>ERZ779855.10-NODE-10-length-157664-cov-9.836050_pt1 | contig 157664 bp, 188 predicted proteins | sample MGYA00511370_ERZ779855 | MGnify/ENA primary metagenome ERZ779855 (study PRJEB29588, sample SAMEA1967319) | human gut metagenome | biome: human gut; feature: human-associated habitat; material: faeces | place: Denmark | collected 2008/2010 ...
TTCCAGAAGCTCCACCGCCACCACTGTTTGTGCCACCTCCGCCGCCACCTCCAACTACAAGTAAATCAAAATAACGATATCCTTTTTCTATCGTATAATTCTGATCTACCCCTGGATTACCCATTAATTTCACCAATTTTGGTAGCTGTTCTTTATATGTTGCAAACCTTCTTCTCATATTATCTATTCTTAATCTTATCCTCAGAAATCAACCACTGGAATATAATCTTCCGGTTGCTAATTACTTTCTTTATTCTCATCAGCATCCAACTTCCTCTTAACCTATCAAGCCATGACCGTCTAAAATTAAGAGCATCAGGATTAACTGACTTATTTATATCGTTATCGTCCTTAATCCAGATAGGTGTTTCAGATCGGTCATCGTCAACCCTATTAAAGAAGTCGTTTAACTTATGTCTTCTATATACTTCAGTATCCAGGACCTCGGTATGGTCGCCTACGATCTTCGGATACGATATACGTTGCGCTAAATTATTCTTTTTTTCTGGAACAAGACGAATTTCACCTGAGTTGTTTGTGTCGTTGTAGATAGTTATCGTATCCAAACCCACTTTCCTGTCAAGTGTGTAATTCACATCATCGACGTATTTCCTTGCGTCAAGCTCATACTCAACAGAAGCCAGCGTAGAACCGTTATATTTCTCTTTTATCGGCACTTCTAATATAAATGGATATGTTGCTCCATAGAATGTCTGGAAGCTCTTATTCGTCAGCAAATGGCTCCATAAACCACCTTCTTTGTCTGATGCCGGGAAGTTTATTCCTGTCTGGAAATATTGTTGGTGTTCTATATAATAGTCAGGACAGAACGAATAATAAGAAATCCATTCTTGTTTCAGACACGAATATCCGATAGTGAACGACACGTCCTTGAAATATTGTTCGTCCTTTAAAGATATTTCCTTATCGTTTGACAGCACCTCTGTTTCATTGTATAAGAACCTTCCACCATCATATTTATAATATGCCGGGTTCTTAACAGGTATATAATCTTTTTTCGTGATAAGTACTCTCTTATACCTATTATCCCATCCAAGAGACAGACCAAGACCGATAAATTTATTGTCTGTATCTTCTTCTGTCATCTCTGTACCGGTTAAGATATTAGTTATTCCGTATCTAAGAATCTTAAACGGAAGATGACGCTTAAGCCAATGTCTGATACCTACACTAAGTTCCTTAAGATTACGTCCATTAGGATCGGTCATAAACACCTGTGCTCTTTTAGTATCTACCCAGAAGTGACCAAATTCTGAACTAATTATTTCAGTGCTCTGGGTTCCAGAATAACCAAGGTCGGTCGTGTTGTACTCCAGAGGCCGGGACGCGAACAGACCGCCGGTGCCCATCTCGGCCTGCCCTGGGGAGGTACGCTCCTTGATTACGTCTATGGCGTTATGGAGTGAAACCTGATCCTCGAATCTGACAAGAATCTGATCGGATTCAATACGCTTCATGTGAATAAGCTTCCCGTTGCTGGTTGGGAACTCATGATAGTCCATAGGCTTGTACGTCAGCCACGGATCTGTTTGGCTGTTTTCAGATACATCAGCCCTACTCCATATAACACCATTAGGACGTTGGTAAGCACAGTCATAAAAACGTCGTTCGTACGTTGCCGGCAATACATTTGGTGTTAGTGTCATCCTCGACGAATAGATAGGACTTATCTTGTAATCATTATCCCTATGGATAGATACGTTCTTTTCTTGTGTCCACCAAACAAAATCTCCTACTTTTGGATAGAATAGTTCATGAGGCTGAGGGCCCTCTAATCTGAAATTACAATTTATTTCAGACTCTACAAGGAACTGAGGAATGCCATAGAACCATGTATAAAATCTTCCATTAACGTACCTGCCGGATGTGTCACCATTTAATTCGTATAAGCTCTTCCTGTTTGGATAAAAAGCGTATCTTCCTTTATTAGATGATGTCCAGCTATTGAAACGTTCGTTATCTATTGTCTCAAGAGCGTCTTCTCCAGTATCATAATTAACAAAATATCTTGGATACCCTACATTTCTGTAATCCATGTATGGGAATGGTATCATGTCTCCAATACCAAAAGCGCTATTATAAAAAACAGGGAATTTTCTTTTTAATGAAAATCTGGTTATCACCGTATCGCCACCGAATATCAGTTTCTTTTCATTAGTGAAAAATCCACATCCACCTATGGAAATCCATTTTATATCTTCTATCTGTCCATATTGATCCGGCCTATATCGCATAAGTCTCATATACGGAGAACAGATGTACGATACTGTTTTGGATTGCTCGAATGTTCTTCCTGCTACAACATCACTTCCAGCAATAACCGAATCATCTATGCGGCTACTGTCGTAATTGTAAACATAGTTCGGATATTCCAATAAATATTTCGATTTACCATCTCCTTTTTCACCTGGATCACCAAATGATAAAAATAACGAAGATTCACGATCTATATTATTAACGAATAAGAAACGTCCCTCATTATCATTTCTACCGGTTCCCCATTTAGAAGACATACTGGCATCCATCATCGGATATACGCCAGACTTAATGTACTTAACAGAAGATAAACCACGGGCAAAATTTCGTTCATACTTATCCTGATCTGTTATGCCTATCATTGAATTATATAATCCCACAGAAGTATAATACCATGCATGATTACGTCTTGGTCCATTGTTTATAAACGTATTAAGCCAATCATAACGGTACTTACCGTACAATATCGGGCCTTTAGCAAGAGTCTGACTGATGGTTGACACCATTGAAGAAAACAGCATGGCCACGCTTAAATTAGTCAGGAATCCTCCTCCGGTAAGACCGGCCGACCCTCCTATGTATCCAGACTGCGCCCTTATCTGAAGCTCTTCTGCTATCATAGCTGCTATTGTAGCACTTGATTCAACTGCGGCAAGCGACGCAGCCATCGTGTATGCGGCAGGACCTAAGATAGTCCATTTTGGATGATCTTCTACAGGTACGAAACTGCCCACAGACATTCCTCTTTGAAACCCGTCTATACATACTTCATTTGGAAGTTCTGGCTTGTTGAAATAAATATCAGGTGAACAGAATGAATACCACACGTTTCCTCCTTTGTCGAAAGGATGGGATATAAACTCGTCTCTTTTGCCAGACGTATAATTATATTGATCTTGTGACAGGTCATTATATGGGTAATTAGGATAGATATTCACATTACCATCGTCTCCTATGTATCTAAGCATATCATAGGCTAATCCTGAAGCCACAACCGACCTATTTAGTCTCCTATCTCCACGATACAGTTCATATCCTACAATCGTATTTCTTTGTTGTTGCGTAATCAAACCAGAATCCACTGCAAAATCCAAAAACACTTGTATGGTGTTCTCATCTACCATAATACCTACCGGATATATTTCAGAAGCTATGTCATATCCACGTTCATCACTGTTCATGAATGGTATATGCTTATTATCTGGAAACCGGTAATGACGTATAGGTTGCTGGCAAAATACGGTAGAAGTATCTACCCCTCCATAAGAATGACCCTTGAAATAAGATAATCCATTTTTGTCTGACAAAGGAGCACCATAATATTCTGTTAACTTATTCATAATATTAGAATAAGCTTCTGATTTTTTTGGATCACCATAAGATCTGCCTGTGTCTATTTTCATCCTGCTACTATCATAAAGTTCAAAATTAGCAGGATATTTCTCAGATGATTCCCAATATGCAAAATCCCCGTATTTATAAGGACGAGGCTTGCAATTGATGGGCCTATCTCCACATGTCTGACATTTTGATGCAAATAAGACAGTTGATCTAAGTGTTATAGAATCCACAGACAAATCAATCTTATTTACCTCCTTTTCTCTTATACCAAAAATATACGGATATATAGTTTTACCTGTAGCAAAAGCGACTCCAAGAATAGCACGGGAAGGCTTCTTTCCTTCTTCTTCCTCTTCTTCTGGGGTATCATAATTTTTATAAGAACAAAATTGAATTTGTCTAAACGTCATTATCCAAGGAACTGCTACAATAGGAGATTCTATTGTAACATAAAAATAATTTTGACCTATAGAATCAAAAAACTCTTCATTTATTTCTCCGAAAGCCGGTCTTGCTATGTTAACAATAACGGAATGAGATGATTCATACTCAGGTCTATCAAATTCAACTGGTACTATTCCAAGAGGGGACCATGTTTCAACATCCTTCCAAAAAGAAACACGAACGTAATTGGTAGACACAGCATCCATTATGCCATCTACCTTTCCAAGAGCTTCAAGATAAAGAACTTTGTTCTCGTCTTTATAACCTTCTATGTCCCACTCTTCTGGTCTATTGATTCTAATAAATCTTGCATTTGTCATTACATTTCTGACAAACTTCCATACCACAAATTCAGATGCGAATCCAATATTAAGCTTATCCCCTGTAGGATTATTAAATGTAGCATTGTTTACATACCCTTCAAATTTCCAATCAGTTTCATCTATACCGGTATCCGAATTTTTATATATCATATCTTGCAACTTCTCAGAAGCTTCAGGCCAAAATTGCTCAATACAATACCTGGGTCCGTTCTTTGATCTATACTGATTATTTATGACTGTACTGGTAGATCTACCGGCTCGCCAATCTCCTACACCATTTATCTTTTGGCTCCATCCATCTATATGAAGAATATAACTTCCAAGAAGATAATTATAATTCTGAAAGTTGTTATAATCAGTTCTTGACACAGTAGGATCAGAGCAATAACTCTCAATATAACATCCGCATGTACAAGGCATGGTATCTAATACGTATATAGCATCAGACACGGTTTTTAAAACAGATCCAGGTTGTAAGTATGGATAAAACTCAGAACAAAGGTGTTGATTGCCATCACCTGATATGCTGCCAGCGCTATACCCAAAAAATGCTTCTTCCATCCATTCAGATAAAGAATCCATTGTCTCGTAATTAAACAACACAGAATACTTATTCTGATTTTCTCCTCCTGTGGTATATAGATAATCTGTAGAGACGTGTTCCATTTCGCTAAGAGCCTTATAGATATAATCTTCTACAAGGCCTGTTATTAGTGGAACTGGAGCAGACAATATAGATTCTTGACGATGGGGAACTTCGCAGTCTCCTTCCATTTCTGGCAACCCAATATGATCAATTGGTTCCATATAATCCTGTGTTCCGTCTTCTCTGTATTTGGTAGCTATATCGCATATCTGTCTTTCATTGTCTCCATTCTCCTTATTGTTACAAGCTACAAGACCTATATTTTCAGACAAATAATTTATAGGGGTTCCTACAATATCATCATAATCGATAATAAATCTTGATTTCCCTTTAAAAGTAGCGAAATTGCTTTCCACTATAACAGTTTGACCTACAGTAGCCGGGTTGTTACACTCTTTCTGTTCTTCATCTATAACAACCGCATCGTCGTCAATCAATACCCCATCTCCTGCCGTATTGCTATACTGCCATACATATTTCCTATCAACACCTGAGCAATCCGGAGCATATGCGTTTATAGACTGGTATGGGATACTGTCTTTGTTCATTTCCTCTCTTGCCTTATCAGAAGGTGGGGGAACAAGAACGAATGCTGGAGTTTTATAACCAGTAGATGTCTTAAACGAGATAGAAAACGGATACACTTCATTCCTCATGTATCCCACATACAACGAACAAGCATTACCATCCTTATACAGGTCTTCGTGGGCTACAGACGCCTGCCATTTTAGAAAATGCCCCATAAGAGAAACTACAGGCTGTAAATTCCATTCTTTTTCTGCCGTAAGACCATATTGAAGAAGACGGTTTCCGACTGACACTATTCCTCTTGATGTATTATATATGGCTCTTTTTAAAGAAATGTGTTCGAATGTCGTTCTTTTGTTATTAAGATCAGAATAATAGTATATAGTCTTCTCTGTAATAGGATGAATACCTTCTATAAAATAATCCACTACAGGTTGTGTTTCACCATTGTATCCAACAGTATTCTGAATAACAGCCACCTTATAATGGCTGACTTGCCTATCCAGATTAGACACCTTAAGTCTTATACCAAGATTAGTTCTTTCTCCCCATTTACCATCATTTATCCTAATATATTGTTCGTCAAATATATGAACAGGGTTAGTTAATGAAGTATAGTTAGTTTTCTCGTTACCAAATTCATCGCACAAGGCCACAGCAAACTGATACACGCCCGCACGCAGGCTGCCCCCGTACTCTATCTGTACCGGCTCTACGCATGGCTGGTCCAGTAGCGGAAACACCCTAAGTTTCTCACATGCCAGAAAACAACCATTCTCCTGCATGAATTTGTCTCTATCGTATTCTTTATCGCATATCTTATACCCATGATAATGATACCATATATCACCTTCATCATCAGGAGTAAGGGCCTTGTCTACAATAACATACCTGGGAGGATTATAATCGTCAGTCCAGTAAATGCATTTCCCACATTTCTCTGTCTTTATTTCTATGGTTTTTATAGGATGATAGATAGAGAAATTAAGGCACGGATCTTGCTCGTTGTCTTCCAGCAAAGTTTTCATGCCAGAACACAACGACTCCGATCCTTCTACCATAGATTCTATATCGGAATCGGATAAGATACTTGTATCGGATTCAGGCTTGAAATAAGTTATTTTAGATACGCCTGTTTCAGGATTTGTTATAAAAAAATAGATATTGCCGGACGTAAGATCATTCTTGTATCCAATGACTTTAAATCCGGCAAAATCCATGCATTTTAAATTGCTATGCTCATTCGACCTCATCCCAACATTACCATCCTCGGATTCGATGTTGGCATTCAAGGCAAACGTATAATGCTGATCCGTAAGACTCGACGGATGCAGATCGCGGTTCATACCTGTTTGAGGAACCGCTATGTTTCTGTTATCTTCTGATGCCATCTTTGTAACTGTTTGTCACAAAGATAGCAAAAGAGATTTAATCATGGGCTTTCAAAGTGAGCGTAAAATGGCAGATAATCACCTTGTCTTATTTATATTTCATGTAACGAAGTATTATGATACCGGAACCGCCTGCGCCAGAATAGCATCCTCCTGAGACATTGGAACCACTTATATAAAAAGAACCTCCTCCTGAGCCCGTATTGGGTTCTCCATTAGTAGGTCTTCTCGAAATATCTCCGACATAACCGATACCACCGCCACCTGGTGCTGATCCGGAACTATATTCTCCACCACCTCCACCACCTCCGGCGTACAATTTATTATTGAACGGGCATCTGGTAGTACTCCCTTGACCGATTCCAGGCATATCACCTGCTCCATTAGAACCATCACTTCCACCAATATATCCTGTCGTCTTTTCTTCAGGTCTTCCACTACCACCACCTGATCCCCCATCGCCCCCTCTTCCGGAATATAGACCTCCATTTCCGCCAAGAGCTTTTATTGAATTAGATTTAAACCAGGACTCTGACCCTGGAAGACCATTCTTCTGATCATCGTAAGCAGACATCGAAACTACACGATCTCCCCCTTTCCCTATTGAATAGCTAACAACACTTTCTGGAGTAACAGACACATCAAGATATGTTTTAACATACCCCGATCCGCCCCCCTCCACCACCTCTTTCAGGGCCTGACGATGCACCAGAGCCACCGCCACCAACAATGAATACATCAACAAATTTACAACCAGCTGGCACCATCCATGTACCGGATGATTTTAACTCTTCCACAACTTCTACCAATTCTCTCTTTCCCATCATCACCCTTCTCCTCATCTTCCACCTCCTTTTATGTAATATTTCAAGAAACTAAACCCTTCAGACTCCTCTCTAAAAACATCATGCCGATTCCAATACTTTTCTAAGTTATATGCTTCTCTTTCAAATACGATATTATGATACGCCTTGTCATGATCGCGATATATGCACAGCCTAATCAGATACTCAATTAAATACCATGCATAGTATAAAAATATCGGAATAAGGGACAGCCACAACATCCACCATCCTACATTACCGAATAAGAGACACAATCCTATTGTAAGCAATGATATAAACATACCAAAATAAAATAACGTATGATACTGATTGCAATGTGCCTCCTCATGATATTCGGTTCTCAATGACACAGCATCGCTTTCGGTAAATACGGCTCCAAACAGCATAATTGTTTTATAGCCGTCAATGAACGTAAATAACTTAGCTATTTTTGATTTATAGTATATTTTCATTGCTAAAAAATAATTTTATACCAATTGCACAAAGTTAAAAACTCTATAGGAGAATTAACTCCATCCCATTCCCATTCATTAAGGTAGGACTCTAAGCTACTCCCATCAACACCTTCACATCCATGAAGAAAAACCAGATGAGGCATGAATAATTCTCCTCCTTCCAAAGACTTGTTAAACTTACTAACCAGCCTCTTTCTGAATTTAGGGCCGTACCATGATTTTTCATTTGTGGATCCAAGACAATAATAAGAATTATTCTTAACCTTAATACCAAACCATTTACATATGTATGGATGATATACCCTGTCTGCTAAGAATATAAATGGTTTATACCATAGGCAATGCCAGAATGTACTACACTCGCCCCCGAACTTCTTAAAAGCCCATCTGAACCCTCCAGAGAAGTACCAATTGTTAGCCCCTCTCTTAACCTTAACTTTGTATTTAAGATTCTTGTTACGGTTGCTAACCCTATCCCACGGCTTGACCTTATCGGTATCCATATCAGGAAGGAATGTCCAATGATGAAGTAAGGCACTGTAATAAGGATTATATATCTTATGTCCGTTTCTAATAACGTACTCAAAAATGTCGTATCCTGCTTGCCTGGCTTCTTCAAATCCTTTTTCTGACAAGAAAGCTAATATAGGAGCCAGATTCCAGATCTGATCTTGTGAAGTGAATGGAGAGAAGCATGGATCTTCGTCTTTTAACTCTATACCATTAGTGTACCCGGAACTTATCTTGGTAAGGCCGAATTTGCTTGCATCTTCGCTATGGATGTCATCTCTTAAGAAAAATCCTTTTTCGAATTTGAAATAAATACCTTTATTGCTATTAAAAAATAGATCATAAGTAGTATCGGCAAGACGAGTAAGCACCAGTATGGCATTACGAACATCATCTTTTGTCTTGTTACCAAGAACCATTTCCGTGTATAGGAACTGGAGATACTGAGCCAGGTTAATGGTTCCGTCGCCGACCCAGCCTACCCCGTTCTTCACCGACGACAGTGGGATGCACGAGGCCTGCTCTGTGTAGCTGGAATCATAAACAAAATCCCGGTAAAACACCTCCTTAATCCTATTGTATTTATCCCAAAGACCTTCCATCACCTTAACCTATAACAATAACACAATCACGCTTTTCCTTATTATAAACCATCGTACCCATCTTAGTGTACAAACCTTTTATATTTTGGTAATTGGTTTCACCATGAGCCGAAACGTTAGTAGTGATGCTGTCGGAGTAAACTTCCGTACCTCCTTCATTAATGAAATTAAATCCTTGTTTAACCATCTCTCCTCCAAGGTAGGCTGTAAAAGACACAACAACATTTCCTCGCCCTCTATTTCCATACCAATTACCATAGATATCAGCATTGATATTAGGTTCCGACTCGTCCATTCCAGGCGCTGATAGCAAGGTCTTCATCTTAATAAGCGCACCTTCAAGACCGGACTGCATGTTATCACCACCATAAACAAGGTAATCACCTACCTGTTGTTGGGTAGTAGCCCACTGCCTACTCCATCCAACGTATTTATTATCTACATCTGAGATGCCTGTATTGGTGAAACCGGTTGCAGTATCAAAATCGGAGCCGTCTTCTGATTCCCATCCATACCTAAGAACAAGATAATCGAACTCAGGAATTACAACAACCTGCTCGCCGGCAGCTTGTGTGATTGTAACGTTCTTACTCTCTCCACCAGCCGTTACCTTAGCTACGCCTCTACGATCTTCAGCTACCGGATTAGGGCCGGCTGTGAAGATGATGTTTGCCGGTCCTATGCCTCTCATTTTGTCGGCAGTTACTATTTCGCTTGCACTAACTTCTAACATTTTGTTTATTTTTTTAATATTTCGAATACGTATATCCAACTCGACAAAAATACTATTGGGCAGTACATTGTCTCTACCAAACTTGCATCTCCTTTAAATTGCCTGATTGACCAAACAATCATAGATGCAATAACGCCAGACAAGTATATAAATAAAACTACCTCAATCATACCATTTTAAGTATATCGTCAATAACTGGATACGCCTTAGTATATATCTCAAACTCAGCACGGCGCCGCCTAAGAGGTTCGTACATGCCTTTTAATGTCATACCCATCATCTTAAGTTCGGTCTTAGCATTTTTCAGCTTAACCAAATCTTGCTGTGCATACAACTTGAACAAATCGGCCGCTCCTTGTGCCTCTCCATTATACATCAGTTCCTCAAAGAATCTCATCTTTACAAAATTATCTACATAATCCAAAACCAGACCTTGAGGCGTATCTGGTATAATTATATTAGATTCTCCGTCAAAAGGAAGAGACCTGTACTGCATGTAAATAGGACCATCGAAATTAGCATACAGGAATCCGTTTACGATATTTATCTCATACGGACTATCCTTGATCACCTTATTCCGGCATTTACTCAAACAAGAATCACGAAGCATAGGCTTGGCAAGACCTAACATCACCGGACGGTCATAATAGCAACGAACTTCATGATCGCGATCATGAACATTGATATAAAATTTTTCAACTATCACTTTCTCGCATTCGTCTTTACAACATTCATCACAAGAACACCACCTATAACTTCTTTCAGTGCGTTCTTTCCAAGCTATTGTATTTTGAAGCTCTGGTATTACCTTATCACCTTCCGGCACCTCATACCCTTTAAAATCACATTTAAAAGCCAAAATAAGATCAAAGTAATCACCAGGCATACGGGCCTGCCCTCGCTTGACATCCACTACCGCTTCTTTGCGCATAGTAATATCACCTCCAAACTTCTTCAGGGCAATTTCTACCCATTTATAGATGGACACCTCATCTATCAGATCACGCTTGTCAAATGATCTTAAAGACGATTTTAACTCTATGATATAATCTTCGACTGTCATAACAAAAAATATGGAGGACAGGAAACGAACCTGACCTCCACAAAGATATAAATAATCTGTCTAATGCCCTATTTTGTATTTTCAAAAGTTAGGATCTTCAAACTTGCCGTACTTCAAGAAAAGGCTCCTACACTTTTCCTTTATCCCCTTAAGTGTGACTTCATATCCGGCACCAGTCATGTAGATGGTTTGCTGATTAACTCTTTCCCCGGAATATTTGTCAACAAAATATGATCTGTAAACACCAAACTTATTTTTGACAATATCACTGTATAACTCCCATCTACCCTGCCCATTCCTGAACATGAACTTGACTTCCTCAAGAAACAAACGGAGATTCTTTTCGGCGATGATGATTCCATTCTGCTCAAGCTTCTTCGCCACATCTCTAATCAACCACATGTTTTCATGATCAACTTTCTTGAACGACTCCGCAAACTCCACATCGGGACGCTGCTCTTCTATGGTCTTTATCGCCTGCTGTCTCTCCGCCTCTGCTTGCGCTCTCTCGGCTATGGCTCTATTTTTAGCATCAATCTCGTCAGCTAATGCTCTTAATGCAGATGGATAGTCTTTCGGTGTTATAGAATAGGAACCCGTTTTTCTTATAGAAGGAAGAACTTCAGATGTTACCCATTTCTTGAATTTTTTAGCAAAATCCATCTTTGATCCAAAAATCAAGCTGTATAGACCAGACTCATTGATTATCAATATTTTAGTATTTGGGGTATAGGGGAGGAACGTTTCGTTCCACCCTTGAGTATCAGGAACTTTCATTATCATCCTATCATCTTCATCAACATGATCCCTTATCGCTTTTCTTGGATTTGTATATCCCAAAAATGAAGCTATAGGAGACCCTATAAAATACGGTTCATGATCAATGACAATAATTTTTAACTCTACAAAATCTGAATTTTTGAAAGATGATACAGTTTCAATTTCTTTACTAAATTCCATTTCGTTGGATTCTGACGTCAAAATAATGTTACTGTTCTTCGCATTGTTTTGAAAATTGTTTATCTTTGTTCCCATAATAGGAATGATTTTTTATATCCGCCAGCCTGAGAAGGTAGACGGATATGCAAAAGTAGCGATTATCCTGTATCCACAAAGGGTGATCGCTACTTTTTTTCTACGACTTTCTATGTCCTAATTCTTTATCTTCGAAAACTCTCTTAATCTGGAAATCTTTAAACACTCTTCTTTTAGCAAGTATTTCATTGTACATAAATCGGTATCTTCGTCCTTTATTCATTTTAACCCTTAACTTCTTTTTTAAACTATCTTGTATTACAAAATGGTAATATCTTTTGGAGTCTGCGAAATCCATAGCCAGGTGGTTGTAGAGGTAGCCGTTGGTGCCGAGCCTGCTCACGATGTCCAGGTCCCGCCTGACGGCAAAGCGCTGGCCGGGTATAAGCACATGGCATAAGTAACCCACATTATCTATATAAACACCAGCATCAGCTTCCACATAATGCTCTGATACGGTTTTCCATATAATAGACAACAGTCTTAAAACCTCTCCTCTGTCTCTTATCATGCCTTTCTTAAAACCATTCTTTCTCTTCATAAGACGATGGTAGTAGGCTGCAAAATACGGTGATTGTATTGATGTTCTTTTCATCATTCAAAAATTAAAATTATACATTTCAGATAATTAACATTAGAATGTATTGTTGCATCAAAATACTATTCTATATTTGCAAAGTCTACCGATCCTCACGGACAGGTAGACTTATATTTTACAAAATTAAAATCGTAGTAAAGTTATGAAATCAAATGTTGTTTTACAATCAAAAGATCGAGTTTTGTTAGGAATGAATGTGTCTGTTATGTCTAAAGATGGTTACATATGTATAACTGACGCAATGAAAGCCTTGTCTGCTAAAAGAGAAAAATTAGGTTTGGCTCCAAAACAATTGAGTCATATAATAGAAACTGAATCATTTAAAGAAAGGTGTACTGAATTGGTTAATAAGCTGGAAAATAAGCTTTTATTGAGTAGAAGAAATCTTCTACTCAATAATAACAAATTAAATATCAGCAGTGTAATGGATCTTGGTAAATTAGACCTTGCCTACAAAAAAGGAAAAGGAGTAGATCAAAAATGGTTTGTCAATCCATATCTGTTTGTTATGATTGCATTAGAGATGGATCCAGAAATTTACGCAGAGGTTGTCATTTGGCTCACAGATGGTTTGATAGAAAACCGGAACGAAGCCGGTGATGCATACGTTAGGATGTGCAGCGCGATAAGCAGAATAGTTCCAAACAAGAATGACTTGAAAGACAATATAAAAAGAGTTGCTAAAGCTATTAATTTCATTGTTTTCAATAAACACGAAGATGGGATAAGGAATACTGCCAGTAAGGATGAGCTCAATGATATAATAGCCATAGAGAACGTCATAGCCTCTGTTATTGATGACGGTTTTATTAAAGACTACAATTCTTTGATAAGTTACCTCGGAGATAAATGGAAAAGGAAATGGGGGAATCCTGTTCTTGCATTGAAATAGTACAAAAAAACACCCGGTCGTGGCTACATAGCTATGGCCGGGGATCCAATAAAAAGAATCACTGAACAATTTGACTTTTCTGATTGGAATCAAGATTCGGATTTTCATCAATAGGAATCTGTAGCCTGAATGCTACTTCCTTTATCGTCTCTGCCACTACATACTCAATTAACTTGATAGGACAGATAAATTCGTATTCCCATTCAGACTCGCACCCTTTAGGTGTAGGATCGCAGGCCATTAACCCCAGCGCCTTCTTTCTTCTTGTTGTAAAGAACTCTACGTTAATAAGCTCTATATGGAAATCCGGTATATAAATATAGTCGTTTTCTACATAATAAAAAGGACGCCGTTCTTTAACGTATTTAGCATACGGTCTTTTTTGTTCATTACGATACGACTTTATTTCAGCGAACTTAAAAAATATGGTGTTATCTACGTTAGTCACCTTGGTAATAGCCGGTCTAAGGGCAGAATAAAGAAGTCCTGGAAGTTTATGCTTTGACCTCATAAGTGTATTACACAACGCAAATTCGGCATCACAACAAACTATTTTGTCAACTTCAATCATCTCCAGACAAGTAACGTAAGTCAGGAGCCGGTGGTCGCCAAGTAACGTTCCGTCATCCCATCTCTGTGCTGTATAAGATTCGGCTTTAGTTCTACCGATATTCAATATCCATCTCCGACTAACATGCGAATCTTTGTCAAGGGCATGAATGCCATTTATGACTCTTGATACAAATTCACCATTTGTAATCATACTCCCCTCCTTTCTTTTGCTCTGGATTCTCTTGATTTAGCATTCAAGATCCTCATATAAATCTCTCTTTCACTCATGCCGGATATGGTTTTTATAGCCTCATCCAACATAACTTTCGTATATAAAGGTTTAGGGAATCCCTTTATCTTAACCGGATCAGGAACTAACTTCGCCTTCCGATATTCATAAAATCTTTTAGAAGTTACATTGAGATAAGAAACAGCCTCTTCTCCGGTATAGTACTTAGCCGGATTAGCAAGCTGCGTCCATGTCTCAAGATCGTTGGCTGTGAGATGATCGCATTCCCCGCTTAAAAACATCTCCTTTATCTTATCGCATACCGCCGCACCGCTTTTACGCAGCGTCTCTGTCAGAATTTCTTTCATTTTCAAAACATCCTGTTTTAAATCTTAAAACAATAGGGGCAATGATTATCAAAAGAGTAACAGCCATAACAGACCACACTACGATATTGTGTTCAATAGGCATCTCAATATTAACCGTAACCCATTCTACACAGATATTAAAAATCATGCTATAGATCAATAACCTATGCCACATACAAAACCTGAACATTCTTGAAAAAGCCAAGAGAAATAGGTCCCATGATAGAGAATGACCTAATATCGGATACAGCCAATTAGTGACACTAAAAGGATAAAACTCATCAAAAATGCTGGCTAACATAATAACCTGCATCAATACAGGATAGTACTTTACAAACGTCACACAGACATTCCTTTGTCCTTTGCTAATAAAATTGTTGCTCATATTATGTTGTTGTTATGTTACTAAAATGGGGAAGGCGATCAGCACCTTCCCCTGGTTTTCAATCACTTTTTAGTGCTCGTCTTCTTTCTTTTCATCTTGCCTCCAACACTACCGCCTTGGCGCATTTTAGGTTTGTCTTTCTTATCGACTTCACCACCCTGACGAGCTTTCTTTTTACAAGCCATGATACTAAAAATTTAAAATTGAATGATGTGCAATATTAATCATTTTTGTTCTAATAACCAAAATGAAATACAGCAAAAGGGGCAATTAAATTAATTACCCCCCCCTAATATGCTTATCACAACCTAACAGATGCGGTTGGTTTACCCCAGAAACTATAAACACATCCGTTTTCATCACCTTCCATAGCCATGCCCGTAAATGGATTAAAGCTACATCTTACCCAGCATCCACAGCTTTTAGTGTTGCAAGTATCAGATGATCCACCACAAGCAGAAGGAGTAGAAATAGGCTCTCCGTTTATATAAACAGGTCTGTATTTCAATGCGAAATAGCCATTCTCGACACTCGTACAATAAATACCGGTAACAACAGATCCGGCAGGGACATTAAGACGTTCTCCGTTTTTAGTACTTGTTGTTACTGTTTGAGTCTCTCCTCCGTAAGTCACATTTACACCACTTTGACCTCCTTCAGGTATCAATGGCGCATACCAGAATTGGAATTTTCCGTTTTCATCCCCTCCCATGTACATAGCCATTATCGCATTTCCGCTTGGACAACTGTAATTACATCCCTTCTTATTCATAGTGGCAGATCGCTGTTGACGAGAACTGTCACCTATTAAAGAAATAGTAACAAGAGGCTTTTCTGCCGCAGCTTGTGTAACATTTATTTTCAATGTTTTACCACTGTCATTTTGAGTAAGCAAAACGGATCCAGTACGAGAAGAAGATGTACTTGTGTTGGCAGTTATCTTAAGAACACAAACCATACTATCCGAGGTCTGATTTTTATATTCAGTCGTAATCCAAGACGGTTTGGATGTAGTACTATAACCATGATAAGAACCATTCAATGTACTTTTGATTGTATATTGAGCATCATTAGATGCAGCTTGAACAGATAAAGATTTATCTGAAGTAGTACCATCATCGAATGTGAACTTATACAGCATTTGTCTTGCCTGCGAAATACTAAGAGTAACTGTCTTTCCAGATTCATTTTGAACAAAAACAATGTCACCAGATCTGGAAGAAGATGTTGTATTGGCAGATAACGTCACCACAGCCTTCATACTTTCAGATGTCTGATCTCTGTAATCAACAGAACACCAAGAAGGTTTCGATTTAACAGAATAACCTATATATGAATTACTCTTAGTACTTATGATAACTTCTTCAATATTCTGAGATTCTCCAGAGACGGATCTCGACTTGCTCGTTCTTCCATCATGGAACTGAAACTCATATGGAGCATATCCACATTTTCCAACTTCAAGCTCATATTTTACGTTTTGATTTCCACAATCATCGTAACGAACGTATTTTACCTTATTACTGTTACTTCCAGATCCACATCCAACCTCTTTCCAAGAACCGTAAGATCCACAATTACAGCAATTCCTACAACTTACAGAATATTGACGATCTATGCTACCAGAACAGCTATCTTGATAAGCGTTATACTGGGTATGGCCTACACAATCTCCTGTTCCGTAGTAAGACCAGTCTGTACAAGATTCTCCACCTCCATTAACCCATCTTGTATCGTTATAAGAAGAAGAGCATGGATTAGTGTCACGTTGTTGCTTCTGAGATGTACAACCGCTGCAACGGGTACTTCCGGTATCCGACCAAGAAGGAGTTGTGCTATCAGCTACGCAATCACCGTTTTTGTTAGCGTAAGCCTGACCTTGGGAATTTACAGCATCTTGAGCTTTTTTGTTGGCATCAGCTTGACTGATATTGGACGTAAATGGACCACCTACCTGGTCTTGGGTTACGGTAACAGAAGAACCATGCTGACAGCTTCCACAATTATTTCTGGTGAAAACCTTACTTGCCTTACCAGTCCAGGTACAAGTTCCCTGCGCGTCAGCAAGAGCCTGTCCCTGCTGTTCGACGGCAGCCTGAGCCTTGCTATTTGCGTCTTCCTGACTTACGGTAGACGTGAAAGGACCGCCGGTTACATCATCTTGGTCTATGGTAACCTTAGATCCTACACCGCCGTCAGCACACTGTTTTGTAAATTCCTTGCTATATGTTCCGGTCCAGGTACATACCTTATCTCCACCTTCTACCCAGCGTTCATCTGCTCCACCATAACATTCGTTGGTATTGACTTGCTTCTTATAAGATTTGCCACCTTCACATTTGGTTTCAAGCGGTTCGGAATCTACCCATACAGGATCAGTACTATCCATTTCACATGTACCATTCTTGTTAGCCACTGCCTGACCTTGGGAATTTACAGCATCTTGAGCTAATCTATTTGCCTCTTCCTGGCTTTCATTAGAATAGAACGGTCCACCTACCATGTCTTGTGTTACGCTCATCGGAACACCATGCTGACATGATCCGCAATTGTCTTTCGTAAATTCCTTGCTATATACGCCTACAAACCTACATTTGCCTTTCTGGTTGGCAATGTTCTGCCCTTGGGCTTTAACAGCTTCCTTAGCCTTATTATCAGCATCTTCTTGACTTACGAAAGAAGTAAAAGGATTGCCTTCAACATCAGCTTCACTTACCTCTACTTCTGTTCCTGAATCCGGTATTTCACAGTCGTTCTTTTGGAACGTTTCTGAGTAATGACCGGTCCAGCTACAAACTTTGTTCCCACCATCTACCCAACGTTCTTGATTGTGGGTTTCAGAACATTCGTTGGTATCATGTTGCTTTTTCTGAGACTTACCTTCATTACATCTAAGTTCTTCCGGAACAACGTCTTCCCATACAGGATCGGTGCTAAGTGGCGTACAGTTGCCGTTTTTATTAACATAGGCCTGGCCTCCTTCTTCTACGATCCTACGAGCTTCTGCGTCTGCCGCATCCTGGCTTTCTGTAGACGTAACAGGACTACCATTAACCATTTCGGCCGTAACCTCCATTTCTACACCCTTATGGCAAGCTTCACATTCAGGAACGAATCTCTTGCTGTAATGACCGGTATAGACCGTCATATTCTCACAATTACCCTTACTGTTAGCAATAGCCTGTCCTTGTTCTTTGACAGCAGCTTTAGCCTTGTTATTAGCATCATCTTGACTCACGGTAGATGTGAAAGGAGCACCAACAACATCTTGTTCGGTTACAGTAATCTTAGACCCTACCTGACCTTCATTACAATCGTTTTTGGTAAATTCTTCACTGTATTTACCAGTCCACGTGCAATGTCCGTCCCGGTTGGCTATGGCCTGGCCCTGCTGCTCGACGGCAGCCTGAGCGAGCGCGTTAGCCGCCTCCTGGCTTTCGTATGAAGTAAAAGGACCACCGATTACATCATCTTGGTCCACTGTTACCCGCGAACCTACGCCTTCTCCGTCGCAATTGTCTTTTGTGAATACCTTGCTATATACACCAACAAATTGGTTTTTATCTATGCAAGTGCCTTTCTTATTTGCAAGATCCTGTTTCTGTTCTTCCATAGCAGCCTGAGCGAGCGCGTTAGCCGCCTCCTGGCTTTCCCTTGATACAAAAGCATCCGGGTATCCAGCAAGATCCTTTTCAGTTAAATCGACAAAGCTTCCGGTCTGAGATTCAGCATCGCAATCATTTTTCTGAACACGAGCCGAAGCCTTTCCGACGAAATAATTTGGATCAGTAACGCATTCTCCATTCAGGTTTGCCTGATCCTGACCATTTTTCTCTATATCATCAAGAGCTTTCTGATCAGCATCTTCTTGACTTACGTCTGATGTGTATTTACCGGCTTCTACCGTGTAAGTGTAAGGTGCTCCGATAAACCCATCTTCGCAGTCATTCTTATAAAATACTTTCGACTTCTCTACGTTATACCATAAATTGGTTTCACAGGTGCCATGCTCATTAGCATACCCTGGACCTTCAGCTTCCAAGGCTTCCAAAGCCTTCTGATTAGCATCTTCCTTAGAAACAGAAGAAGAGAAACGGCCGGCTTCTACAACGTACTCTACCATAGATCCAACTTCAGTTACCTCACAATCTGTCTTTTGGAACATTTTGGATTTCCTGTCGTTGTACCATTTTATGGTATTGCAAGTGCCATGAGAATTAGCATAGTCTTGACCTTTGGCATTCAACTCGGCTTCAGCCCTACGGTCAGCATCCTCTTGGCTTATGGAAGAAGAGAACTGCCCGGCTTCGATCGTCATCGTAACCAAACTTCCTTCTTCGGTATCAGGATCGCAGTCGTTCTTTCTAAACGACTTTGATTTCTTGACATTGTACCATAATATGGTTATACAACGACCATGCTCATTAACCCAGTTCTGACCATTTTGCTCAATGTCTCTCATAGCCTTGTCATCAGCATCAGACTGAGATATGATAGACGTGTATTTTCCGGCCTCAACAACGTACTCAAGCTCTTCCCCTTTCTCTGTCTCAGGATTACATCCTTCTTTTGTGAAAAGAGCCGACTGCCTTTTATTTCTATAAACTACCTGTTCTTTTTTTTTATGAACTACCGTACATTCTTCAGATACGCTACCATCCCTGGAAGACACCCTTATCTTGACACTTCTGTTGGCACCAGTATCATTTTCATCAAAGCAAATATTAACCTTACTGTTAAGACTGCCTTCTTTCTTATCTATGTTCGCCCAACAATTACCTACTTTCATTCGCTAATCCTCCATCTTAAATTTTCGGGAGTTGTACTTACGTTGATTACCTCCGGTGATCCATCTGAATCAAGATCAACAGCATCCTTGTCCAGGTAGATTTCCTCCTTATCCACAGACTCGCATTCAACTATTTCAATAACATAATCTTTTATATTACTTTCTATACTTAACTGCGTGCTTGTTTCATCACCCTCAATTTGTTCAAATTCCTTATCCAATTTAATGTAAGGAACGACCTTTCCAGGCTGATAAATAGGAATCAGTACACCATTTATAGTTATGTTCTCATTAACTTCATTCCCATCCTCATTGCCAGGCATGGAAACAATCATCGAAACCTGGAACGTGTCTTCAAGACCCGGATCACCAGGGAAACCATAATCAAGCCTAATATCATTGACGTCAATATTAAGACCGGAAGCGGTGGTAAATGCTTTTATGACACCCTTTATATCTTTCTCACCCGTAATAAGGGCATTGATAGAAGCGGAGTTGGTAGTAATAAGGACCTGCTTATCTCCACCAGATATAGGGAACTCCAGCCTACTAACCGACACTTCTGTGATCTTAATACCTTTTTGCTTGAAAGTAATGGCTTTCATGCTTTCGGTATCGGACTTCTTCACAATTCGGATAGTGATCCTGTCTTCCCTCCCTTTCCAAGATGGAGCATCGAAATTCATTTTATCACGACCGACACCTTCCTTCTTGTCCGAGGTAAGCCAAGAACCATCATCCATCTTATATATTTTCTCTCTCGACATAATCATCCTCCTTAATTTAAAGTGTCAACTCCCATTCAACTCCATCATCGACAACCACCTGTACCGTAGCCGTACCGCCTGTGGCTTCAAATGTTATGTCAGTAGGAATAACATCAAATATCTCTTGTACGCCAACACATCCTAAGCCGCAGATGATATCCTTAAACCATTCCTCTTTAGCATATTTTTTAAGAACTTCTTTAAAGAACTCACGAAGCCAATCCGAATCAATAGATTCCTTAAGTATGGTTTCTATTATTTCCTTAAGCCAAGATTCGTGCATTTCCTCTTTCAGAATCTCTTTAATAAGCTCGATAATGGTTTCTTTATCTAACTTATCAGAAGGCACAGAGCCTTCAACGAGATTACCCCCACATATAAATCCTTTGCATTTTTCTGCCATTTCTCATCCTCCTAAATTAACAATGGAACCCATAAGAACTATTTGCCTCTTCTCGGTACACGACCCTCACTTCAGCAAGTTCATCCTGTTGACACATATCCCGGCAGAACCTAACAGTACGACCCTGGACTTTATACATATCAGAAGGTACAACACCCCCGCAATAAGACACAAGCAAAATCTCTGCCGGATCTTTCTTTAGAACCACATGAGAAGTACCGTCAAACACTTCTGTATTAACAGATCCACTTACGTTAATAGCCCTTGAAACGTATTTAGCTAAATTAGCTAAAGCTCCGTCTAAAGGCATACCATGATACAAACCAGCTTCTTCTATAGTTTCTCCATCATAGAATATGTTAGAAGAAGGAATATTGCAATGATGCGGGCGTTCGCACCCACCATGACTGCCAAAACAACCGTTACCTGTTATTGCCATTGTTACTCAAAATATTTATTTTTTGTTTTAAAAATTCTATTTCCCTATCCTGGTATTTCATACGGCATATCATTGCATTGATTAAAGCCGTAAGATCAGATTTCTGAGCCAGACTGAAGTAGCCAGCGTTGATGCCGTCAGCGCAGTACACGCAGTTCGTGCATGTATATCCGTCCGGGCATGGCACCGGCGTCTCGTCCACATGTGGAACATATACGTGTTTACCACTTAAGTCCTTACCAATTTGTGCACTCTTTTCCATTTTGAAGTTGTTTTTCAAGTTTTTCAACCCTTTGTTTTAAAAGCGTATTTTCTTCAACCATTCTATCCAAAAACTTATCTATGTTTTCAAAAACCAGCTCTATATTATGCATAACCTCATTATAAGGCATACCTGGAGTTAATTTGGATATGAATGTCTTGCATCCTGTATAATGAATGCAATGATCGCTTAAATGACCATACGGGCAATCGCATTCTTTTGGAAGAATTTCGCAATTGTCCGTACAGTCATTACACGGATCAGACCCGATACAGATATTAGATCTCAGAATATCAGGTCTGTCATCTTTACAAGTGTTACAATTCATGACTTTCTTTTTTTTTGGTGCAAGATAATAATTTTCATTCACACCATCACAATAAGAAGTCAATCAATGTATTCCAAGCGGTTAGTGCTGCCCATTCTTGTTTTCTTTTACAAGTTTGCGATATTTGATTTTGCTAACATAAGTACCATCTAAATACCATTCATACAATTTTAACGAATTACCATCAAAATCAGAATTGAAATTAACAACATCATTCTTTTTAGAATGGTTTTTAAATGCTGCTTCGCATGCTTCTCTAATATCATCCAAACTTGTATCTATATAGTTTGAAACTGATTTCAGTTGTGGGCTAATGACGGGCTTACGACCGTCGCGCATCTCTATCATATTTTTATCATATAACCTCATACGCTTGTCTTTTATTGATTCTCCACTCCTGGGAAAGATTAAAAAGAATATACCCAATTTTTTAGCCCACACAGGGCAAGGCCGCAATTGTTGCGATTCGTATTAGAAGCGGCGTTATTCGCATTCAGATTACGAGGCGAACAATTGCCATTGTTCGCATTACCGCCGAAACGAGCAGCCAATTCTTTTTAACCTTTTTCTCAACCGTTATTTGCTATTTCAGAGGTCAGATCCCAATGTAAAACTTGTTAGCAGACTAACGGATTTCATTGAATAGATTTTTATTGTTTATAATGTTAACTATCTCTGTTGTCTAATGACATTGCAAATGTATGTATAATATTTTATAGCTACAAAACAATTTGTATTAAATATTTTAAATTTTTGTTTTGTGGCTATAAAATATTATATTAACAAGATACGGCTGCGCCGTGATATAGTATATAAGGCTGCGCCTTAGCGCTGCGCTTATGATGGCTGCGCCATCAATGGGTTGCACCCATCAAACCTGCGGTTGACTGACGTCTAATAACAACTGGGCAAGGCCGCAAATGTGGCCCGTAGCAGAAGCGGCGTAAGACGCAGTCAGATTACGAGGCGAACAATTGCCATTGGCCGCATTACCGCAGAAACGAGCAGCAACTCTGGACTTTATACCAACAGATGAAGCCCAGTAGCAATTGTCCCATGTATAAAGACATTCTCCTGTTCCGATACTTCCCCCTTTTTTATCCTTCCATCCGGTATAAGGGATACGGTGTAAAGCAAAACTATCTCCTAAATTCTGGGTAGTTGCCACCTTTTTATATTTAGATTCAAAATCAAAAACCTTACCTTCTTGGATTGTAGTCTGTTTTTCATATCCCCATTTCTTTTGATCTGGCTCTATATAGATATCAATAGTATTACCTATACGAGTAACATTAGGATCATTTAAAAGCGTTCCTACCTGTTCGTATCCTCCTCCGCAATACCTAAAGACGTCTCCAGACAAATTCATGCCATCGTACAAAGACATCCTTAAAATAACTTCCAAATCAAATTCTGCCGGTTCGTCATTTTCGTTTAAGGCTGATATAGTGCCGGTCATTTCCTTAAACACAATAACATTCATATGACCTTCAGCCATACTCTTGGCTCCCTGGACGTTTTTATACCAGTATTTTCCTCCATAAAAATCAAACTCTGATCCTTCTTCTACGCCTGTTTCAAATGCAAAAGAAGCCGCCATCTGGCTTTCCATGCATTGTTCTTTAGGATACTCTGAATTTGTGAGGTAAGAGAAATGAGTTTTTTTAGTAGGTTCATAATGGATAATAGAAGAACTGCTGTTCCATTTGGCATACATCCATGTATCTTCTCCTTTTTTACGGTATTTCAATCCTCCGTATTTATGGTAATTAACATCATTACCTACCCCGGAGTTACTTGATATACCTGATCCAAAAGTATCTGGATTAACCAAGTATTTAGTACCATACAGCATTTCAAGGTATATGATATAAGCATTCAAGGTCAAGAACCCACCTTCAGAAAAAGGATAAGAAGATTCAGGATCTACGTTATTAGCCCTCGAATACTTAGCTATATTGATTTGATTTACGTCATTGCTTCTCGGATAAGTTCTTCCATTTAGAAACATCGTGCAGGCGTTACCAACTCCGGCTCCGGATTTACAATTTGTTTCTCCTTCATACAAGAAAAAGAAAGATCTTGCCTTGGAGTCTACTGTACATACCGGTCCAGGAGATAAGGCTGTGGGCGGCAGCACAGGGCACGTCTGGCGCAGGTCAAGTCCGTCCAGCATAGGAACCGTGTCCGCGTCGTACACCCCAGACCATATTTTCCCACTTTTGCCAACTACCTTATCAGCTACATACAGACTCTTGCTACATCCTAAGAATATGCTATAATTCTTTGAAGTAGTCTCCCAAGGTCTTAAAATCCTTACCTCTGATCCTGATACATTATAAAGTTTTTGACCAATACCATACTCTTCGTAAAAAGCCTTAGCGTCAAATGCTCCGGCATCACAATACTTATTTTTATGACCGTTATCCAAATACAGTTCCACATCGCATTCGGCTCTCATTTCCTCGGTTATACCCACCGTAGGAGCAAAATCTCCGTTTTCAAATCTAAGGAGATTATTCTTACGAAGCTTCCCGACCGGACGCACTTTATCTCCGGTATTTTGAGTCATGTCTATAAGGTAAAAATCCCAAGAAGGGAGAAGGCTTTTGTCGCCAACTGATTCCGTGGCTTCTGGAGGAAGCTGGTCCTCAGCCCAAGCGGATGCCGATCCTGAAGCACCTTCTTTAAGAACGTTGAAAGTATTACCATCAGACAAAACAAAAGGTTCAGATCCCTCTCCTTTCTTCGATAAAAACTTTTCCCTTTTACCAACTTGATTAACGACGATGTTCTTCTTAGCCTTATTCCCTTCATCGGAAATAGTGTAATTCAAAGTCGTATCAAGACCTTCATTTATTTCAGAAAACACCGACACCAGTTTATCATTCTCACCTTCTGTCGGATTAAATTTTACGTTGCTCATTTTCAAAAATCAAATTTGCATTCATCAACAACAGGCTCGCATTTGGTATTTTCATTAACCCATTTCATGCCCTCTTCTTCCAGTATCTTCTTAGCCTTTTCATTGGCATCATCAACGCTAATGAAAGACGTTACGGTACCGGCATATATCCTCCTGTATTTCTCAGGAGCCTTCCATCCTTCCTTACAACGTTTACTAAACCAACCATGTTGATCTTCGTTGTAATAAACGGTTTTACATACTCCAGATTCGTTAGCGGCAGCCTGCCCTTCTTGCTCAAGAATCTTCGCAGCTTCGTAGTTGGCCATTTCGGTACTGAACTTAGACCATACACGCCCGGCCTCTATCACATGATGTGTAGGTCGTTCTTGTTTTTGACCATCAGGACAATCATTTTTAAAGAAATCCCCTTCCTGTCTTGTGTTATAATATACCTCGCAACAGCCACCTACTTTATTAGCATACAACGGACCTTCTTTCTCCGCAAACTCTTCCGCTTTCCTATCTGCATCATCTTGGCTTATATCCGAACAAAATTCAGCTTCATGAACGATGAAAGTTTCTTCAGAACCAAGATCTTCCGGACAGTCCGATTTCTTGAAAACTTTTCTGTATTCTTTGTTGTAATACATTTTTTTCATGACAAGATCTTATTAAGTTCTTCTTTAAATTTCTGAATCTCGTCCGGACACAGCCCACATTCCCCTTCACATACGATTCTTCTCATACGATCTATTTTAAGAACCGTATCCATATCAGGCTTGATACCTACCTTATACTTATGATATTGTAGATACTGATCAGCCTTACATGCTATAAAACGATCAGCACACTCACATAAGTAAGATGAAGGGAAAAGGATTTGCTGTGTACTTCCGGTAGCTGCCATATCATTTCGAGGTAAAATACCTGGCGTATTCTTTATTTATGTATTCAGAATAAGTAGCAAGATCATCCGGATCCGGGCACTCGTTCTTCAAATTAACAATCCACCCTCTTACCAGCTTTTGAATATCAGCATACCTTTTACTTACACCTCCTACAAACCTGAACTTGCGATGAAGGTCTATGATTTTCTTGTCCAATACAGCAAGTTCATCGTATTTCTGAATACAAGCCGCATTAGAATCAGCTTTAGGTGTCGTATTCGACTGAGGCTTTATAGCCCTATTTCTATTAACAGAAGTAATATTACTTCTTCCACATCCACATCCCATAATTCACTTATATTTAATTGATTATATTTTACAACCACAATTTTCACAATTATTGAGAACGTAAATCAATTTAGATGCTTTTTCATATAATTGTTTTACGTTTTCAAAATTCCCTAATCTCATATTGGCTTCAGCCGCAGCCAGCAGAAATTCTATTTCTTTTATTTTATTAATAATGTCATCATCCTCATGATCACATAACACAGTTGACCTGGCCCATATCTTATCTATGTTAAGACGGATCAGATCTGTTTTTAAACACTTTCTGTTAAATGAATAAGAGGAAGGACTGCCTTTGATGGTAATATCGTATATACCATCTTTTAGGTTTTCAAAATCATTTCCACGACCCGGATTTATGCCGAGGGTCTTACTGTTGAATACATTCAACTGATTCTTACCAAGATAATAAACATACTTATTCTCATCTTCAGGTGGTACGATCTCTATAATAGCCGGCCTGTCTGCCAATATCCCCCATTCAGACTGATCAGCTATGCGAAGCGTTTTAGGATTGTTTGTGCTTATAACCTCAAAATCAAGATGGATGTTATTCATACTCTCCTCCCATCCCATTCTGGTAAGGGAATCGTCGTATCTGGCTGTTATATCAGATCCTTCTACTTCGGTGCTATTAACACGTACCTCAGTACCATTTATCTTGACTCCTACTATTTGGGCTACCAACGACTTAGCCATACCAAACATAGGAACTATGATTTCTCCGTTGTAATCAGTTCCTTCATTTGGATACTGTACTACTTCCGTCTTGTACAGGCCGTCATTTCTTCTGGCTACTATTCTAATAACCATCTGATTTTCTACATCGTAGTCGGTCATTACTATCCTGACATAGAAAATGTTATTTCTTATCTGTGGTAAAATATCAATGTAATTCATTTCCTTCTCTTTTTCTACAAAGATATAGAAATGAAGCGATAAAACACAACACTGACGTATATTGTTATGGAGAGCAAGAACCCTACCCGCACATTCGAAGATCTACTTCGTATTCCCGGAATATGTCGTCGAAGGATATATCTTCGTCAGAATAATACACTTCGCATATCTTTCGATACTTTTTCAATGCCGAAGCATACAAACTCATCATGTTCTTGCTTTTTACTTTCTTAATGGCTTTTGTGATAACTTCTTCAGTGGAAGCGCTCATTAGGACATTATTGAAGAAGGTCCTAATATTGCAACCAAATCTTTCTTTAATCCTACTCCTGAATAGTCGATACAAGGTTATATTCTTCAACGTATTCAAACCATTATTCTTCAACCTTTTATTCAATGACTCAACAGCTTTATCGGAAAAACATGTGCGATTTTTCCCTTCTCCATCTACGTGTTCCGAAAACCAAGAATGGATAGTTCCAGGATTTTTCATTATCCTGCCAATAAAAGAGTCAATGATGTGAGTTCTAAGATCACGCTTGTGAGCATGGCAGGCCGCTATTTTCTCCTCCCTCTTTAAGGACATGTCAAGACAACGAAAAACGCGGCAACTTTCATCTATGAAATATTCGGGGTGTTCTTTCTTAAATTCCTCACGATAAGCCTTGTATCCTACTTTTCTAAGGTGAGTTATCTGTGAGTTTATATAGAATCTAACACACCTGTTCTCGGTCTCCTGAACCTTTGTACTATATGTAACTGATCGACGGCCGTATATAAGATAATCGTACACCATAGCATCCACAAAATCATTGTACGGAAAATAACGACCAAATCCGTAGTTCCAAACAATAAAACAACGCACTCGATCTTTCCAGTAGTCGGTGATTACAAAATTACTGCTATGTCTTAAATTGAACTCTTTTTTAAAGAAACGACCTGTTTTGCTATCATAATTAAGATTAAAATACCTTAAATTTCCTAAACATTGACCCTCCGGTCTACGCACTACATTATAGCTAAAATGGTTATACTCATTGCGTATAACCTCTAAAGGTGAGACCGACTCTTTCTTAAGAAGTCTGTCGTGAAGCTTGCGCCCGTCTGATATTTGGAGTATATTCGCCATATATTTGTCTTTTGGAGCAAATGTAACAAAATTGTTTATTGGCTCCAAATTTTACTAAAAGCTTTTAGCCTGTCCTTGGTTTGAGAAAATAAGGGACAGGTCTTTTTTTTGTACCTAATCGCATTACGACAAAAACGGCACCAAATAGCGATCATCCTGTAACACACTGAGCATCAGGGTGGACCAAGTTATCTTGAATAAAAACAGTCCCGATTTTATCGTTCCCGCTTTTATTATTCATTCCCTGAATTATTATTCATCTTATTTTAATTAATTATTTTTTATTCATATTATTTTAACTTTTAAGACCTTATTATTTATTCCTCATAATATGGAGTGACTGAAACCGAATCGACCGAAGGGAGTGAGGTGAAGGAGCGTATTGCCCTATATGTTGTTTGGCTTATTGTTTAATCCTTTAAGTGAACGAATATCGTGACCGTAGGGAGCGATATGAGAGAACATATCAATATTAATTTAATATTTAGCGAATTGATGCCGAATTGAGCGAAGCGAGTGAGGCAACTATGAGCTTTTTCTTAATACTATGAAGTAGCCAGTGGATAAGCGGGCAGGGCAGGTAGGCGAGGCTGTAGTGTGTCATGGCGCAGGACAGCCCAGGCAGCAGAGCAGGTCCCTTCAGGCCGCAGCACGAGGCAGGCGGGTAGGTTGCAGGGTAGGGGTTGCCGTTGTAGGATAGAACTTCAGGATAGGCGTAAGACAGGCTTTGTCCGTCTTACATCAGTGGCCTCTCACCATATTCTATAAAATACACCCATACTCAAACAAGGAGAAAAGCCATCTTTAGACAATCCGTATCCGGCGGTGATTCCTAATCCCCACCGTCTACTTTTTTCGTATATTATTTCTCTTTTGTGGTAGATTGTCATCGTATCTAAATTTGGTCGGTACCCACTTATTACCGCTCTATAATCATCCGTCTGATACGTTTTTCTCTGTATTGGTATATTGATATAAACAGTGTCTTTTATCGTATCTTTTTTAACTATAGCATCCATAGGGAAAGGTATTTCTACCTCCCCTACGTCAACTATATACTGAGGAACAGGAATAGGTTGGATAATGGTATCTATTACCGTATCTATTTCTATATCGTGTATTATTTCTTTCTTCTTGCATGTTTTACCAAACAAGAAAGATATAAAACACAGTAGAAGAACTCCTAACACATGACTGACCCTCATTTTTTGCAAACACATCTTTTACCCTCCTTATCTTCAGCTAAAAGTTCTTGTATATCACCGTTGTTAATACCTTCTTTAAGCTCTTCTCCGAATGGAACTTTTTGCCACCAACTTACTTTGCTAAAGAAATACTTAACGCCTTTTACTATCATTAAATCAGGTGCAAGATCTCCGAGGCGCTTGAATGCCATCCCACCGTATAATATTAAGGCAAATATTGTAATCCACTGAAGAAGCATATCTATAAACTCTGGAGATTTATGTCCTCCCATAGACATAATAAGATCCATTCCGGATATGGTAAATAACCCGAAAGAGCAGGCCGCGAACTCAAGAAGGATTTTCAAAACTCCCATTTCGCTTATGCATGTCAATATCTTAAAAGGCCTCTTTCTCTTTCTTCGGATATAACAGTGTTTAATACTTTTTATAGTAGCTAACAAAAGATTTATAGCTAATATAAACAATATAGAATATATAAGGTGGTGAATCTCCTGGAAATTCATCCACAACGCTGATAATCCGGAAATGAGAAAAGCCCAGAAACTTTCTAAATTCACCCTTCCTACAAAACGATAAGCCATATTAGAACATAGTTACTTTCTTGATACTTCCAAGAGAGTCATATACGTCAATATGGACCCAATTGGTACCTGATTCTAATCTAATGGGACAAGGAAGTAAATCCTGCGACTGAATTATTTTATTCCTTGTCTCTTCTGCCGTCATACCCTTGGCATCGAAATCGATAGCTGCTCCAAGCATATGAGGACTGATATACAAAGACCCTGATACGGTCTTGGATTTTACTATATCCGAGATATTGTTCCTAAACCCACGCTCATCAAACCTTCCTCCTGACTTCCAGGTATTAACCGTCATCGGAGTTTTCAAGATGTCTTTCCTTAAAACCAGTATCGTGTGAAGCAACTCAGTTCTTAAATACCTCCAGCAAAGATCTTTGTCTCTACCGTATTCTTTAGGACCAACTAATTCAACAATACTAAAATACTGACTCAATTCTTTTATAATATCACTTCTTTCCATAACTTAACCTTTTTCACAAAGATAATCAGAACCTTACCGATATGAAAAATAAGTAGAGTCTGGATTAAAGAAAAACCCCTGCATAAATAAATATACAGGGGTTATCCATAACATTAACAACAAATTACGACCTAAACAACCCTTACATATCCGGCTGATACAAGATCAGAAAGATTCTCGTAAGCCAAAGGGATGCCTGAATCTCTTATGCAAAGATACTTAATTTCTTTGTCAATGTAATATTTTCCATTCTCTAAAATAGAATTATATACCCAAGGAATAGGATCGTCTATCGTACCTAAATGCTTTTCCTGAACAACCATATACAGGCTTTCGGCTCCACCTCCCTGACCAGGAACCCAGTCGGCTTGGAGATTGTGATTTTGCCTTACTTCAAACAGAGTCCAATCCAAATCCGAAGGTTTGTTTTTGCTACGGAAACGCTGCCCTTTTACAACAGCCGTGCCCATAGGAAGACCTTTGTCGCCGTAAACTCCATCCTTGTCCCAGATAGGGTACAACCCCTTTATCTTAAGAGCAAGATTCTGGTCAGTGTTTTCCAACATAGCCGGCGTGTTGATCATCGCCCTCATGTACATGGCTGTAGCCTTCTCCGGATCATTGGCTTCAAGGATCTTATTTTTTTCTATGATCTGATCCTTTGTCCTTACCAACTTCTCAGGATAGCCTTCATCTACTTTCATAGACTCAACTTCACTCCTGTCGGTTTTAGAAGCTATTTCCTTTTCTATGGCAACAGTACGATCGTTGCACTCAGATTCATATACATGCATTTCATTCATTGCCGTATTAGCAATATCAAGCTCGTATTCTGAATCTGCTACGGATACGGTGTATATCCCGCTTCCTTTTGCTACGTCAATATCGTTTTTAACCTTCTGTCTCATGCTGCTGTTATACCATATCTGTTTACCATCCAAACTATAAGAACGGACAGCATCAGAATAAGCATATTCCCTGGCCTCAGAAACCTTCTTGTCTTTAGCCTTGGCAAGTAACTCCTCTTCAGTTGATCCAGGAGGCTCCGGGTCAAGCTGCATAGCAATAACTTCTTTCACACTCGCATCAGGATTGTTTTGATGGAATTTTTCTTGATCGGAGTCGAGTTGAACCCATTTACCATCTAAGAAATCTTGGTAAGAATACCCTACTTCGTAAGAAGAGGAGTCCAACTCGTATCCTTCCCAGTAAAAATCTTTTACGTTTTTATTTACATAAACCATACTCTATCCTTTCTATTAAGCTTGTTCACCTACTCTGATAACCAACTTATCATTGATATACCAGATACTTAATTCTATAAAACTGTTTTTAGGTACTATTACGCTATCGCCTGACATGCTCTGGAACTGGCCAGAAGTAGGAAGCGGCTGCGTGATGTCTGTGCCGGTGGTGTTGTTGACCCGCACCTGCCACTCCCTCCCAACATACTCAGAAGATACGGTCATAGACAGATTCGTAGCAGAAGCGACGTTGGCTATGATATTATGAGCACCTTTTGGTAAATTTGCCAATGTTGTAACAACCTTAGGGGGCATAGCCATAAAATTCAAATAAGACAATATCGTATTAGACAACTGAACCATATTGTTCATAGCCTCATATGTCTTATCTTGAATAACAACAAAAGTCCCCACCTGAATTTCTATATCATATTCAGATGCGCCTACCGCTGAGTCGGCATTAGCAAATGAGGCAAATACTATTTTTAATTTAAAATTATTTTCAAAATCATTACCTTCTAAAAAATAATTCAAATAATAATAATCACCATCTAACTTACCTAATGTGATATTATTATTGTATGCATCCAAAACTTTTGCAAACGAACCTTCATCAAGTGTTCCTGAATTACCTGAAAACATAGATAGATCAAGATAATTCGAATCTACTCCGGTACTTACCATACCAAGAGATTCAAGCACCTTACCACCACTTTCTTCAGTAACCAAAATATATTCGTTATACACGTTTTTAGTTTCTGTAGATGCCACATCGTCTTTTACAAGATACATGACATTATCCTTCGCTTCTTCAACAGTAGGAAGTTTGCTAACAATTTGCTTCTTCCACCCTGCCGCCGAAACAGCATCATCTATGTACTGTTTTGTTACATGATCTCCCCATGTCATATTACTAAGAAGAGTCTTGCTACCGTCTTGACTTCCGGCAGGGGGAGCCGGAATAAGGCCTCCTTTGCCCGACTCTGAGCCCGTCCCAGGAGCGGCCTGCACCACATTCTCAAGTCTGGAATCAACCTCCAGACCTTCGAATTTACTGTTATAACCTACTTCTGCCATTTTTTATTTTTTGTTAATTTTATCCAACAACTTCTTGATCTGGTCTACGATGTCCATCACCGCGCCAACCTTGTTTTTTACGTCCTCAACCTTCTGATCAATCTTAGAATCCAAAGCCTTTAAATGGTCTTCGTTTTTACGATACACTAAATACAGGGCTAAACCGATGATTGCTATCGTAAGGATATTAGCCAAAACGCATCCGATTATTATCTGAAACATGATGATTATATGGTAGATAACGCTACCACACGCTTTAATTATTCAACTTTTTACAAATATAGCAATTATCCCAACCATAACAAGATCAAAGATGTTCGTTATTAACATCGGACACCCATTCTTTAGATGAAAGAATAGATTCAAACTCAGAAGAAGAGCTGTCATATACCGGATACGGGTATTGAGGTTCGTCATCAGCCTGCATATCTAAAGACTTGAATAGATGATCATAATGTTCTATATGTAAAATAACTTTAGAACCATCTACACTCGCTCTTGGGCTTCCTGTTCCTAATTCACGCCTCTTTTCTTCAGATACGGAATCATATACTTCTATTGGTATGATAATGAATTTCATATTATTTCGATTTTATAGTTTGTAAATAGTTATATGCTTTGATACAGTCGTCTTTGGAGAGGAGTTGATCGTTGTAGATGCCTAAGTTCTTAAAAGCCATTTGAGTATATATTGTACTGTTATAACCGATTGACAAATCCTTACTACTACTTGTGATAGGTTGTTCTTCACTAAGTAGCATTTCCGACCAATCATCAAAATATACACGTCCATCTGAACAAATAGCCTTTAAAGATTTAGTGTTTAAAGATGAACTTTTTTCTGTGTTATTTATAAATAACTTCAATCCATTATTTTCATTAAACAAATAGAAAGATGGAGGCTTTATTAAGCCTGCAACCTTTCTTTCATCAATTATAAACCTCCATTCCCCAACAACCGTAAAATCCTTACCCATTTCAAAAGCTGACGAAGTTATCTTATCATCCACCCCATCAGTAACCAGGTACCCTTCGTATTCGGGGATTTGCTCGATGGTAATATTACAGGAATCATTTACATTAGAGCATCTAAAACCATATTGAGTAACATCATTAGGAGAATTATAAGATGGTATTTCATAAATTCCATCTGTACTCAAATCAATTATTTGATTAGCTGGCTTATTTCCGAAATAAAATCCAGGAATAGAATTAGTTACTTTTATTTTTACTTTTTTAATTGATGAATCTTTATTTACAGCAGTGTACAGTACAGGATAATCAGCTAAAACAAAAGATTTTATATTAAAACTTTTGCTGGTTTTATCCGATATAACTCCATAATTTGGAATGCTTATCCAAGATGTATCATTGAAATTGTAAGCGTATTCTCCATACCCACTATTCCCACTAAATGCAAAATTCGACAGCACAAGATCATTACCATTGCCCGTAATGTTGGCAATAGTAGCACGATCTTCGTCCTCGTTGGTTTTGCCGGTGACTGTCCATGCCTGGTCGGGGAAGAGCCAGGGATATTGCTTCTTATACCAATTAAGAACCTTTTCATCGTCTTCATCGGTAGAGAAATATCCATTACAGATTGTTTGACCGGCAATAGCTGCTCTAGCAAAAGATGCATAAGTTGCATTCTTCCATAAATAATATAGCCCAGCGTTTTCCACCCAGTCCCCACACGTACCTGTTACAACTTTATTAGTTAATAAGTTCTTAATACATATATTATTACCATTTCGTTTACAAGCAAACAAATTAAGCCCATTAACAAAATCAGCATTTATATAATAGTTATTACCCGCTATAAAAGATACATAAACCAAAGACGAATATTGCATGGAAAAAGTTTTTTTGCTATTAGCTCCACACAAAATCATGTTCCTTGTCGGATTATTCTGAAACGGAATAAACGCCGTGTACACCGTATAGGTATCCTCGAAGTTAAGTTCCTTCTCTGTAACTGCAAAGTCGTCTACTCCGTCACCGAGGATAAAACCGGGGTAGAGGGGTAGTTGTTCGATGGTAAGTTTAGATCCATACCATCTTTCAGGATATTTTTCTATAGAAAAATAGAGAGCTTCTGCCAAAAAGTTAGACGGAATTATTTCATACACACCATCTTCTGACATGTAAAAACGATTGCCCAATCGATCATCCAAAAAAGCATCGCAACCTTCTGGTATGCCTGTTACTTTTAAAACGCAAGATTGACGTAATTTTATATTATGGTACAATAAACCCAATGAGACATTTTCTTTAAATGTTGCTGTTATTTTAATGCTATTTCTTTCAAAATAAGCCGCCGTTGAATTTGTGCCCCACTCATCTATGTCTGCAACATACCCGCCAACCCCGGACATCCCCTTCCAAGCGAAATTCTTCAACTGTAGATCATGACCATTACCTGTCTTATCTACCCATACAGGATTGGCAGCCATCTGCTCATTAGTAAGACCGGAAGCTGAATATCTGGCTACGATACCTTCTATATCCGGGAAGGAATCTACCTTGCATGGCAGGTCTAATATCATTTTAGCATACTCTTTAAAAGGTATGGAAGTAGGTACATCATACCCTTTGGATATAAGGGCTTGCCTTATATCCTCTTTGGTATTGATGATCCTCATTAACTTATCTGATATGGTTCCCATTACACTTCCTCCCCGTTTATGTAATCCAATACCGAACCTATATCTCCGATGTCCGATTTTATTGACTCACCTTGAGAATGTATTTCAATAAGCTTCTGATATAAGGTATTATCCCCTATACGATTATTATCTGTAGCCTGCTGCTCGATCTTAGTTATCGTATTAGGATCTTCGTACTTAGTACCATCAGGACCATACCATTCATCCGTTAAATTAGTGTATTTGTGACGGACTGGAGTCGGTATAGACTCCAATGTTATTAAATAATATTCGTTACAACTCATGACAATAAGATTTAATGGTTACAACAATTACATCTACAAACTGTCTTTACATATCCAGTAGGAATAGCGGCCAGCGTCGTCCCTACGGCTATCGCCGGGTCAGTGCTTTCCATAACTGTCAGCGCCATCTTGTCTATGTCAAGGTCATTGTCGTAAACGATTTCTCCCTCAACGTAAATGCTCCCTGCATCAGAAACGTAGCAGTTTTTCACCTGCCTTATATGGCGCTGTGTAGCAGACGCAAAATCACACTCGATACTTAACCACCCTACCGGTATCTGATTGATATTGGATCCGATATTGTAATCAGGATCGGTTGTTTTAAGAACCATATGTCTTAATTCCCTCGTATTTCCGTATCCGTCCATTGTTATGTATGTTCGGATCTGAACCTTACCCTTTTCCGTCTTATAACAGTTTTCTACTATTTCTGTATCGGATGTAGTAGCATCAGGGAAATCACAAACAATACGCTGCCATCCTTCTTGTATTTTGCTGAATGTGGCGCCTCTTTGTATATCAGGGTCGGTCGTTTCTAAGACAATAAGATACTCGTCCCGGACACCTATTATGCTATCTACCGACCTGTATCCACCAAGATGTATTTTACCACCAGGAGTAGTATAACATTCATCTACGGACATAATATGTCTTTCTGTAAGATCAGGGAAGTCGCATTCGGTTTTCGTCCATTCGTTAGGTATCTTATCTATTCTCGTCCACTGAGGATAGGCGGCATCCGTTGTCTTAACAATATAATAATACTGTTCCCTTACACCAAGAACGGCATCAATAGATTGATAACCTTTTATATTGACCTTACCACCATCAGTCTTATAACATTCGTCTACTTCAACAATTTCCCGGTCCGTCATGTCAGGAAAATCACAGACCATCCTCACCCAATCTTCGGGAATGGAATCCAGCACGGTTCCTACCTTAATATCAGGATCGGTTGACTGAAGAACGGTATAAACCTCTTCCCTGGCTCCAAGGATGTTATCTATGGCTACCAAACCTTCTACTTGCACTTTTCCTTTTTTAGTAGTGTAACATTCAAGAACGTAAGTTACGTCTCGTTCTGTCATGTCAGGAAAGTCACAAACCATTCGAACCCAATTCTCTGGAATTAGTTTAAAAACATGGCCGGCAGGGAAATTATCGTCCGTCGATTGAATAACGGTATAAATAGATTCCCTGATATTTATCTTATCATCTATGGCCTCCAATCCTTCTATTTCAACCTTACCATCCGGAGTCTTATAACATCTGTTGACGAACGTAATGTCGCGTTCTGTCATATCAGGAAGATCGCAGTCGATCATAACCCACTCGTCCGGTATTTTAGCAAGAACTTTACCTACCGGATTATCCATGTCGGTACTGTCGGTAATTCTATGGGTTTCTTTAAGAACATCCATCTGATCGTTAAGAAGATACCAACTCCATACTTCGACCTTTCCACCAGGTGTACGGTAACAGGTTTTGAAATCTTTGATAACTTTCTCAGCTATGTTAATCCACTCCCATTCGGTTGTGGCCGGAATACCAGAAACAGGATGCTTCTTACCTTCTTCGTCAAGATACCAATAACAGCCATTTAAGGACACAACCACTTGGTAGATTTTGTCCCCTATTTTTATACCGGATTTGCTGTCATCTACCGGTTGGGAGGAACCCCATTTTCCAACTATGTTGGTTATTTTGTCAATGCCCCTACCTAAGGCACCGACTAAAGAATCCACGCCGTTCATATGAAATCGATCTATTTCAAATTATTTTATTACAAAAAAGGGGGTGGAGGACCAGCCTCCTCCCCCTTGGGATATATAGAAAAAAGGAAAATCAAATCTTGCAGGGCTTGATATTTGCCGAAGCAGCTAACAAGTCCATAAGGTCTTGAATACCTTCGTGAGCGCCATACGGTACATGGAAGTGTACTGTAATATGATCATCAATTACCCTACCGAAGCCGTTAGAGTAACGTGCCGGCTTCAACGTTACTGAATAATCAGCATACGGAGCCAACAGGTCTAAGCGGGTTTCTTCGTTGGTAAACATCCGTTCCATAAGTTCTTGGTGAGTCTTACGGAAGTCGAAGAACATACGTTGTTCGCGTTCTTTATCCAGCAATTCAGCGCCGAGGTGAGTACGCGGAGCCCAGTGCTGTTTGTATTCTGTATGGATCGGGTTGAAGTACGTGCTGATAGCCTCGCGCTGTTCATCCGGATAACCTCCATTTACAGCAATACGAACAGATCCTTCCTGGAATGTCAGACGGTCAATCAAACAGTCAGACGGAGAAATCATGTAGTCAATACCACGGAACAAGATACCGCATTTGCAGTTCTTAGGAAGCGTATCGGCGATAATGGACTGATCTCCTGCTACGGCACCCAAACGTTTCCAGTTACGTCCACGATAAGATTCGGGAGCTTTAGATACGAAGAAGTCTTTGAAGATTTTATCGCATTCGTCGCAAACCATGTTAGTAACGACCGTTGTTTTGAATTTGTGTTGACATCCACCAGGTGTACCGTAATCTTCGATTGTCAGATACGGGAATGCTGCCTGCAATTCTTCTTTAGCACTGTTACCACATTCATCATCCGGCAACGTGATTTCATAAGCTTCTTTCGAAATCTTACAAGAACCACATGCTTCCCAGCTAACAGTAGTAACAGCAGGATTGCTACACATATCTGCTGTTTTAGCAACGAACGTTACTGTGGCAGTTGGATTGGTTTCTACAAATGCATCGATATCAGCCTTCGTCAGTTTCTTACTTACGGCCACAGTGTACATACCTACGCCGCCATCTTGGGCTGCTGTTTTCTCGGCAGTGCTACTAACGGCATTCTTAATGCTTTCTACTACAGTAGACTGATCAACACCATCATCCTCTAACGTTACGGCATAAATCAAACCGCCGTCTACCTTAGTATATCCTTCAGGACACTCTTCGCAGCCTTTCATTATAGAAGACAGCTTTTGAGTATAATCAGCAGGCTTACCACCTTCTTTCATCACCTGATATTTGGAAGTAGAAAGATGACGTCCGACTCTCTTGATATCCAAACCAGGATAAGCAGCCTTAAGCTGAGCCAGGGCATAAGCATCACCGGTATCACACATTTCCATACAATAGAAATTCATGCCGGTTTCCACCGGAGTTTTTTCCAACTCGTCACAAGAATGGATAGGATGGATTTCTACAAAATCACCTACCTTGCCACCACCTGCAATCGGCTGATTCTTGATACGTTCGATTGTTTTCAAGATAGCAGCCAAAATATCAACATCTTCGCAAGGATCACATTCTGAGCACATATCCTCACGACCCGGACAGTTTTCGAAAATGATGTAATCATCAATATTTACCTCACCCATCGGATAACCACGAAGCTCAAACAAACGTCCTGTCAGCTTAATATGGATAGGAATACGATCGCCTTTTCTTGCTGTAATAGCTGTACTGTCGTCAATTCCGTTATAACCGAAAATAACTTCATCTACTTTAATTTCTTTACTCTTCGGAGCAGAAGCATACACTTCTATAATTTCATCAATAGCAAACGTAGGTGTAGAGAATGATTTATCATCAGATACACGGTCGTTCACCATCTCATTACGTCCGATTCTGATCTGGAAACGTTGTTCGTCCTTACGATATCCTTTCAAGTCTTTCAACGCTTTCAAACCATCTTTAGTCTGCTCACCATCCAAATCATAGATAGCGATCTGACCTTCTTGAAGCAACAAAGAATCTACGTCCGCCAACTTAGCGTGCGGAGGACAGATAATGTGTCTGTCATACGGTTTATGGATAGCCATAGCCTTATAATATTTTAAAAATTAATATTCTGTTATCTGTCTCAAAAATAGTGATAGTCATATAAGCAACAAAAAGCATTATGAATTAATTAATTCTTAATGCTTTTTGATAATCTTTAATTTAGGATATGCCTTTCTTCTGCTACAAAGGAGATTGGACGTTGTTTGAATCTATTTGATAACGTCCGTATTCGCTTTCATTCAAAGCAAATTGTTTTTCAATCATGTTAAGGATAATACCAATTAATTTATCATCTAATTCAGGATCTATATCAGTTGAATTAGAACCATCGGATTTAATATATCCTTCGATGTCAACTTCCTTCGGATAGCGGTAATATGTAAGGTAAACGGTGTCTACATCAAAACCAGACTTATACACCCTTACCGAATCTTCTCCTATTGTATAGAATGTTTCCCTAAAATCAAAATCAGGTTTGTTAAAAGAGTCGGCAAGAAGCTCATGCGGATTTTCGTTCTTAGCCTCCCACATGGTAAAATCAGTGACCGTGCATTCACCTTTGGTAAATACGCCTGATATGTTTGAAAAAGAAAAGAAATCAGAAGGCAATGAAAACAAAGTGCTTTCCGGATTATCTTTATCTCCTCTCTCATCAAGTTCTTTCGAATACACAACCAGCTTTTGGATATAACGTATATCCTCTTCATTTTTCTTATCAAGGATATAACGAACAAGGCGGTTTTGTTCGTCATTAAAAAGCTGAACAAAACGTGCCTTGTCAAGTTTTATACCACCGTTGGTCATGTTTTCTTCAGCCTTCTGTAAGGCCCGGAGATAACAATCAACGATTCTCATAAATTATTATTTTTTGTCAGCGTATTGATCAACATCGAAACCTTTCTCATCTTCCTTTTTCTTCTTGTCAGACTTAGTGCCTTCTATTTTTTTATGCTTGTTCTTTAAAGCGTTATACGCTTCCAGTACACGTGACTTAGTTTCTAACATCGACTTATTGGAAGCAAGAGCCATAGATGCAGAGATGGCGTCGGCGCCCAGGAGCTCGCCATTCAGATACAGTCCGTCGGTGTTGACGGTGACAGCCAGGCCCTCGATCATTTCCCTGATCATACGATGTAATTTAATCACCTGCATTCCCTCAGAAGATTCGTCGTCAGATAAGAACCTTGAGCTTGCTTCTTTATACATGTCAACGTTTGTATTCTTGGCGTCAATCCAATTAGTGAATATGTATTGAACCATGCTCTGATCAAGCTCTACGCTGTATATGATGTCAAGATACAAAAGCAGATCGTAGATGCTTTTCCTTTCAGCCTCTGACCCTTTCAGCTTGTTCATAAACTCATATAAAATATCAGCCTTGTCAATCTGACGTTGTTTCCTGATATCTACGGCTGTAGTCTTGTCTTCTACACAATAATAAGATTCGACATACATCGGATTACCATCTTCCTCTTTAGGAGTAAGAGACTTGGACAAAATAGCTATATACAGCTCAAATAAATCACGAACGTCATTAGTGTAGAACAAACGACCATCATACAAGTCAATTCTGTAAGAATCCCAGAAATCGAAATTCTTTTGGTCCAGGTCCTCATTGACAGTTTCTTCAAACGGATACCGAATATTCTTAATACGCATATCCATTTCATTCTTCTTGTCTTCAAGTGAGTAACCTTTATAACATGCTGAATTGATGAAGAAACCGGTATCATACACCCTAAGATCCTTATCCCATCCACAACAAGATACTGTCTTGTTCCCAGGGAAAGGAGTCTTGGAAATACCTCTTTCCTGATATCCAGAAGGAGCTTCTTCATCCATCTTACCTGTTATAACATAAATAGAGTCGGAATATATCTTCATTCCTCCTACGGTAGCCAGCAGTTTCTTAGACTCATGGCTTTCTTCAAAAATCTTTTTTCCCATCTTTTTATATATCCTATGAAAACAAAATTTGCGGCCGGTTTTAAAGCCGACCGCAAGTTAATATTAAAAGTTATGATTACAAAGAGCTTGGTAACAATTCAATTGTTACGAACCGGCTGGTATCTTTTACCCAACAAGCCGATACAGAGTGGCACCAGAATTGTTCTGACATACGAGGATGGCTGGATACAATTTCTTGAGCCGATACCCTGGATGACCATCTACCTTGTTCGTAACCCCACCACATAGAACCAATATCAGGCTTAACGTAGAATACGTTGCTGTTGATATTACCAATACGAGCTTCGGCTGAAGCAGGGATGCCGGCGAATGCATTGGAATATTCAGGAGCGGTCAAGTCTTCCATAATACATGAATATGATGTGATAGGAGTCATACCGTCTACCAACTGGCTTCTATCTACCATATCAACGTAATCCAAAGAAGGTTCGTGTTCTACAATGACCTTACCAATACCTGGAATAGTAACACCCTTGATCTTTACAGTTCCTAATTCAAGAGCATCGTTTGATCCTGTTACCGGGTTATTGATGATACGTTCTGTACCCATAAGCGGAGCCAAAGCACCTAATTGAGAGAAGAACTCATCACGGAAGATTTCAACGATGTTCTTATAAGCCATAGCACCTACCTTGAATTTCATTACACGATTTTCAATCGGCATATCGCTACGACCACGGAAAATATAGTCGGCAGCAGCCAGGAAGTGTTCACGCTTGATACCGCCCGGACGTGCATATGAGATAACGAAACCACGGCGAAGTTGATGGTACAAACCTTCGTTTTTCATCAAAACACCATTATGACCCTTGACTCTACCTCCACGCATGAACATAAGTTCGTATGCTTCCATCTTAGCCAACTCAGCCAAGCAGAACAAAGACACTGTATTGGCTACACGTGCTGTACGCATATCAATGCTTCCGTCACCAAGACGGGAACCGATGATAGCATAACTTGCATCACCTCCTCTGATTTCAGAAAGCTGACGAACTTTCTGGTAAGCTTTGTCGATGAAATTCTGTGTGCGTTCGTCCGCATAAGCCAAAGACTTAATACCAGCGTACATAGTCGTTTCACCTTCAACACCACGGTGTCCACCAAGCGTAAATTCACAAGTCATAGAACCGGCCTTAGAAGCACCTCCTACACCAGAGAACTGAGTAGAGAACTCACCAAGAACGTTTGTTACCTTCCAGTATTTAATACCGGCACGAAGCATGTCTTTCGGGAAGTATTTAGCACGAGAACGGCCCCACAGCTTACACCAGTATCTCCAGTTTTCACCTTCTTGTTTAGGAGGACGCTCTGTAGAGATAAGAGCCTGGCAACCGTTAATCACATCGTAAGTAATAACATCTCCTTGTTTAAATTGTGCATTCAATACAATTTCGAAGAAGCTTTCATCAATACCGGGTTTTGCATATTTCAAAGACGTATCTTCTACTGTAACCACCTCATACGTCTCTGATACCGGAAGATCATAACGGAATGAACCATTGATACCATTTACGGTAATAGTAGCATCCTGTTTGATCATACCCATATACATAGGCAGAGGATAGTTTGTAATATTAGAAAACAACTCAAGCATACCCAGATGGTTCTTATCCGGATCTTCGTAGTACCAATCTTCTAAAGAGCTAAGATCGTGTTCTACGATACTTTGCTTAACGACTTTAGCGTCGGTATATCCAATCACCGTGTCACCATTCATGGTGGCCGGGAAATTTTTTGTTAAAAGTACATTAGCCATGAACGAAAAAATGTTTTAATTTTTAATCTATACTGATTTCATCGAACTTCACACCTTGAACTTGATCACCTTTATCATCTACCGGAGCCACCCTCTTGTCTTTATTTGTATGGCTGATGAGCTTATAAATTTTCTTTTTCTCATCAACTACAGCTTGATTCGACTTCTGTTTTATGAACTCTCCTGGGTTCATAAGAAACATAATCAAATCTGGCGCTTCTTCCGGATTCATCATCATCTCCCTTACCCTATTAAATGCTTTGGTAATTCCGGGATTCGATTCAGAAGGTTTTAGGGCAAAATCAAGAGCTTTAGATACCATAGTGTCATTTAGCTGATACTTTGCCTGGATAGAAGACTTAAGGTCTTTCTTATACCTTCTAAAATCTTCTGCATCCTTCGCCTTCTTTTCGGCAGCCTCTTTAGTACGTTGCTGGATAATATCATCCATTCTCTTATCAAGCTCAGCCTTGTACTTTATAGCCTTTGCTTCAACATACTCTTCACCTTTATTGATAATGCCTTTGAAAAACTCATCAGCTTCATCTTTAGGCAACCCAAGAAGATCAACATAATGGCGAACAATCTTTATCTGATCTGCTTTGTTTTCAATGTCAAGCTTTTCTATAGGAGCGACATTCGTATCATATTGCTTAAGAATATCAACGATATTCGCGCCGGCCTTATCAGCCTGGATAAGCTTCTTAGTAATATCAGAAACAGAGGTAACATCTATCTTATCCTTAACAATGTCCTCTTTCTGGCTTTCAAGGACTGTAGATAGTATGTCACACAATGAATCTTCTTTACTAAAATCAAGATCATTGATAGTAATCTCTTCGCCGTTTTCACCGCTAAACACCACATCTTTCAAATCGGGAATGATTCCCCTTGAAGAAAGGGCATCTAATACTTTTCTGTAATTGACAACCGGAGTCTCTACCTGATCCTGATTAACATCAACTACATTCTCTTCTCCTTTTTTATCCTCTTTAGGATCAGGAGTAGGATCAACAACCAGCTCTTCTTTAATTTGAGAGCCTTCTTCTACAGGCTTCTCATCTTTTTTAGCCGGTTCATTACCATTAATAGGCAGAATATCTTCTTCCCTATTATAAACATCATCAACCGGACCGATACTAAAAATATCGTCCAATTCTACTATTCCATTTTTTTCTAATTTTCCCATACTGCAAAAATATTTAAATACCTATATTTCAGACAAAAAACTTATAAGTGTTTAATCTTCACTAAAAATTAAATATCCCCAAATTTTATTAGAGATTTTCTAATGAAATTTGGGGATATTTAATCCTTAATTCTTATTGATTCCGGCTACATATCTTTTGGTGGCATCTTCCCTCGCTCGTTGAGCAAGCTCTTTGGATTTTAATTTTAACTCTTCCATTTTCATTCTCATTTCATCATCATGAAGTTTGGAATCGTTTTCAATTTTCTTATCCTCTATCCTTTCCTTACTTTCTATATCAGCTTGCCTTACGGTCTGATCTGAAACAGAAGCCAGGAAGTTGAGGGAGGTGGCGTCACTCTTGGCGTCTGCCGCCCTGCCTGCCGCCTGGATCTTCTCTTGAAGTATCCGGTATTGACCTTTCTTGTCTTCCAAAGCAAGTTCATGCTTACGTTGCTTATCCTTCTCAGCAGCTTCAGCTTGTATCTGTTGCTGGTTAAGCTGCATCTGATTCTGTTGTTGCTGCTGTATCTGACGCTCGTTGTATGCGCGAGTATTCCTTGCATTCTGTATAAGCTCTACCATAGAATCTGATGTGAAGATAGATGCAAGATCGTAAATATCGCCTCCGGCTGTATTTAGCTGCAACATGAAAGTTTTAAATTTCTCAAGCTCATCCCTTTTCTTGGAATTAGATAATGCCTGAACACCAAGATGCCTTAGACTAAGACCGTCGGTTCCTATAGATAAAAACGCTCTGGTAAGATCACTTTTTGTGTACATTACAGAAATATCCTTTCCTTCTTCCTGACATTGTTGAGCAACAGCCAGATGAAGATCCAAAGCGCGTTTCTTGAAGTAACCGAAATTATCAAAGTATATCTGTGTTTGTAACATAGATGCTGTAACGCCCTGCTGGACCCCGGTGGCGGTCTCATACCTGTTGGGACCGTTAATTACTTGAGGCGTGATACCAACCATTTCAAAACACTTCATCCTCGACCATTCAGCAAGCTCCATTCTTGTTTTAAGCTGCTCTGTCTGCGACAAATCATAGACGGCAAACTGGTTGAAAGGAACACCGCCTTTCGTGTTTTGAGATGAGGTATCTAATGTCAGAGCACCTACAGACTTAGCTACATCAAGAAGATTAGCCCATATATCAGCCACATCTTCACCCAAATCCTTGTATTCACTTGGAACCAGATTTATATCCCCTAAGAAGAATTTACCGATCTCCTTTTCAAGAATATTGTTTATCTGATTTATGGAGAAATTATAAAATATTTGATACGGCTGAATCCTGTTAGCCATAGAAGTACCAATATATCCGGCAACGGGTAGAACAAAGTCATAGATGTTGCTATCCCCTTTTATCTGGTGATCAATAGGTTCTCCATCCAGATACAGGTTGTCCTGAGCGAGGGCACCTCCACTGATTTTAACCCCGTACCTTACCTGTGGAACATAATCTACGAAATAGGTATTAATCTCCGGGTTCTCCATTCCCTTACTCATGGTCCTGGCAATTTTCTTAATACCATTTTCCTGTAAAAAGTCTTGAAGAAGCTCGTCGGTTACCATTTCAGTAGTTACTAATCCGGTTTCAGTTTGGTAGGTAATTACATATACCTGAGCCGGGGATACCCAATATGATTCAGTTACCTGATACAAATCACTACGAACATGCTCGTCGCTCAAACTCTGGGCACGGTTATAATAATTACCATGCTCTAAATTTGGCATGAATCTGGTTCTGTGATATTCGTTACCATTACTATCGTATCCGATATATGTGCCGGCTGGAATACCGTAATAATCCTCATAAGCTTTTATAGAAGCATAATCATTATATCCTTTCCAAGGTATTACCTTATTATGATATAACATCCCTACACTCGCCGATTTGGATAAACTTACATAGCTTCCATTATCACCATTGTTATAAGTGCCATTGAAATTATCAGCACCTCCTATAAGCTTTTGCTTGTCTTTTGCCGTAAGAAGATGCCCCCACCTTACTATAATATCATTGGCAGTATAATAATGAACACGACCAATATAATCCCCATATTGAGGATACTTGCTATCTAATGTCTTAGAATAAAACGTATTCAACGGAGACCATCTCTCCGGCTTATAATAGTCGTATCCTACATGATAATTTCTAAAGCAACGACCGGTAAGAAGATAGTCAATGAAATTCTCGGTATCTATCTCATCCATGTAAAAACGCCCCCTGTCTGCTTCAAGCGTATGAGAACCCCATATAACCTCAGCAGTCTTCCATTTTGTATTCATGAAGTTCTCTATCTCAGGAGGGGTCATAGATGCTTTCACCTCTTGTATCTGCTGAGCATAAGCCTGCTTTTCTTCTTCGCTGGCAAAATTATTATAATCCGGATCCAATCCTCTATTTAATAACTCTTGCCTAACCCTTCTGTCCAATTCCTCTCTAATGTAATTATAAAGAAGATTTTCCTTCGTGGCAGAATACTGATTCACTTCAGATTCATCCAGTCCAACTACATTATATTTGTCAGAAAGGTTGCCCAACCATCCTACAAAAGCGTTTACGATCGTACCTATTATATCATAATGACGTAAGAATGATGGAATATTTACATTGTCCCTTATAGACTGAACATCCTTAAGATAAGGAATTACATCTTTCAGCTCCATAAATGACAGCTTCCCTTCCATCATCCTGTAAAAATCTTTGAACTTTTGGTTCTCATCAAGCTGCTTCAAACCAATCAATTCAAGAGAATCCATAGTGGCTTTAAACCACTCCTTGGTTTTTCTCTTAGTAGGTATAGCCTGCACCGGCAACCCTGAAAATACTCCTCTGGCCGGAAAAGCCTGATCTCTGTTAAAATACTCCATGAGCTATATGTTTTTTCACAAAGATAGGTAAATTGTTCTACCTATCTCATTTTGTAAGGGTTATGTCTTCTTACCGTAAATCCTTTGACCTGTTCTATCTTCTTGCGCTCTCTCTTCTTTTGATTCTCCTTCTGAGTCGTACTTTCAGGCATGTAACCCATATCATCATAATACTTAGCCAGAAGAAGAGCGTGGCCGAAGGATATGATACGGTCGGTGTTGGTCCCAGGGCCGAAGGCTATGATCTCATCAAGAAGTTCTATATCAGGGATACGGTAAATACCTTTCTGTGTTATTTCATTACCATCATCATCATACCCAACAACAACATCCTCCCAGCAATATTGAATAACGGTATTGAAAAGCATGCGCTGATTGGGAACCGTAGGAGCCAAACCGAGCTTGTTGTTCTGACGGGCGCCGGCACGGATAATCTTACCGGCAAGACGTTCGCCATCTTCCAGCAACATAAGCTGCTTATTTCGTCTCGTAAGATAAAATTCATACATTCGGTCGGCATTCTCCATAAGACACTTGGCCCCATACGCTTCTTGAAGTATTTCACAATTCCTACAAAAATCATCAGAAGATGGAGGACGTGATGCGTATGATGCTACTATGCAATAAGCAAATGGATCGTTGATTTTTACATATCTTTTAAGTACATAAAACGAACCAACAGAATCAGTATCAGCCTTGTCAGATTTATATGGGTCGAGCGATGAGACATAAGTGTAATCAAAAACACCTCCTTCTTCTGGTGGATCCTCATATATAACAACAGGAGAATCTATGTTACCACCTTGAAACGGATAATCAGCAAGCTGCTTATCACTAAAATTACACCCCATTTTCATGCCGTCTATCTGATAAATATCTACTGTTTTACCAGGCCTACCTTCTTCAAGAAGACGGCTTTTGTGCTTCAACGCATCTTCTACAGGAAACCTATTTACGTTCGTATTAAGGAAACAATCATCTATAGACAAAGGGAATGCCATTCGTTCCTGGACGTATAAAGCTCTATCCTTTTTGACAAGTTCGTCAAGACGTGATTTTATTATTCCAGTATTTTTATCAAAGTCTGAAACTTTTATTTTTATCTTCTTAAGACCGGGAGCACTCTCTACTCCAAGATACTTATCAAGAGTAGTTTCTGTCTTTTCATACGCATGAGACATCTGGGCAGGAACAAAGCATCCGGATTTACATATACGCCATGTTGGTTTAATAACTCTCTTATTCAGAATATCATAATTCATTATAATGAATCCATATTCGTCCGGAGAGTTCATGATTTTCTGGGCATCTTGAGACTTTTCTACATTACCTCCGGTATTATGAGTTATAATACCATTTGCTATATAAGTGTGAGTATCTGATGCAGTGAGATTGTAAACAGGCTTAATTCCTATATACTCTATCTTATCTATCCTTTCTATTATCACTCCATCTAAATATTTTGACCTAAAAGAACCAAATGTGCTAAAATTAGAACTAAATTCCCTTATAGAATCAAGTTTTTCTCTTCTATATCCTATATCTGTTCCAATTATATTACAATATTTAAACATGGATAATTTATCCAATATATTACATACATATGAATCAAGAATAATAGATCTATCTGCTGGATTTTTAGATGGGCTATAAGAAATAGTACTATGTATTCCAAATTTAAAAAGAACATCCTTTATTTCTTCAAGAAGATGTTTATTACAAGATCCTACACTTATACGATGATGTCTTTTATCATTATTAGAACAAAAAGTAGCATCAGCATCAAAATACCCCCTAATCATCATAATAACATCCTCCCTTCTATATAAATGTATATTTAAAGGAAGTGTTTTGTTTTTTTTAGTCTGACCATATATACCAAGTTCCCTTAACTCATGGCATATACCTTTTATTCTTATTTCCCTATAGTCTTTTCCGTTCTTAGTCTTATACTGTTTCTCTATACAACACTCATATTTAGATCGTATATAATCATACACCTCATTATCACTGGTAGACACGACAGGAGTCTTATCAAAACCATAGCTCCCATCCCCTATTAGAATACCAACAAGATATGGATCAAACATTTTTTTATCTCCCCATATATCCACACCATCCGATACACATATTTTACGACCAACTCTAAGAGAGTCAGCTCTTCTGAAGTCAGCCCCAAAATACCTAAATTCACCACTTCTTTTCTTTATAACAGTCAATATGGGATGATCCCCACTGCATTCAAGCACCCTTCCTCTTTTCGTTGTTATTCTGTAACACTCTTTCTCGGCAGGAGGTTTCATCCATGTTATGTCTTGACTTACAGCTTTTGATGATACATTATCGAATCCTACGATTCCATCCTCTTGCTTCAAATCCTCTATTCGGCATGGCTCACCATTTGATTTATATACTATGGTTCCAGCACAACAACATCCAGCCATAAGACAAACGCCCCTCATTCTACCATGCATCATATGAGCCGGCCTACCGGCAAGCCATGCTCCAAGCACCGGAAATTTACCTACCTCATCATATATAGACGTATATGGAGTTCCACCTGCGGTCTTCAATGAGCCTCGCGTCTTTCCATCATCAACGTTGGTGATTCTTATTCTGGCATGAACATCACGTTGGTTATTGATGTTTCTTGTACCTAAAACAACTTCTTTAGTCCAGTCGTTACCGGTCCTGTTTATAGTAAGATAAGGAGGGAGATTATCAAGTCCAAACTCAAGATACTCTCCCATATTGGCAAGGTCTTCTTTACTTGCTCCAATAACATTATGCGTCAAATTGTACGTCATTGTAGCATTACGAGCCAGAAGAGAACTCATTATGGCCGTATTATGAGTAACGATGTAATTGGTGGTCAAAAATAAATGAGAATCATTATCAACGGTTATACAAGTGGCATGCTCCTTTCCGTATATCGATATGGATCTTATTTTTAATTCCTTACGATTCCTTGATAGTATAAGTTTGTTCCCCTCCAATTTAGCATACCAACCTGAAGCCCAAAACATACGTTGTACAAAATTTATGACATCCATGTCAATATGAGACAACGTAAGCTCTTCTTCTCCGGTTACTACGTTTCTGAAAGAACGAATGAAGTTTTCTATAAAATCTTTCTTTTGTTCTATGGACGATCTTAAAAACTTCTTACAAACGTATTTATCAAAAAACATATCCCCACTATAGCCACCAAGATAAGCCGCCAGCATCGAGGCGTAGGCCGACGGCGGAACCGGCAGCTTTGCCGTAGGGTAGTTCAGGGCCTCACCTACTGGAATAGACATACTCTTATAATCTAATCCGGCTATGGATCTAAGACTCCTAACATGCCATTTTCCTCCATGATTGACACGCCATTGATGATTACCGCAGCAAATAACATTACGACCGTCTTCGAATACGACTCTGTAGGTAGTTACTTTTCCTTGAGGGTAGACACCTACGATCTCTACCAAATTCCCTTTATCGTCATATATCTTATCCCCTACAACAATATTTCCTATCATCTTTTCCCGGTCCTCAAGATAAAGTATCTCAGAATCAAGAAGGGCTTTTCCAAAACGACGGCACCCGAACATGAATATTCCTTTATTCTCTTCTTCAGCCTGCTTTAGAAATTCGGCAAACATCCATTCATTATCACGAAGCTGAGAATTTCCAGGAATACGATCATCTCCTACGTCAATCATCATCTTCCAGAAATTGATATGCCAGTATAGCCAAGGATGGATAAATACACCATTTATGGTAACACCGTTAAGGAGTTTCATAGCCTCATTCTCCCAGAATTGCTTGACATCATCGTCTTGCTCTTCATAAGAATAAAGGTCATTCCATAACGGAATATCGTTACCCATATTTATATAAAGTTCTTTACTGTTAATATTCATGACAAAACTACTTATCGAGCTTGTTCTTAGCTTCATTCTTAACAAAAGACTGAATACCTGATACTGTTTGTCCTCCTTTTAGGCTTTTCTTATTTTTGGCAGCCTCAAGCTGATTATAGACATCCATTATCCCACACATCTTAATATAAGATTCAGTCCATTGCATTAAGCTATCAGACAAGCTCTTTTGAAACCTAAATTCTTTCTCCCTCTTATCGGAATCTTCTATTTTATCCCAAGGGTTTTCAGATAGATAACGTTCAGCCTTATCTATCTGGCCCCTTAGCACAAGAAGTTTCCGATCTACGTAAGAGACATTATCGTTAGTCGGCTTTCTTACCTTCATTGTTCACCATTTTTAAAAAAGCCTCATACTGAGACTTAAGCATATTAAACCTGTCTTCAAGAGAAGATGAATCAACACGATACTTGCACATGTTTTTTATTCCTTCCTCAACAAATTCTTCCTTGAACATAACAGAATCAGTATTATTATCAACGTACATAATAAAATCCGATTCTCCGTCGTTTACTATCCTGTCAAGAACCTTCTTACTGTCATCATCTATATTGAGATCATGACCGGCGTTAATAGACAACCTGTAAACTGCCTTTATAGAAGAAGATACTTTCAGCATCTCTTGTTGATACAAGTTGGTCATAAACGACTTTTCCTCCAAATCAATAAAGTCTTCTAACTCTATGTCGTTTTCCTCATCCTTCTTCCTAATGATATCCTTAGTTAGCTCTTCCATCTCCTCTCCCACCTTGTCTTGCGCAGACAGTAAATGGTTGTAATAAGAAATAAGATGCTTTATATCTGAATCAAAATCAATCTTCTTCATTGTCAATAACCTTTCTATCGTAAATAATAACGTCCATCAACTCCATTGATAAATTATAATCAGCCACTTCAAAAAGCTCGCTGTCTGTCAACGTCCTTAAAAAAGAAACAGACAATCCTCTTTTCTTTGCAAAAGATCTAAGTACGGCATAGAGAATGTCCCCGGCAGAATAATCAGGGAGATCGTCACAAGATGCCTGCAACATAGAAAATAAGGACTTCCTTTTATCCTCGCATTGTAAATGCCTTGCTTTACCACATCCACCCATAACTTAACTTTTTTGAATTATAGTACCTTCAAAATTAAACGGAATTTTTTCCTCTTTCTGGGATCCATCTTTTTGATAGTGAACAGTCATATGTTTTACGAATCTTCCTATCCCAAATCCTGCTGTATGTATCTCTATATTGAACTTAAAGTGACGGGAGTCTATGATATTCAAATTAGAGGACGTACAGCCACAAGATGTCTCTGATGCTGTTATCTTCATATCATGCTTCGACTCAAGAACGAATGAAAACCTTATACTGTTCCCTTTTTCTACCGGTTCGAAAATGATTTCAAATGATTTACCGTCTTTAGAGAGGTCAATGTTGTATTGCTTGTCATCTGTAGAAATAACATTAAATTCATCAGAATCCATTGTAATAAGTTCCAACCTGTTCCATCTTGACTTCTCATCATAAAAATCAATAGAATAATGACGGTCCATCCATGAAGGACGGGGAAGCCCCTCCCCAAGCGCACACTCCTCTGTCTTGCTCCAGGCCTTCTGCTTGATGAAGCACGTACATACCGAACAACGATTTTTACCTATTTTCTTGCTTACGTACAAAGAAAGAGGAAGCATAGAGTTAGGGATGTTCTTGGTATTGAATTTACATCCCTCACACTTTTCAAGACGTTCCTTGTACCAATCAGGATAATCTTCTTTTTTTCTTGGAAGTTTTTTTAATATCGTATCCATAAAAGCATCGTATATAACTTCCGCTTGCAAAATCTTTTTCATAACTTATCTGTTAAATTCCTGTTCTTGAATATTTTGTATTTCACTAAAACTATGACCCTTACGAGATTTAAAGATAGATAATTTGTTGTGTTTTATCAACATATCCCCACCTTTTATCTCACCTGAGTCATAAGCATCCTTTATCATCCTTATCTTAATATCAAGGCACTGAAGTTCTTTTTCCTGATACTTAGATAATTTTTCTACCTTGGATTTAAGACGCTCAAGATTGTGTTTGCGCCTCTCCATCTCATGAAGGTTACAAACCATATCGCCTACATACGGGAACGATACAGACACGTTATCTGTGTACGTACATAAGTTATTGGCATAAGAAATACTGGCTCTGAAAACGTCACGTATTTGGTTTCGGTCGTAAACGCTCCCGGTCTTATCCATCACATCATCTATAATATGTGACTCAAATGATATAGGGAAATTATTCTTCGCCATCGGCTTCAAAAGTTTTTTTTCTGTAAAATAAAGAAACCAACGCACATTGATCTCTTGAACCCTCCAATACAAAAAGACGGCGCATGTTCTCTATATCCGGGCACAAACACCTGGTCCTGTAATTCCCTTCACGGTCAATCAAAATACCACGCTTCTTCATCTCCGTATCCAAAACCGATACATATTGAAGATCGGTACTGAAACAATGAGAAAACTTCTTCTTCGTCTCATACGAATATCCAAACACAAAATAATAGGCAAGAAGATTTAAGTGCCTCGCATCTATGACATTCTTCTCATTGCCGGAAGCCATTAAGTATCCGTTATAAAACAGAAGTATCTTCTTCGCCATATCTACCGTATTGGAATAAGGTACTAAAAGCCTATAAGCCCTATTACTAACATCTTTATTATCACTTTCTTTCATGAGATTATCGTTTTGATACAAAGATAAGCATTAAGGATTTATAAATTTAAAATTAACGTATTTTATGACAATAGATTCAGGGTTTGTCCCGATATTTGCACTGTAGCATTAAAAAAATAAGATCTTGTTATTTGATATTCATTATTTGTTTCTATATTTGCTGTACGTTACAGATTCAGGAAATAAATAATGAATGATAAAAAAAATATTAATCGTCTTTCATTGTTTGCTTCTCAAATCTGTAACGGGGTTTTGGGGTTTTCCGAACGAAAAAGACATGAATCGGATGGATATCCCCAAAAATCCATCCGATTTTTTTTTGTTACGATATTCCGTAAAGCCCCTGCTTTTAAGCAGGGTATCAATGATTATTTTGATCATTTATGTATTTTTTTTTAATAAATATACTTCGGAAGGGCATTTCCGAATTGGAAAGCAAGAGTAATTCCAACGATAGCAATATCTGGGTTTCTTGCGTTTGTATCCAAGAATCCCATTTGCTTTAGCGATGGGAGTATGTCAAAGATTATGAAGCTACAATTAGGTAGAAATATTAACATAAGTCTCAGACTTTTGGAACAGTGGTCAGATGATTTGCTGTTCATGGAATTGTATGCTTTATACTGTATGATAAAAATCTCCCGCCGGGATTCGAGAATAAGATTCAAAAACCAGAAAGATCTTCTTCATAAACTTGGAATCGGGTATTCGAAGTTCAAGAACATGACAGGACATCCGATGTTTAACGAACTGTTCCGTATGACGGATAGTACGTTTGTCGCAAGAAGATATCGTGTTAATGGCGTACAACTTACTTTCGGATGCGGGAAAGTGAATATTCCAAAGAATAGGATTTTAATTAAGATAAAGAAAAATGAAATAACAAACCATGAAAAAGTCCTTGACAGGATAAGAGAGGCGATGTTTGTTAATTTAGTCAGAAACAATGAGTCTGTACTGAACAGTGGAGAGACAAACTCTCAGGCGGAAGTCGTAGACGGAAGCCACTCGTATTATGGATTAATTGATTCGACGATAAGTAATAAAACAATTGCCTTGTACTTGAATGTAGGACTAACAAAAGCGAAAGAGCTTGTCAGTATGGCGATACAAGACAAGCTCGTAAAAAGGTTCGAAAACATACAATTTATAACATACGTAGATAATCCTCGTGCTTACATTGAAGCAAACGAACATAACTACCCAATAGGTAAGCTGATTCCGGTATATAGGCACGGAGCCGTTTTCTGGCAAATATCAAATACCTGGACCTTGTATAAAAAAGGAGCAACAAACAGATGGTATTTTGGAGAGAAGGATATAGAAAAAGGAGAAAAAGAAAAAGTGAGTAAGAAAGACGATTTCAATTTCTTCTTAAAAGACAATACTCATATCCTACGTTTCCTAAACGCAGAAGAAGTTGTTTCCGAAGATGGCGAAATTCTTGGCATAGATCGTAAAAAGACAAAAGAAGAAGAAGCAAGGTCATTGGCTTCTGTTATGGCTAAAGAAGCGCACAAAGACTTCTGGGAAGGATATGAGCGAAGTACACAAAACCAGATTATAAGGAAGTACTATCGCGCTATCATAGCAGAAGATAAGAAGCGCAGAATGGACATGTTCTTAAACCGTCTTAAACAATCATACGACAAGGTTTGTGGGTGGAGTAAGGAGAAGGTAGCCACGGTAAAGGCAGGCCTGGCTGATGCGGAAGCCTGCTGTGCTGAGGTAGGGACGTCCGTTGCCGGTGTCTGCGGTAGAGTAAGTAGGAGAATGAAAACCTATAACAATACCGCTCCTGACAAAAAGGCAGGTTTTAATGAGGTACGGGATATGTATGCCGAGTTCGCCGGCGAGATGGCTAAAGCGGTGGGATCGGTAAGCGAAGACATCTATACGTATGTTAAGGCAGAACAGTTTAAGGAAAAGATAGAGAATATGGATATATCTATCCAATCATTACCTAATATTGGTACAACAGTAGATAATGATAAAGAATTAGATGGTGAATCCGTATTCAAGGATATACCATTAGAAGAGCTATCATTCTATAATGATACCTATCTTTATCCTTCATCTCAGTATTCATCATTGTAATGTTTGGTACTTGAGAGAGGGTCTGTTCTTAGTGGTTGCCGACAGAGCCGAAAAACGATAATCTCGTAGGATGTTGACGGAAACACCCGTTAGCCACTACTATGCCATAACTGTATCAATACGAAACTACATTACTGTCTGCCACAAAGCCACTTATCTAATTTATTATTTCTTTTTAATTCTAATTAATTCATTTTATGTTTTATGTTTTATCTTATTTTCATACTTTTGTTTTGTAGAACAAAATCAGAAAAATATGGCTATAAGTTACAACAAAAAACTAATGGAATGCGTCCTTCGTTCAGTTATGTCCGAAGGTAATGTCGCCCAGGGAAAGGCTATTAAGTCTATTTGTAAGTCACCTAAACCGCTGTTTATTACGGGAAAAGGAGGTGCAGGAAAAACGTACTTCCTTAAACGTGTTATACCGGCATTAAAAAATGCGGTTGTTGTCGCTCCTACCGGTATTGCTGCTGTTAATGCAGGCGGCCAAACCATTCATTCTTTTTTCAGAATCGGTATGCAACCTTACATTCCAGAGATAAGGAATGGCAAGTTTATGGACAATTGTGAAAACAAGTTCAGAGGAGAATCCGAAAAGATTTTACAGAATATAAAATATCTTATCATAGACGAGATTTCTATGGTTCGTCCTGATCTTCTTGATAATGTTGCGGACATTCTTCGTCGTGCAAGAGGCGACAAGGATCCGTTTGGCGGCGTGAAACTTATTATGGTAGGAGACTTATTTCAGTTACCACCTGTAATCAAAGAAGATTTTTTTAGAGACATATACGATACATCTTATTTCTTTAGTTCGAAGTCTCTTATGGCTTCTGGTATGGAAATGGTGTCTTTTGAAAAAATATATCGTCAGAAAGATGAGAAATTTATCAGCATCCTTAATAAGGTTCGTGATGGTCAGATGGACGATGATGTGTTTAGTACGTTAAATAGCAGATGTATTCAGCCTGAAAATAGTGCCGGGTATGTTGAGATCGTTACAACCAACGCTAAGGCTACAGCTATTAATGAAATGAGAATAAATTCTGTTCCTGGATCATTAAGAAAATTCGAAGCTATTATAAAAGGTGATTATCCTAAAGAAGCTCCTGTTGAAAAGACGCTTCTTATAAAAGAAGGTTCCAGGGTTATGATCACTAGAAACGGAGGAGAGTATGTCAATGGTTCTCTTGGCGTTGTGTCTTCTATTAAGAATGGAGAGATCGAAGTCGTTCTTGATCGTCCTAAAGATGAAGAACATACTAAGGTTATTATTACACCGTGTTCGTTCGATAAAGTAAAATACGTCAGAAACGGGTATAAAGTGGAGTCTGAGGTAATTGGATCTATTACTCAGTATCCGATAAAAATCGGTTACTCCATAACTATCCATAAATGCCAGGGCCTAACTTTAGATGCGGCGATGATGGACGTATCCAACTCTTTCGAAACAGGTCAGTTATATACAGCTCTTTCAAGAGTAAAATCGCTTGAAGGAATGTATCTTCGTCAACCTATTCCTAAGACAATAAAAACAAGCGATCCGGTGGTAAACGACTTCTACAAGAAAACACTTTCAAACGATGGAATTGTTGATCCTATTCCAATGGAAGAACTTGAGAAGTCAATGATCAATTTGTCAACCGGATCTGAAATAGATTTTGAAGAGTTTAATTTATAAAAAAATACAGTTATGAAATTTGGAGAAGCTTTAGAGGCAGTAAAAGAAGGTAAGTTAATTGCACGTTCAGGATGGAACGGTAAGGGAATGTTTGTCTTTCAGCGCCCGGAAGATTGGTTGTCTACTGATACGATAGTTAATAGAGTAAAGTCATTACCGGATTCGTTTAAAAAATACGTAAACGATTATTATGACATAGATGAAACCAACATGATTAAATTCTGTTCTTATCTGTGCATGAAAGATGCTAACGATAATATTGTAAATGGATGGTTAGCTTCGCAATCAAATATGTTGGCTGATGACTGGATGGTAGTTGGTTAAAAAAATATAAACATGTCAAGAGTAGATAAAATATTTCAAGACAATTTGGCTCTTATAATGAGCCAGCCATGGGAAGAGGTAAAGCGACCGGTCTACTGTGATGGGACAGGCGTCAAGGTGAAGCGCATCCTGCAAGTATGCAACCAGTACGATCTTCGTCGGGAATTTCCTCTTGGTTCACTTAGACCCACTAATCTAAAAAATGCCATAAAGGAAATTTTATGGATTTTTCAAAAAAGATCGGTAGATATTAAAGATCTTGGTCTTCATATATGGGATCAGTGGGCTGATAATAATGGAAAGATCGAAGGATGTTATGGAGATATGGTGAACAGACATGTTTATATGGGAACCGGAAAAGCTCCAGATGGTATGACAGATATCCATGATGGCCTTTACGGTTTTCTTAACCAAACAGATTTAATTCTTTGGTCACTCAAGAATGATCGTTCGTCAAGAAGAATAGTAGCATCCATGTTCGATCCTGAAACCAATGGACTAAAACCTCTTCAAGAATGCGCGTTCCAGATTAATTTATCTGTTAAAGGAGATGAGTTGTATATGACGCTTTATCAGCGCAGCCAGGATATGATTACAGCTTCTTACTGGAATGTAGCTCAATATGCGGCGTTGATGATGATGTTTGCTCATGACGCCGGGTTAAGGCCCGCAGTTTTCACTCATTTCATCCAAGATATGCATGTGTATGACCGTCACGAAGAACAGGCAAACGAGCTCCTCCGTCGCTCTCTTTTCGGCCCGGTTCCACAGGTTACTATCTCATCTCGTATGGAAGGGAAAGGGTTTTATGATTTTGTAGCTGATGATTTTGAGGTATGGAATTATGAACCGAAGGAGCAAATCAAATTTGAGGTTGCGAAATGAAAATAAGCATAGATAGAAGAGCCAAAATGATTCCTATTATGGAAATCAGTGCCGGCGATGAAGTTAATATCGGAGGCTTCGATTATGTTGTTGAAAACATAATTCCATGTAGGAAAGGCTCTTATTCTGATACGTATGGAATTAGGTTGGTCATGTCTTCTTACAAACATGGCCAACTTGTAAGAAAAGTAGATAGTGTTTTTTCTATCGATTCTATTTTAGTATTTCTCCCTAAAGGAGATTCTGTTGTAGTAGAGTGCTCTTATAGAGAACTGGAAGAATGTTTCCCTAAAATATAGTGTAATGACAGGCGAAGAAAAATGTAATAGATGTGAGCAGTTTGGACCGAACGGTCTCACTGACTATCCATGTAAAAGGATTCCATCAAGGAAATGTCCTTGGTTTATTAAAATATCGGATAAGAAATATAAGAAGATTCTTGCCGATAGGGTGAAAAGAATTAAGGAGAATGAGAAACTTAAGCAGGAAATGATGAAAGATCAGGATCTTGTTGAAGAAGTAAAACAAAACACAAAAAAATTAATGCAATGAAAAAGAAAAATATAAAACCAGAAGAAGTGGAAGTCGTTATTCCTAAAGAAGTAGAGGCTATTAACATATGTGGAGATATCAATAGTTTTATAAAACATATTATATATGTCAGCTTGGATAAGGTGAGTAGTGATAGGGCGTTTGTTAATAACGATGTTCTGTATATGGTTACATACGCATCTATAAAAGGTGAAAATATACCTGTTGGGGTATTAGCAAAACAAAAAGAAGCTGAAACAGAAGATATCGCTATGCCGTTTGAGGATATTGGAAGGGACGTAAATGTCGTGTATCCTATTGAGATAGGAAAGATGTTTAAAGGATTTTACATTCTTGGTAACGGTGCTGTGGCTATTGATTACAAACTTACAGACAATGGCGGTTTTGACAATGATGACGGCATTGGTAAAATTGACATGAATCTAAATTGATATATTATGGTATTATATATAGCAGCAGACCCGGGAAAAGATGGAGCCATAGCCTGCATCGATCAAGACAGCAAACTAATATCAAGAATCTCTACTCCAAGAATATCAGCTTCAGGACCAGTAGACTTGACTAAAGAATATGTTTTTTGCCGGGATACGATCGTAGAAAACAATCCTGATAGGGTAGTATTTGTCATAGAGGACGTCCACGCGCTGTACGGGGTCAGCACGTCCTCTACAGCCTCTCTCATGGAGAACAAAGGCCAGCTACATGGGCTGTTCCTGTCCCTTTGCATGGCATTTACGGACATAAGTTGCTCCGTTAATTTCATAGCCCCTAAAACATGGCAGAAATTGGTTTGGACGCATTCTGATAAGGTCATGGAAGCCAGTAAGGTAAATACTAAGAAAACGTCATTGGCTTGCGCTAAAAGGCTGTGGCCAAACGATACGTTCGTTAAAAACGAAAGATGTAAGACAGCCCATGACGGTATAGTTGATGCGATGCTTATAGCAGAAGCAGCAAGAAGAACAATTTAATCTATTTTAAATCATTTTAAATCCAATTAATTCAAAATTAGATTTTAAAATAATACATTTGCAGTGTTAGATAATCATAATCGTAGGTTTTAAAAAATGAAAGTAAGAGTTCCTGGCATACTAATGAATGAGAAACTTTCAAACATTTCAAAGATGCTTGATAAGGTTCTAAAGGATTGTGTCACATCGAATATAAAAATTACTTTATATTTTGATCATATCCGGATACAAGCCATGAACGAACGTATAACATATACGGATGATATTTTCGATGTGAATACTGATATTTCTTGTGACCATAAGTTTTCTCTTTTAGTAGATGCCGGGACTCTTATTTCGTTTTTTAAAAATCATAACCAGGATATAGAGATAGAGATTAAAAACGATTACAGTATTGTTTTTAAATACGATAGAGGATCTTTTTCTTCTACTTGGATTGAGGATAAGGCTTTCCCTGATTTCTTTTATCCTGTAGGTGATGGTATTCGTGTTATGAGCTCGTCTTTCATTCAGTCTATGAAAAGATCTTTTGCGTTTGTTGGATCGGATGAATTTAGACCGGCTATATGCTCGATTCTTCTTAATGTGAAGAAGGACTATATTGACATTGTTTCTACTGATATGTTCCGTCTGTTTATAAACAGGAAAGAGTATGCTAATGCAGTAGAAGAAAGGTCGATTATGCTAAGTGAGGTCGCGGCTTCCATCTTATACCGCTTTCTATCTGATAAAGATACGGAGATCAGTATTTCCACAGATGGCGTTAGAACGTTCTTATGCTTTGATAATGTAATTATATCGGATATGAACGTAGAACAACAGTATCCTAACTACGAATACGTATGTAATAAATTCGAAAAATCTTCAAGGGTTAAGTTCGACAGGGATTTGCTTATATCGGTTCTTAATTCCATGACTTTAGTGGATAATGTTGTCAATGTTAAGGTAGATAAAGAAAACGGCATAACAGTAATGTCTGAGGATTTTGGAAATAGGAAAAAGATAATGGAATCAATGCCTTTGAGTGCGCTTGAAGGCCCGTGTTTTAATTTTTCTATCGGTAAGGAAAATATACTGTCTTCCGTAAAATCACTTATAAAAGGAGATGTTGTCATGGATTGGTCTGATCAGTATAAGATGATAAAGATGTTCAATCCTAAATACGAATCAACATACGTTTTAAATCAAACATTGTATAATCTATAAACAATTAATAATATGGCTTTTAGAGAAAACAGAAGTTTTGGTACAACTTATTATCTGTATATTAATTCAGATGGTAACTTGTATGAAAAAAGTAACGAACCAAAAGAAGGTTTTGTTCAGCACATAAATCCTAATAGCGGTCAGCCGGCGGGATATTGGAAAGAGTATTATAATGGAGTAGTTGGATACATCAACTACATCGGATTAAAGTCGAGTACTTTCTCTAATGGAAATACTGTTACTAATTTCCTTATCGTGTTAAAAGATTACGAGCTTAATGAAAACTATTGTATTTCCATACCTCTCGTCAATCAAAAAGGAAATATCAAGGGCTTTGTTAAGAGCTTCGTAAAATACTACGAAAACATCGATTTCAGTCGTGAAATTTATTTCAATGTCTTTAAGAAGAAGAAAGATGACGAGTTTGGGTCTTCGGAACTCATTATCGCATATGCCGGAGTAGACGGAGAAAAAGATCAGCTTGTTGAACGTTTTTATAAAAAAGGAGTAAATGGCTGGCCTGACCCTGTTGAAGTTACGGGATTTGATGGCAAGAAAAGCCTCGATTATTCAGCTCAAAACAACTTTACTTATCAGAAGATTACTGAATATTCAAACAGGTTCAATGCTTCTATTAAAGATATCAGAGCAGGTATAATGGCTAAATTAGGTTTAGGAGGAAATACTCAGCAAGAGCCTACAGCTCCTCAGACTTATACCCAGCAGCCGGCAGCGCCTCAACAGGTTCAACAACCTCAGTCTGTTCCGAGTGCTATTCCGTATCAGAATTACCAACAGCCTGCTCAACAGCCAGCACAGTATCAGGCACCGGCTCAGCCGGCTGCACCTGCCCCGGCACCTACTACAAGGAGCACCAAGCCTCAGCATCAGACGCAGCCGCAAGCACAGATGCCGAACTTCCCTCCTATGGAAGAAGATGACCTCCCATTTTAATATAAACATCAGCCCAGGAGAATAACATCTCTTGGGCTTTTAAAGATTGTGTAGAAAGATGGTAGAAATAGTTACAAGATTTCCCCTTATTAAACTTCGTAGGAAAGTGACAGAAGAAAGGATTATGGCGAAGCATGGGGATAAATTATGTATGATCTACTCAGAAACCAGAGAAAAATATAGGCAAGGAGATGAGTGGGTCGATGATCCTAATGATGCAGACATAAGTACTTTTCGTGAGTGCTATGAATCAACGAAGGATATAAAAAAAGAAGGTATTGTTTATTGTACTATAAAAATATGATTATGGATAAGTTAGAAGATATTGAAAGACTTCTTTCTGAAAAAGAAGATAGCAAGAAGGATACTGTTTCTGAAAAGAACAACAAACATAAAAAAGAAGATAAGGTTGTTAATAAAATACCTGAATCGTATTTGACTCCAGGTTATCAGAAGACTGTGCAGGTAGGTATTAAGAAACTTTATCCTGATGTCGTAGTACCTGAATACAAACATGATGGCGATGCATGTTGTGATATTCGTGCATATAGAGTGGTGAAGATGGTGAATGATATGGGAGTGGAAATAGATGTTCCTTCCTATTTTGAATCAATTACCTTATATCAAGGTTATTCTGTTAGAATCGGAACCGGCTTCAAATTGAATATCCCAGAAGGATGGTGTGCGAATGTAGAAGGAAGATCAGGATTCTCTTTTGACGAGGGAGTGGTAGTTACTAACGCGCCCGGTAAATGCGAATTTACCTACAAAGGAGAGTATATGGTTAATCTTACTAAAATCAATAAAAAACCGACCGTAATCCATAAAAATGATCGAATAGCTCAGATGGAAATCGTTCCACAATACAAAATGGTATTGGAAGAGGTGACAGATATTGAGGTAGAAGACGGAAATGAACGTGGAGAAAAAGGTCTTGGTAGTTCTGGAGTTAAGTAATGTTTAAATATTTTGAAAATGAGCATGTTAGGTTTTACATTCATCACAGACAGCAAGCTGTCAATGTACAGGGAGAAAGCTATTAAATCCGAAAATCTTGCAAAAGAAATTGAGGAAATGCAGGATAAGGCTGATTTTTACAAGGAAAGGCTTTCCGAACTTAAGTCAGATATCGCTTCAAAGGATAAAGAGATTTTATCTATTGGCAAAGATCTTTCTGAGTCTAAGGAAAAGATTGACGCCTTGAAGGAAAATCAGAAAAAGCTGATAAAAAGCGTCAAGAAGAAAACGGAAGAACTTGATGCGGCCAAGGCTGATCTTGACAAAGCTAAGTCCGATCTTGATGAGGCTAATTACAAAATCAGTAACTTGGAAGAAAAGAAAAACAGTATATCATTTGAATTAAAAAAGAAATCAAATGAATTGATTGAAGCCAGGATCAGAATCGGAGATTTGGAAAATGAGGTTTCTATTGGAGCCAAGGCGATACTGGAGTTAGAATCGAAGCTGAAATCAATGCAAGTAGAATTAAGAGGCTACCAGATAGGTATAATCGGTAAAGACAAAAACGATGTCGCCGAGCCGGAATTGGATAAAGATGAGGAGTCAGATAAGGATGTGGCTGAGTCGGAGAAGTCTGATGTTGTTCCTGAGACGGATGTGATTCAGGAAGGAGCAGGTGACATTGTGGAGCCCGAAAACGAAGCTGAACGAGTAAAAGACACTAAAAAGAAGAAGAAAAAAAAGAGGTAGGTATTTTAATCCTTTTTATATTTTAATGTTTGCCATATTATGGGTTGGTACTTAACTTTGCGTTGAGAGAGTTTTTAGGATAATTATTGGTTAATATTTAGCTGTTATATGCAGGCGTCTGTGAAGGCCCTGCATATTTTTAAGGTCCTGTAGCTTAGTGGTGAAAGCAGGCGGCTCATAACCGCAAGATCGTGGGTTCAAATCCCTCCGGGACCACTGTCCAATGGTGTAGTGGTAGCACAACAGATTTTGGTTCTGTTAGCGGAGGTTCGAATCCTCCTTGGATAACGATTAAGTTTTTGTGGAAATGTTAATTATCTGAATGTTTGCGGTGTGTGAACATAGCAAACATTAAATAGCCTGGTAGTTAAACGGATATAACAAAAGTTTCCTAAACTTTAGTTCCGGGTTCGACTCCCGGTTGGGCTACATGGCTTGTTGGATGAGTGGTTTAGTCAGGGATCTGCAAAATCTCGTAGGGCGGTTCGATTCCGCCACAAGCCTCTAAAAAAGTAAGACAATGAACTACCCAGAGCAACAAATGCTTAAGATCCTTAATAGGGATCTGTTAAGTAATCCGATGTATGTTATTAACAATCTTCATATATATGATTGGCAATCTGACTTCCTGGCCATAACAAGATCATTGTACGCTTATGAAGTAGAGGTTAAGATGTCTAAACAAGATTTCTTTAACGACTTCAAAAAGGATAAAAAACATAAAGTTCTTAAGGACGGCATTATTAAGGTAGGTGGTGTCATAAGCTATCCTCCAAACTATTTCTACTACGCCTGTCCGCCTAATATGATTGACGTAAATGAAGTTCCGTCTTATGCCGGGCTGATTTATGTCGATGTTAGTAAAAATAGGAAGAACGTCGTTAAGGTCGCACCTTTAATTCATAGACAGAAGTTTGATGTAGTGGGTAGTAAACTGGTGGATAAGTTTTACTACAATATGCTCACTTGGAAGAAAAGAGCTATTTCAAACGTGTATGCTGACCCAGCCAAGGAAAGAGAGAAGGGCGTGCGTGCCGGGGCTGAGGCTGTGAGGAAGTCGGCCTGGGATGCGTTCAGGGCGCAGTGCCCGCACATCGCTTTCCCCTATGGAAAAGAATTTCCGATGTGTGACGATCACGAACAAGATCATCCCATGAGGGACTGCATACTTCAGTGTGAAAAAGGTAGAATATTTAAAAACAAATTAAAATGAGTACCCCACGTGAATTAAGTAGAATAGCTAATAGGATAGCCGGTAAGATGACTGATGATGGATGGGTTAGCCCCGGTAGAAAGAATCTCGTTTCCGATAAGAAGGTTATGGAGTTAATAGATTCGATTTTTAATGAAATTTGGAGAGAATTAGATGACGGGAAAAGAGTCCATATCAGGAAACAGATGATTTTCAAAAAGATTTTTGTCAGTAGGCAAAAAGATAAATACTATATACAATGCATAGAAAAAAGGGACGCCAAATAGACGTCCCTTTTTGTTTTTTATAAGCAATACAGACGTGAATAATCACATCACTTCATTACTGTCCTTACCAACTTAGAAACAGCTTGTGTGATAGTCCACCTGATGTTAGCATTAACATTGATAGTCTGAGGAGTACCGTTTGCATCCAAGTTGATTACCTTCTTGTCTATTTCCAAGAACGGATCACCTGCTGTCTGGGTAATAACCGTATTAGCTGTCTGACCACCAGCGGCCGTAACCTTAAGAGTATTTACCAGATCGTTTATATTAGTGTTCGCTGCAATACCGGAGAATACGATACTGAAAGCAAAGCCCCCTGTTGCACCAGGGTCGTCGGCAATAACAGCGCCGTTGCTGGTAGCCTTGCCTGCCGCCTGATAACTGGCAGGTATTTTCAACGTCAGAGGATGAGTCTTGTCCGGAGTTAGAGAGAACGTTAATTTAGTTGAGTTACTTGTACCGTTGATCGTTACAGTACCACCTCCTTTCCCTACGGATGCAGTAGGATCTATTTTTACAAACTCAGCTGCCGCAGCTTGGTTGATGGTAGCAGTTTTCTTAACACCGCCTGATTCGGCACCAAATTCTACTTGTAACGTACGCTGTACACGACCTTCGTATTTTTCACCTGATACGGTAACCGCCTGATCACCGTCACCTGATCCCGGATTGAAGGTTACAAAACCTATTTTCATTTCTGCCATGATATAAATGATTTTTTTAGTTAATTAATATCTTGACAAATATATATATATTACACGAAGATCATATTATTCATGTTCATAAATTAAAACTATCTTTGTCCCAAAATAAGATAATTATGAGAAGAAGATTTTTTAACAAAATAGGGGGGGGGGTATTTACCTACTGATAATTTTATAGTTTTTGATAAATCTGTATCAGATCCGGCTAATATAACAATAAGCGAAGACAGCGATTTTTTATATAGGTTGGTTACCAGTGGCTTTTATAGGGTTCTTTGCAAGAGCGCTATGGGAGGAGGAGAGGTTTTTGTATGTAGATTAAAAGATAACGACAGTAATTTATATCTTGATGGCAGTCCGGCTGTTCTTACCGGAGAAGAAGGTGATGTGATGGTCGTTCTCCTTGAGTTTTGGTATAAATGGTATAAGGTGGATGATAATAGATTTCTTTATCATTTTGCTGATCATAATATCGATGGCACTTACATCCATGTCCCGCAATCTCTTGTTGGAGCATATAAAGGATATGTGTCTTCAAATAGACTATATAGCTGGAGTGATGTTACTCCTACGACGAACGTATCATTATCTGATTTCAGAAGTTACGCAAAAGCACGTGGTACCGGTTTCCAGGTGATAGATTTTCAACAACATTGTGTGATTGCTATGATGTTGTATGCTAAGTACAAAACACGTAACCTACAAGGCGTATTAGGACCCGGTGGAGCAGGAAGTAGCCCAGTTGCAACAACGGGAAGCAGCAACGCTACCGGAGGTGTGGATACTAAAAACGAAAGTTCAAAGTATGTTTGCGGCTTAGGACTTGAAGGTGTATTTGGCGGTATCTGTGAATGGGTTGAAGGTGTAGAAATAAACAACCGAGTTTGGAAAATCACCGACCCGGACGGTTCGACTCGCAATGTGAACGCCGAGACTTCTAGTGGTTGGATAATAAATATAGCAGCCGAAAATGGTCCGTTTTTTGATGTGGTGCCGACACAAGTTGGCGGTAGCGATTCCACGCATTATTCAGATTACTATGGTCGGACATCAGACAGCTCCCTTGTTTTGGCGCGCTCCGGTTACCGCTCGTATCCGACTGGAGGCGTGGCGTATACGGATGCGGCTTACGATGCGTCGGACATGGATTCGAGCTACGGTTCTCGTCTTGCTTTCCACGGAACCATATCCGAATTGGCTCCAAGGCAATTCAAAAGATTACCCGTATTATAATATCATATTTTAATTGTTTTTAAATTGTATTGTTAATATTATTACGTATATTTGCGATACAATTTAAAAACATTATATCATGAAGATGAACTTTTTAAGTAGTAAGGTCTATGTAGGATCTAAGACAAAAGAAGCTAAAATCAGAAAGCTTTCTATTAGCAAAGATCGGATTATGACCATATCGGTGGACAATCTGAAATGGATGGGTATCGAAGATGCGGTTCTGATTGGTATGGAAGAAGGAGCTGAGTTTAAAGGGGTGTTGGATTCTAATTTGTATATAGCTCCTTCTAAGGTAGAAGACGAGAGATCGTTTTTATTAAATAAACAAGGTGAGAAATATAGACGTATTTACCTCCGTGATGTACTGTCTTCGCTGGGTTGGGATATCGGTGATAATCAGTATGCGGTTTATGATATTGTGAAGGTTAAGGACGAAGATGGTGTGTTCTGCCTGGTTCCGAGAGAGATTAAGAAAAGTAAGTTTGAAAAAGGAGAATGATATGGTACAAGATATTGATATAAAATCCAAACGAATATTATTGTTTGATTTTGATGGAACGCTTATAGAAACTGCTTCTGGGAATACGTTCGCTACAGACTTGACAGATATGAGGATTAAGATGGATGTGGTGAATAAGGCTCTTGATCTCATGCAGGAGAACGGTGTTAAGGTATTTGCTATCGTAAGCAATCAAGGAGGAGTAGAAGCTGGGTTTGTTTCTGGATCTGACATTGAAGCTAAGATAGAATACGTACTGAGGTGCGTACATGATCTGGCGGTAAAGAGAGGCATAAGAGGCGTCCTATATGAAAAAAGGTTGTGTTATTCAAATGACGAACAAAATCCGATGAGGAAGCCTAATACGGGCATGATTGATGATATTCTTATGAAGTGTAAAGACACGGTAATGCGCGGTATGAACTTCAGTCAACTTAAGGGATGTTCGTTGATGGTCGGGGACGCCAGTGGCCTACCAGGGCAGTTCTCTGATTCGGATAAGGTATGTGCTTATAATGCTGGTATTGACTATATGGATATTACCAGATTTGTTGGTAAGGAACTTGATTTAAATTATGAGTTGTCCAAAGAACATACAAGTGAAGGAATAGTTATTCTAAACAACGATCATATATATATCCTTGAAAATCCTTATGGGGTTGATCTTAATATAAAAATTAAATTACAGGATATTTATAGTGAGGAGTTTGATACTCCTCCTGTCTGTAAACCTCCTTTATTTACTTTGAAGGTTCGTATTAAAAAAGATCAATATCATGAAGGATATAGCGATATTATAAAAATAGATAAAGGGGATAATAATATTACATTTACAAGCTTATACCATGAAAGTAAAGAAAGCAGCGATAATTTATCATAAATCGGATTTAGATGGCGTTGTATCGGCAGCCATCGCAACCATGTACGAAAACAGTAAAGACAGGGATGTTGTTTATATCCCGTATTCGTATGAAGATGATGTCAAGAAAGTTACCAGCAAAGTGCGTGACTTAGATGCTGTTTATGTTCTTGACGTGTCTTTCGGAGCCGATTCTAAAACGGTTTTCAAAAAGTGGCTTGATGAAGGGAAGAGTCTGATGTGGATAGATCATCACAAGGGAATTATTGAGGACAGTAAGACATGGGGGTTCGTAGTTCCAGGGTTGAGGAGAGTCGGCGTCGGTGCGTGCGCACTTGCTGCCGACCTGCTGATGGGGAAGGTGCCGGCGGTCGTCCGGTGCTTGTCAGACTACGATGTGTGGAATAAAGAATCCGGCTTAGGCTGGGATACGGTAGTAGCTGTCCAGTATGCCTTGAGATCAAAAATAAGACTCAATGTATTGATTGCGTTGTCGTATTTATATGATCACTTTAAAGAAAATATGAAAGACAATGAAATTGATCTTATTTTTTATGATCTTGCCAAAGAAGGACGTGTTATAATTAACTACGTAGCTGGTAAAAACGAAGATGAGGTAAGTAGGTACTCGTTCGAAGCTTACGTTGATGAGGTGAAGGTTGTAGCGATGAATACCGCTGAATTAGGTTCTAAGGTATTTGATTCTCTTACACCGGACTGGTTAGACGGTAGAAAAATTAAAGCTCTGATGCCATTCTGTATCATGCCAGGTGGAAAAGTTAGGTTCTCTCTTTACAAATGCGTAGAAGACGGCGTAGATTGCTGTGAGGTAAGTAAGAAATTCGGTGGTGGAGGACATGCTGGTGCTGCTGGGTTTGTGCTTGATGTATCAAGCGACCAATTTAAGGACTTCCTTGAAAACCACAAACTTACTTCAATTCAATAGATAAATAAGGTTATGTTTTAAATAGGATTGGTTTATATCAATCCTATTTTTTTTGTGTTGTGTGGATAGGTGGGTGTGATGGGAGATAGATGAGAAAATGAAAAATGTTTGTGTGATGGGAGAGAGGCAGAAATAGGTTTGTGTGATGGGAGAGAGACAGAAATAGGTTTGTGTGATGGGAGAGAGGGGGTACCTATCACGAACCTCCCGCCCCCGAAACGCGTTTTCTCCCCCACACCCCCTTCACTGGAAAACCGAAAATGCGTTTTTACCTCAAACCTGCAAACACTCTGATTATCAACAGTTTATTTAAATTATTGTGAATCAGTGCATTACTATAACTTATTGATTATAAGCAATTTAAATAAACATATATCCTACATATTAATGTACGCGTATAATACCGCTCTTGTGTGTTTTATAACTTACTGATAATCAGATAATAGAATCGAAATTAATACAAGTTAACAAAAAAAAGATAGCATATATATTTGTAGTATTGACAAATGTAGTATATTTGCAATGTGTTAAAGCGATAGCACATAGTTGACATGATGAACCTATATAGTGTACCCGTTGGGCTAACTATATCTGTATCTGTTAATCGCCTTCGTTGTGGGCTATTAAATTGAATATCATTTGTTTAACAATTAAAATATATTGAGTTATGATTACGAAGAAGAACGTTAACAAGCTGCAAAACGCTGTTATCAAAGAGAATGCCTCGAATTTAGTAGGTGCAGTAAAGTTGTACAATGCTTTATTTGCAAATGGTGCAGACCTCAAAGCGGTATGTAAAGCGTTGGAAATACCGGCAGAATACGCGGTGAAGGTGGCAGCACTCGCCAAAGACAAAAAACGTTTAGTTGCTGTATGTAGCCAAATGTTACCTAAAGTCGGCGACACCTTTATTAAGTTTTCCCTATACTCTAAAGTATATAAGGATAACAAAGTAGACAAAGAGAAAGGAATTGAGGCGAAAGCAGCTGACTGGTGCTCCGATAATGTAGTTTATGGCGGTGAGTATAAGCCTTTCGGATTTGCAACCGCGGAAACGTTGGAAACGAAAAGTAGTGCAAAATGGATCGTTAAAGAGACGGACGAATATAAATCCACTTATGTAGCCGTTAAGATCAAATCTTATTCTATTCGTACCGTTGCAAAGTGTGTATCTGAGTATTTAGCACACGAAAGCAATCAGCAGTGAAAAAACAAGGTTGGGCGCGTACCTTAACGCGTCTGTACGCCGTTGTCAGTGGGTGCACGTCCCGCGTATGCTTTAGACTGAAGCTGACAAAACAGAGAGTTATTTTACATATTGGGGATAAATATACCGTTGCCCTTGCCGTTGGCAATTAAAGGGACGGTATTACTGCATGGACTATCCGAATAGGTATGGTTCATGTTAGGTATGTGAGTATAGTTTAGAAAACATACCGTTGTACGAGGTTTGTCTCCGTTCGGGAACGTGTCTTACTTGCCTACACGTAAAATAGAACAAGGCTGTAGATTAAATTACAGGGTATGAGCATGTAACCTATCATGTAGGAGCATCTTATATCAAAACGCAAGGACACAATCGCCTTTATGTGTGGCTAAGTTGTGTAGCAGACGGAAAATATAATAACAACATAGTACGGGCCCGTACACAAGAACTACGTACTAATTACGGGCTGTTGGTTGTAGCATAAAATTCGCACAGGATAGGAATGCGCGTTCGGTTCGAGTCCGGAGCAACCTCTATACTAAACTTAATTTGATATGGAAAAGAAATTTAAGGCACACATGGTAGACGTACGCGGTCTATCCAGGAAGGAAGCCAAAGAGAAAAGAAAAAGAGCGTATCGTGAATTTATGTTGTATCGTGATGTAAGGGAAACGTACTATTCCGAAACAGGAAAGGACAGATGCAAACGTAAAGTCCATACATCACGAACGTACGTTAAGGAAAATATAAACAGTATTTAAATATGAATAGGGTTGTTTCGAATATCGGAGCAGCCCTATTTTTGTATCCTACTCTTTCTATTTACGGGTAGGATATTCTGAGAGTGAACGGCGGACGTGAACGATATTGGTCTAAAACGAAACTAAAATATGAGTGTTTGGATATAATGCCGGTATTTTGTCTATATCATGTCGTTAAAATTGGTCTAAAACGAAACTAAAGGCGGTTTTCTGACCCAAAATAGGGTGCCGGATGCCGCCTTTTTCGTCTCTATGGATTGAAAGTTGGGCTTATTGTATTTTTCTTAAAAATAAGGTATGCTTGATTATCAATTAGTTATGTTTTATAATACCCGTATTTTCGGACATACTTATTGTATTTTTTTTGTTTTATGTGGTGGTTTTTATTAGTTGCTGACTTGTATTTTTTATCGGTTGGTATCCGTTCTATGTTGGAGTATGGAGCAGATCAGTATAATGTTGTAATGGTCTTTTGCTTTTCGTTTTTGGCTTTGATTATAGGCTTAAATATCTATATTGATAGGAGGAGCAGACGGTAGGGCGTGGGCTGAAGACTCTCTATTCTCTCTATGGAATGATATTATCTCCAAACACCCCACACTTCATGCCAGAGTATAAGCTTGTAGCGCTCTTCGTATGCCGGTAGTGAGGCGGTAGGGCGTGGGTTCTATGCGGAAAGCCGGAGGATCAGCCGGGGTTGGAGAGGGGGAGAGGGAGGGCACTCTCTTCCCACAAAATTCAACAGATCAGCGTTTTAAAACAGCATAATGTAGGTTTTCCCACAGATTAAGGGTTAAGGACTGCATTATGTGAGTATTTTTTTTTCAATCGGAATGTATAACAATTAAAACATAAACAACATGAACGTATATGACTTTGCGCCTGACTTAGATTTGAGTAAGGAGGGAGAAGGTTCTATTTTTGGGGGTGAAAGGAATAGAAGGCAGTGATGGTATAGTATATGCTAAGGTAGTTAGCTGTGTAGACGTTAAGGATTACAGTTGTGATAGGTGTATTTTTTATGATTGTTATAAGGATAAATGTTTATTATCGCGTAGTGATAGTTGTATAGATGGAGATTGGATTTGTAGGTACGAACAGGCTGCCATAGAGGGGGAGTAGGCGGCGCCTTGGGCTAAGGCCTGCGGTTGTAGGTGGAACGTAGGTCGGAGCAGAGCCGGAACAGTTTATTGTGGAACTAAAAAAAAATAAAAAGGAGGAGATAGCGATATGAAAAAGGCATTTAAGATATTTTCTATTATGTTTGTCATAGAAATAGTGCTGATAGCTATTTTAGATGCTATGGCGTAAGTGAGAAAAATTTCTTCATTAATTTTCTTATGCTTTAGACAGAATGCTCCCATCTGCGAAGATCGGAGCATTTGCTTTATGGGATTCATGGTGCAGCAAGTCGGTTCGATTCCGGCGATCTCACACAACATTAAAATAGGGAAGAACATGTTAAAAGAAGAATTTGAAGAACTGATTAAAAGGGAGGTAAACGAAAATCAGTATAAAAACATAGAAACGGCATACGAGGCTTTGCCGGAGTATATGGATAAGATGTATTTAGCAAGTGCTATTTCAAATGATATTGGGAAAGCTATTAATGTCTTATCGTTTTTAGGATCGCACATAAGCGAGTTAATGGGTTCGATAATAATCGAAAGGCAAAAAGGTGGAATCATGTGCCTATGATTTAATAAACAAATCGCATGAGGAGGATGACTTGAAAGCAAGAGAGATTGCCGTGCGATTAATAGGAGAGAGGGAAACAGTGGCATACACAGTAAAAGAAGGGCTGCCATTGTGGGAACAAGATAAAAAGTTTATAATAGAATTAATAAAGGAGGATAGAAAATGAAAGACGGTATTGTATTGCATCCAGAGCATGGGTTGAATCCATCCATAGAACTATGCACAGTATGCGGTGAAGAGATGGGGATTGCTTTATTAGGGAATAACATCAAAGGGCAGGCGCCGCATCATATATGCACGGGAGAAATATGTGACAATTGCAAAAAGATAATAGATGACGGAGGTTGTTTTATTATCGAAGTTGAGGATGGATCAGATCAAAAGAATCCGTATCGTACAGGGAGATATTGCGCGATAAAGAAAGAAGCAGCAAAGAAAATACTTGGACAGGAGCATAGTATTGTGTACATGGAAAAGTCTGCGTACAGTCAAATAATACCACAAAAATAAAGAAAGATATGTTTACAAAAGAAGAGCGATTATTCATATGGAAAAAGGTATATGAGATGATTGATAGGTTAGAGGATGGGGAATACATATGTGTTGCGTTAAGAAATGTAGTGTTTATGTATTTCAAAACACATAAAAATATCTATGAGTTTCGTTCAGACGAAATGGTGAGAATATATTTCCCGGAATTGGAGGAGAAGATAAGTATGGCCACAGAACCAGAGGAAACAAGAACGTTTTATGGGTGGTTTGGTTGTCTTAGTCCAGAAACGAAGGAGGTAAGGCTGAATATTGTGAAAGATATTATAAAAGAATTAGAATAGTATTTTTGTTAATCTATTTTATTCATCAAATTAAGTTTTGGGTTTTGGCATGTCGGTTCGTGAGGATAGGCATGCCTATTTCTGCATCATAGAGGGGATGACGCGGCGTGCCGGTGCGTATGTGCCGGTCCTGGTTCGATTCTGGGCATCTCACAAACAATAAAACAAAAAAGTTATGAGAATATATAAGAATGATATTATAAAGGCGTCAGCAATAAGCACCGGAGCCGACAGAGGCGTGTTGCTGTGTTCAATAACAGATTCAGGCTTTACGTCTATAGCGGGCGTAATATCGGCTGTTAAGGATAGGTTACCAAACGAAGATCACAAGAAGATGGTTTTTGAAATCTTGAATGATACGAAAAAAGAGTACGGAAGATATAATAATTGCGGAACAAAAGTATTGTAATAAAGAGTAGAAAACAATATGTTTATGTAATATTAGTTTTTTCATTTTTATTGAAAGGAGCGCCGGCCTGTGAAGGTATGCGCTCTTTGTATTTGTATAATGCATAAAACAATAATAATATGACAGAGAATAGTATAGACGTAAATATCGTACCTGTAAAGAATGGTATGAAACGTGTTGTGGTATCATATTACCATTATTCACGCAAGGAGAAAGATCGCATGAGTTCCCAAACGGATTACGTTTGGGAAACAAAGAATGAAGAAATGTTTAAATACTTTGAGGCCAGGAGGACAAAAGTATTTTATAGTCAGATTCGTGCCATGTGTAGATTCTATGGCAAGAAAAATGTACGTAAATACAAAAAGTTATGATATTAAAAACGACAACCAACGAGTTTTGTTTCATTAACGTAAGTTTCTACGAAACAATAGCAGATCCTCGTCATTTCTTTGAACAGGATTATGAAGAGATGCCAGAATATGAGGAGGAATCGGATTTTGATTTTGATTCTTATTACAATAAGTTTATTCCTTTTGTACAGGAATGGGCGAATGAGGTAAGTGAACGCCTTTACGGATATGGCGTGAATAGTATAAAGGTAACATCGGTCGGATATCCGAAAGAATATAATTATGGTACTGATTGGATGAACGCAGAGGTAGAGTTTTGTGATGAATGGAGGCAAAAGATGTTATCTAACATTAGTAAGATTGTCAATGATGATAAATGCAAGAAGTATGCGGAGACTAATTACCGGTCGGTATCAGGATACATCTTTTTAGGGCCTGAAGATTTAAAGGAATTTGAAAAGAAAATAATAGAAAGAAAGTCAGATTCGGGATATGATGTAACAATATTATTAAATATGTATCTAACTTTGGCTTTTGTAAAAGAATTTGGATTTAAAGCCGGAGAAGCGTGGAGTGAAATAACAGAATATGCTTACGGATGTTTGTCGTATTCCGATTTTGCAACAACAGAGATGCTTATACCAGAAGGTTCGGAGCATTTATTCAAAGACATTTACACGGCAAAGGCCGACGAATTATATCATCATGTCCTGGATAAATTCGGATGGGCGTGGCGTGATCCGAAATATAAGTCAGAAACAGAATTATGCGCGATGCTAAAGTGGGCAAAAGAAAAAGGCTTGACCATTGAAGAGTTAAGTATTTAATTGTTAAACATAAGGCAGTAGTGGTGCGTGAGTATAGGTGCTGCCGTTAAAATATTTTATAAGATGAAAAAAGAAGAGATTCAAACTATTTTATACACAATCAAAGAAGGAGACAGTATTAAGATCAAAGTACAAGACAAAAGTGAAGAGATAAGACTGCGAGATCATGTAAGAAGAGTACAGAAATACGGATACAGGTTTTGTTTGTCTCATTTACATGATGGAATTTTCTATCTGGAGAAGTTGAAAGAAGGGGATAAGGATAAATACTATAGAGTAATAAACAGAGGAAATGGAAAGACCGGAGTATAATAAGCTACGCAAAATGGCTAAGACTACTCCAGGTCTGATAGTGGACGAGGCGCAAAACATGATGCGTGTATCGCTATACGATAATGGGGAACTTAAGAAGGTGGTAGTAGTAATGAAATGCGATTCTTTTTTACAATCAAAAAGTAACATAGAAAAGATAATGTTATTATCATCTTCTATAGAAGATAGAAAAAACAAAGAAAAAAATAAAACAAAATCAGAAAATGAACAGAATAACAAAAATAAGAGAAGAAATAGGAGGAAAACAGGTTGATTTGACCTTTTACGGGCGTTTTTGCGGCCTTATCGAAGGTGATAGGAAGATAATACTAAGGGCGATAAAAAACGGTCGTAAAAAAGGCGTAATCGGAGCCATTCAGCCTGGGAGGCATGACAGAATTTGGACCACATGGTCTATTGCTTTTGATGATTTGAAGGTAGGGGATACGGTAGAGTTCAGTACATCTGGAAAATACAATCCCGGATTTCATACTACGGAGACGTATGTAGGATGTGTAGAATGGATAAAAGGATCGGAATGTGCGATAAAAACCGGCAATGGAATGGCGGTAGTATTAATTAAACACGTGGAAAGGGTGGTAAAATGATGGATTTAAGAATGTTTATAGACCTATTTCAGGAGATTGAGGTAGAGAACTTGTTTAAAGCGTTAGATTTATGTATGGAATATGCAAGATTAGATTTACATGTGTTTAATATAGGAGCTCATGTAACATGTTCATACAGTAATGATCCTGAATTGCTTTCACAGGCAGAAGGTTGTAATGTGAATATGATAATAGAGGTGCCCTACTTGTTTGAAGCATTTATGGAATACGCTTCACCGGAACTGAAAGCTTATTATGATGAACTAACAAAAGAAGTATGAAAGAGGAAGTAGAACGGATAAAGAAGTTGGTAGGCATAGATCATAACAGATGGGAGCAACCTTGTACATGTGATAAATGCAAGAACATGTGTAAGGTCCCTTGTATTGGTACGCCAAAAGACATAGAGGCTATTATAGATGCCGGATACGCTGACAGGTTAAAAGAAACAATGTGGATGGTAGGGTATCTTGCAGTGAAAGAAAAACCAATAGCGATGATCCAGCCAACAGAGAAAGACGGGTGGTGCGCATTCCGCCAGCCGGACGGTCTCTGCGAGCTGCATGACCGCGGACTAAAGCCGACGGAAGGAGTTCTGGCTTCTTGTAAGGTGGTTGAAGAAGACGATATTCCGACATACGAAACATCCGTACTTAGAGCAGTAGCTCACGAGTGGGTTAAGGTGGAGAACTTCGCAACTATAATGAGGGTCGTTTTTAAATTTTTGCATGAAAATGAACGTGGAAAATAAATTAGACAAAGTGGTTAATATCCTAAAAGAAAAAGGATTTGTAGTATATAGAAAGGGCGGGAAGGAGCCAGGTGTGTTTTACGCTAAAGAAGGTGACAGCCGGATAGGATTCGTTTATCCAAACAACGGATATATATACGATAGGATAAAAATGTGGTCTTTTTCAAGGGTGTATAAACCACATAAGAAAACAGGGTCTTCGTGTTTAATGTGTGTCAGCGACGAATTTACTATAGAAAATGCGATTAAGAACATAGAGGATAGACTGTGGGTGAATTATATAAAAGATGGTAACAGAAAACGACCAGAAGAATATAAAAATATAAGAGAATTTGTTGGTAGCTTCACTAAATTCTACAGCTCTGTAGAATTAGTTGAGGTTAAGTAGTTTTCCATGCGAGTTAGTTGCCGGCACTGGTCTGCGAAGATAGGTGCCGTTTTTTTATTCAAGAAAGGAGGACAAAGATGGAGAAAAGAGACAAGAAGATGCCTTACGAGGTAGTCATACAGGAAAGAAAAAGAGTGGATTTGTACGGTAACGTAGTGTATTATATCCATTGGTTTGATAAATATGGGTACAATATCACAAAAGAATGGAAATTCTGGAGCAAGGGCCCGAAAAAGAAATACGATAGAGTTAATCGTTATCTAACGGATAGTTGGCTGAAGGAATACTGTAAGAATAACAATTTAAAGATAAGTAGAATCAAGGAATGAAAACGATAAAAGTAGACAAAGTGATATTATATTACATGGATCGGGTAGACCCTGACGGGAACCCATACCGGTTCTATGTATATAAAGGAATGGTATCTGAAATAGAATACTTTTGCACGGAAGAGGCAGGTAATATGACTATACCAATCGGAGAAGGAAAGTATATTGAAATCGTGCCAAAAGAAATAGAGAAAATACCAGTAAGGGGATACAGGAGGCTTGCTGGAATATGGAATCGTGAAACATGTAACGGGAAGGGATGGTATAGGCTTTTTAATTATTTCAAATACAAGCCAGACATATGTTATATTAAAAACATAGGGCGTGATAAAAATGGAAACACAAGATATGAAATATCATTATTTAATGCCACTATGAATGTGACAAGGTATTTTAATCTGTGGAGAATGAAGCCAGGGAAGCATGTTATGATAACAAACGAGTACGGAGTCTTGGATATTATAAAAGAAAAATTCGATAACATAAATATAGTGGAATATGGTTCTAAATAAATTGTATAAAGAAATAGAAGAAGCAGAGGCCAGTCTGAATGCAAAAAGATTAAAGTACATCAAAGAAGCATTAGCAGAAAACAATGGAATTATAAAGCTAAAATTTAAAGAGTTTAAAAAATTTAAAGAAACTAATGATGTATTTGACTTTGACGATCAGTTTCCGGTGGTAATAGAAATTGATGAAAATCCTATGTATTTAACGGAAGTGTATGCCAAAAAAAACGATTTTCGTGTAGTCATGCTGGATTATACTGATATGACTTTTTATGATTATAGCAATCCAGGGGAAAATGAACAGGTTGCTTATTTTATTAACTATTGCTTAAATCAAGACAAAGATGGGAAAGAGTAGAAAAGATTATGAGAAGTATCTTAACTCAATATCTCCAGATAGAGACGATGAGAGATGGATCATTGGAGGAAAGAACAGGTATTGCGGTAGAGAGAATTATGGCACTATGATCAAAAGGTATGATCCTATTGGTTTTAATGTAGGATACAGGGAGTGGGTGGAACAGCCAGAGTAAGGCGGCGCCTGCCCTGCCATGAGGTCGGCCTGGCTGTATGTGGCCAGGATCGTATATTAGTCAGATAGTGAACGACGAAAACAATACAAATGTTTGTTAATTATGAGAGTAGAAGATTTAACGAAGTTTGAAGGAGAATGTCCTAACATAGTCGTACTTGGTACATATATGGATATTAGGGTTCCATTAACGAAAAAATGGAAGAAAATTATTAACGAGAGAGGAGATAAGCCAAACACGTATCATAACTGTTTGATTAGTTATATCTCAGAGCAGATCGCGTTGTCCGGATTCAACATGAAAAGCATCGGGAACCTCTTAATAAAGGGAATCGTTTTTAATCAAAACGATTACTATAAGTATAACGACGTAGGAGGATTCCCGGCAACTATCAACGATTTGGGATATTGGGATAAAAACAGGGTAGAGCCAAATGAAGATTTTCACACTGTTAGGCTGTTTAATACAGTAAGTGTATATGGATTGATGTTTGGACCCATAAAACAAAATAATTTCATTACGCTGGAAAACGATATAATGCAGATTAATGTTGGCAGCATAACTTACATCTAAAGAGATAAATCATGAAGCTATTATATTTAGTAGAGTCAGGAGAATCGAAGTTCCTTGTCTTCGACGAAATGCCTGATAAAATTAGCACAAAGTACGGAGATGATACCATTATTGGAAGGATAGGAGGTATATTCTATGATTTCCTTGCAAAGAGAAATGAGAGAAGAGAAGCTTTCGGAGGTAGAAAGTTCGATATCGTACTTGACAACGGAGAGATAGAGAAGTGTGAAGGGCAATGGTGGGATGCGGTGACAGACAGAGCAAGAGAAGAATTGGAAAAAGAGGGAAATACATTTTCCAAAATGATGTTGATCGGTGTTTCTTCAGTAGATAGATTATCGGATTGTTATGTGTATTATGGGTTATGGGCATCCGAAAGTAAGATTGAAGAAATGATAGCTGACTACAAAGGTCATATATATGAGTATTACGAATTTAAGGAAGAGGTTATTAATAAGATAAATGAGACCCGTAGAAAATCATATATTCAATCTTGGAAAGAACAGATAATACGGTCTGGGATGAGGCAGAAAAGAAAAGACGTATTTGAATCACCGGATGGATTGTATATTGAGATGGTATATGAGAACAAAGCGTTTGTGCCATATAGACCTATAAAAGAAACCCAGGATTTACCTATAGATGCAAAGTACATACCGCTTCTTACAAGGATATTTGGAAAGAACATACTTGCGGAGATAGGAGGGGATAAGATATTTATAACTACTGGGAAATATGCTGTGAATTTTTGGTGCTGGAAAAAGTAAGCATAATGTAAAAAGAAGATTAAAATAATAGCTTATGACATTTCGAGAATTTATGCAGGAGAACGGCTATGACCTGATAACTACCTTTTGGGAAGATTTCAGCATAGCCGACAAGTATGGTGTAGCAGGTGTCAAAGATACCTACAAACGTGCATTCAGTGAATGGGAAGATGATTATAAGTTTTTCACGGAATTAACGCTCGTGTTGAATCATAAAATCTGGCAGCATTATGAAAGCAATCGTGAACTGGCCGCATTGTATGACCGGTTGTGGCGGGAAGTTGACGAGTATGCCATGAACAACTTTAAGGGAGAGGAACTTGATTATTATTATAAAATAACAGATTAATATTATGACAGCAGCAGAAAAATTGCGTATGGAAATAGCGCAAGAAGCACCATTCAGTAAAGACGAATTTATTAGTAAAATCTCTCGTCTAATTAAGGCGTATGGATATGCAAGTTTTATTTGCGACAAGCATATTCGAGAAACTAATATATCATCTAATGGTAACACAATTCGTATGGCACATGAACAGGTAGCAATTGATTTTGCTCGTTCTGAGGGTTTCTCGGTATCATATAAACATAACAGTTATGGTGTTAGATATATATTATTCACTTTGTGTAAAATATAAAGACATGGAAGACGGACTTATTACAACAAAAGAAGTAGGGAATTATCGTATAAAAATATACTATGATACTGACAGTGCATGTCCTTGTGAAAGTTGGGATATGGCAGCATGTTTCTTATGGGAATGTATCTATTTACCTCGACTGCAAGATGTGTGCGATTGGAGAGAAGTGTTTGGTAAATACGGAGATAGTCGGCACTCACTTATAGATGCACTACATAAACTTATTAGTAAATATGTTAAATGGAAAGACTTGCTGAATTATTTTAAGAAAGGCAAGATTGACGGTTGTCGACTGAGATATGATAACCATGATAAAATGTGGTATTATAAAGAAATTTTTAGCATTTCTCCATCAGATCTTTACACGTATGATTATACGTATGAATTTATAGAAGACTTAGGATGTGAAGAATTGATTCAGATTCTTTCAGACTTAGGCAAGGATATATTTGTCAAAGAATGGTCCACAACAGGATACAGTCAAGGGGATTATGTTAAAGGTATAGCTTTCTGTACAAAGGAGAGGTACACAAAAAATGGTTAGTAATAATACTTCCGATTGGAAAACCCAAATTGACAAATTGATTGATGATGAAGTGAAATCCATAGGTATGTGGATGTGGGGAGATGTAAAGGGGTACGTGCTTGAAAAGAAAGTGAAATTTGTCAAGAAATACAAAGATAAATCCAGGGAGGATGAAGAGGGAGAAGAATGGGAAGAGGTTGATTCCTGTTGGGGTTATTATATGGAAACAGACGAATTGATAGAAGAAATAATGAAAGAACATAATCTGAAAGAATAAGGAGATGGGGGGGGGATCATGAGGGTGTATTATCAGAAAGAACACCAAAGAATTACAAATAATACTGATTCAGGTCAACGGCTGATAGTGACGGACGCCACAGGAGACAGGTGGGGTAAAGTGCGAAGAGCTCCGGTTCAGGGGAGACGCGGGCTGCATCACATGGCGTAAGGTTACAGTAGATGAAATTATTGAACATTTTAAAAGAAGATAATTATGGGATATATATGTACAAGATGTGGTGGAACAAAGGTTGCTTGTGAAGCCATAGTAAATCCGAATACCAGAGAAATAATAGATTATTTTGATGGATCTTTCGCGCATGCTATTTGCGGGGATTGTGAAAATGAGGTAATAATATCTAACGTTGAAGAAGTCAAACATGAAATTGATTTAAGATTTCATGAATTTGTAGAAAGAACAGGTAAGGAGCCTGAATACGTAGAATGTCAGATTGTATGGAAGGAGACAGGAGACGATAAAAGAGCGACAATCAAACTATCGCTGAGTATCAACGATGATGATAATGATGATGTTTTTTATTATTGTAATGGGATAGAATCATTTAAGCAACTTGCTGAATACGGGATGGGAGAATTTATCGTAACATTTTGTTGGAGTTTCTTTTAAGAAATACATTCAGTTATCATTTTTTAATAACATATCTTATGAAAGCACAAGAAGAATATGCCCATGAAATTGACGAAATCGTTCGCCGGGATGTAGAGAGCTACCAGAGTGACTGGTTTATAATCGACAAGGAGATATTTATGCAGCCAGAGAATAAGAACAAGGCATTTATTTTGGGAACAAGAAAGACCGGGTGCGATATGATCGTACTTGGAGGTACTAATTGCAGCGGATCCAATATGGATTGGCTTTTCGGTTGCCTTGGCAACCGAAAACTTCTATGTATGCCAGCCAGTATCTTTCTATAAATCACAACAAGAAATCCAGAAAGTAAATCCGCTTTATGCTTTCAAGGTGGCCACTGCTTATTTTAGAGAACAAGGGAAGGTTCCGGTATTTGAAGATAGTAACTGTAGATTAATAAAACTATGAGCATAAAAGTAATAAGATACAGGTTGCCATCTTGTTGGGCTTGTCCGTTAATCAATGATGATTACACTGGATTAACGGATGAAGAATGTGAGGAAATCCATAAAATACAAGATATGGAAAGATTGAATTTTGAAACATTGTTTCGTATCGTAAGATGGGATTACAACCGTTGCTTTAAGGATGAATCACTGGACAAGGATTTGTTCGTAGAAAAATACGGACGGGTAATGGGTGAACATTATTATAACAAGTTTGTCCATGAATTTGACGGAAATATCCTGAAGATGGTTGGTTACTTCAGAGGTTCCGAAAAAGATGGGCAAGTCTTCTGCGATATGATAACAGAACGTATTGAAAAATACGAAAAGAGAATGTCATATGATAAAGGTAAGTTAAACAATTAAAAAGATATTTATATGAACAATTCAATGGTCGCTCACTTGTGGGCTCATGAACAAGAAGAATCAGCATCAGGGAGCAATTTCTTCTTTGAAGGTACAAGTATTTATTCTTATGGGCATCACTTTGAAGTCGGGAGAATAGTAAAAAACAAACAAGGGAAGAAAGCATACCTGATAAATGAAGATTATTATTCTGTTACCACGAGCAAACATCAATGCTATGTTCGTAATGCGATACCAACTTGGGCAATGGTTTTCAGTGTAGGGGATAATATATCGGATACTGGTAATATGAGGTTTGTTGCCAGCAAACTGGAATCAATTAAGAAGTCTATTGAAAAATACAAAAGAGCTAAAACAGAATTATCTTATACAGATATTTGGGGCGCTTTTGGGAATATGATGGATTACATTCAGTTCTTTAACATGGGGACTGCTAAGAGTATCCTTAAAAAGAGTGCTAATGATTGGCTTGGAACCAATCATGAATTATCCAAGAGCGGAGATAGTATCAAGCGTAAGCACGTACATGAATTAAAACGCATCTTTCAAATTTTATTAGATCATCAAGGATTAAAAGTGTTAGGGACCGTAAATGTGATTGTTGATGAAGTTTGCGGGGAAGGTACATGGATTAAGTATTCAGAAAGATCTGAAAGATGGAGAAAGGGTGAGGAAGAAAGAGAAAGAATAAAATTAGAGAGATTAAGAAAGGAAGAAGAAGCCCGTTACAAGGATTTTGATGAAAAACTGGAAGAGTGGAAGTCAGGAGAAATCAATTTCTTGAATACACCTTTCTATATTCCTGGTGAAAAACCTAACGCCTGGATTCGTATAAAAGGAAATATTATTGAGACAAGTAAACAGATAAAGATTGGAATAGCAGAAGCCAGAAAACTGTGGCGGGCCGTGTCGGAAATGCACCGGGGCGCCGAGTTTCGGCACGGTCTGGTGGAGGATGTCACCGGCCACCAGTGGAGTCTAAATCGGTACGAAAACGATTTGTTAACCGCTGGATGCCACCGGATTGCATATAGCGAGATGGAAAGTATTGCGAAACAACTGGGATGGGCGTAAGTAACCCATCCTGTTTTATAACAATTAAAAACGAAAAGATATGGAAAATTCAATTATTGTTCCGTTTGATTTAAATACGGCGAGAAAAATTAAAAGCGGAGAAATAGAAGGTTCGGTATTAATTGATAATATTGAAATAGAATTTGTATATGAGTCGAAAGACTGTGCAGGTCCTTATAATTTGCTTTTTGTAAAAAAAAGATGGATATGGGATAAGTGCTATATATGCCAACACGGAAGGTTGTACTATTGGCGGCACCACTCTGGAATTGAAAGTAGAGGCTGGAGCGTATTTTAAGAAAGGAGATGTATTAACAAGCACTAATGGATATCAATTCATATATGATGGAATTATTACCAAAGGGATAATGGGATGTATATGCGGAATGGCATCATTTGGAGATATTGGGTTTGATTACAAATTATGGACTGATGTGTATGACGAATATAGAAAACGGCATGTAAGAAAGGCTATAGAGGAAGAGAAGAAATTTTTAGCAGAAAAGATTATAAAAGCCGAAGACAGTAGAAAAATAGATATAATAAAACGATATTTAAGTGAATATGAGTATCTATTAGATGAGATGCCGAAACGCGACTTCAAACCATTTGAACGAGTGCTGGTGAGAAGAACTAACCAAGAGAGGTGGAAATTGCATTTATTTTCCAGAGAATCAGTAGGAGATAATAAATACGAATGCTTAGGAGGGGTAGGATTTAGTCAATGTATCCCATACGAAGGCAACAAACATCTTTTAGGAACTAATAAAAACAAATAAGATTATGGAATATAAAATGGTAACAATCCCGTTTGATTTAGAAACGGCGAAAAAATAAACATAGGGGAAAGAGCAGGTCAGATTGTGACAGAGAAAGGACGAAATAGAGCAGAAATCGTATATGAAGACAATTCGTCAATTTGTCCGTTATTGGTTGTAATTCATTCTATTTCTGTATCGGCAGATTGGTTTTCTGCTACAGGAAAAGCATTTAGCAGCGAAAATCGCCTCCTTCTTGAAGTCCCGGAATATACTACATTTAAAGATGGAGATGTGTTAAGCAACGAAGAAGGAAATTTTATTTTTATCTTAAATGCTAATGGGAAATATTTAACATCTTTGTATGCGAGTCTTGCAGCGGGAACAAGTCTTAATATATCGGATAATGTTGCTGCACACGAAAACCACATAGAATGTTATAGACTTGCAACAGATTCGGAAAAACAGAAGATGATTAAAGCGTTAAAGAAAAGCGAAAATCCTAAAGCAAAAGAATATCTGAAACGCTTCTTCGGGATTAAAGAAGAGCCGAAATATGATTTTAAGCCGTTTGATAAAGTGCTGGTAAGAAAAGAAGGAAATAAAAAATGGAATATCAGTTTGTTTGCAAGGGAATTTGTGGACGATTATAATGGATTGCCTTATAAGTACGAATGTTCTAATGGAACATTATGGGATTATTGTATTCATTTTGAGGGAAACGAGCATCTTTTAGGAACTGACGAGGCGCTTTAATGTACGCAAATTAGAGTTGCAAGAATATCTGTCCCCAGATATTCTTGAAAATGGAACATATATGAAAATAGAATACATACAAAAATGTAAATACGGCGCAGTCACTATCAGATTTGATAATGGTGCTTCGAATAGCATGTTTTGGGAAACATTTGAAAAATTGGATTTGGATACTGGTGATGCCACATGGCTTCACCAGTCCTACTGCTGCAACCACTGCGTCAACCATTGGGGAATAGACTTATGCGAGTGTGGATCCGGCGCAAGAGTTGGTGAATGTGGATCCCAAAAGGCACATGACACATTAGGGGTTAAATATGATTCGTTTGGAGCAATATTAAAAAACTTTGGATAATGGATATAGTAAGCAAATACACCGCCTTGTTAGGACAACAGAAGCTAAAAGAATCATTTGTGAAAGATTTGGAGCTTGTATTATCAAGAAAAAATCCTAATATAGAAAAAGGGAAACTTAATTTCATTCGTTATTCAGAAATGAAAAATTGGAGTGTAAGAGAGTTGTTTGGTGAAGACTTGGGACAAGCTGATAGGGCTTTAATAAACAAGGTGTATCATATGCTATTTGATATAGGTTCGGATTTTGAATCGGTTATAAGAATGCTATATAGCTTTCGTAACGGACCTAAATCGGGGATAAAAGTGGCGGATCCAGAGGATAATTACGAATGGACTAACAAGGACGGAAATGAAAAATATTCTACTAAAAATCTCCCAAAAGCGCATTTTAGATGGGATTGGAGAAGATATACCTTATCAAAAGAATCCGTTGATAAAATAACGGAGTTTGTAGACACCATATTAGAATCATAGAGAAATTATGAACGAAGTAATTTTAAGCAACATGTTAGGATGTCAGACATATTGTATATCAGACAGTCCTTCGAATAGATACTGTCTTATTGGACCTATTGAGTGCAATGAGAAGTTAATAGAAGTGTTTAAGAAGGGGATAACAGTAAAACTCAAATACGTGGAAAAACGGGTCCTGGATGCATTTACGGACAACGGAATCGACCTGAGTAATTACACTCATTGTATTATTGTGAAGCGGAATTTTTATCTCGCTTGGTAACGGCAAAACATAAACAATATGAATAATTTTGTAATAGATACTCCAGATAATTTCTGGCAAATAAGATGGCTTGACAAGTATATGGAAGGCCACAAAGGATTCATAGCTGGTGGATGTTTTAAAAATATCCTTTCCGGAGAAAGAGTAAAAGACATTGATATTTTCTTTGAAAGTGAAAGCGATTTTCAGGAGGCTATTGATTCGTTCAATGATGAAAAACATCAGAAGGAAGGATGGAGATTTAAGTACAGAAATGAGAAGGCATGTGCATTCCAGAAAGAGGGAGAAAAAGTATGGATAGAGTTCATAGAGTCAGAGTTTGGAAAGCCAGAAGAGATTCTTAGGAGCTTCGATTTTACTGTGACAAAAATGGCCTACTATAAGGAGCCTAAATACGAAGAAAAAGAAGATGATTATTTTCCATTCTCATCTGCAAGTATAGTAGCATACGAGTACAAACTACTCTATCATGAGAAATTCTTCGAACATCTTCATATGAAGAGACTGGTTATTGACGAGAATATCCCTTTTCCAGTAAGCACATGGGAGCGCTCATATCGGTATAAAGGATATGGTTACAATATGTGCCGGGAGACAAAGAAAAAACTTCTACAGGCTATTAAAGGTGTAAACGTAGAGGAGGAAGATGTATCTTTGTACACTACTGGAGGATGGGATTAACCTATAAAACAAAATTGCTTATGAAAACATTAGAACAACTTAAAGAATTAGCATCAAAATGTTTAGACGGTAGAGATTTTAATAGACTGGCTAAATTTGTTCCATATAGCATGATAAAGGATTTCGGTATGGAGCCGAATGAAGAATATGACAACGAGGAAAAGTGGAACAGTACTGTAGTTGAATTTACCAGAGAAAATGTCCTGAAACAGCTTGAAGAAGACGTGAGATTCGGTTTTGAAAAGGCATTAAATCAGAGAGGAATATCAGCCAGTTTGATGTTTGAATGTGTGATGATGTGGAACTACATTCTGGAAGAAGGTCTTGAAAGCTGGGGTGAGGATGATTATGCATTTTATGGACTCCCTCTATTTAAAGCTACGGCTGTAAAATATGGATGGGACAATCCGATAGGGGAAGACAGTGGGAGAGAAAGAAAATATGATTCACAATATTAAATCGGTATATTATGAGCACAAGTAAAGAATACAAGGCAGTAAGGAACTTCATATTAAATGAACTTCACCTTACCAAAGAAGATATAATAAAAAACATAGAGCCATTATTGGAAAAACTCGTAAAACAGTGTATGCTTAATACATACGGAGGAAACAATCAGATAGAACATTGGATCAGATGTATGGTAGCAGATGAGCTTAAACAAAGGGATTATGGTTTTGTAGAAAGAATAAGCAAGGAAATCATAAAAGCTCATGTGTTGAATGAGTTGAACATAATTGTAAGTCCCAAAAATAAAAGATGCGTATGTGAAAATAGAGTACCATCAAGAAAAGATGGTTTGTATCTAATCTACGGAAATGGACACGCTGAGCCGTTTACCGGCGATAACTCCAAAGATTGTGTACAATACATCGGGTTGAAGCACAGATACATGTCATTTGCAATCTCACTGACGGAGCATGATATCGTACAATTGCTTGACGATGATAGCCGTGAAGAATCCGGAAGTGGGACATATTACGAACGTGAATGTGATGCGCTGTTTGACATTGACGGACGCGGCAATACGGAACGTCTTGTAGCCAGAAATCCAAAATTGAGAAATCTGCTGGAAGATGGCGAGTATATACCATCTCTTGGTCAATTAAATTTAATGGCCCATTATATGGACGAACTAAACAAAGCATTCGCTTATGTTTCGGCATCTCCCCTCTCCTCGACGTGGTATTGGTCCAGCACTGAGAGCAGCCAGGCCGTCGCGTGGTACGTGGTCTTCTCCAGTGGCCTCACGGGCACCGGCAACAAGCACATCGGAGACATGGTTCGGACGGTAATTGATTTTTAAAAAGGATTACAATGATAACATCAGTAAAAATAAAAGACAATACAAAAACTCCATTTGAATATGTTTCGGATATAGAAGCATTTGAAAATGGCAGAGAATTTATTTTCAAGCCAGGAGTGAATGTGATTATAGGGAAAAACGGTAGTGGAAAATCAACCTTGCTTAACATCATATCAATGTATGCGTTATGCGAGAAGTCCATGTGCTCTGAAATACCGATCGAGGCACTGGATTTTCCACCTATATTTGATGATGATGACAAGGTTCTTGATGGGATTGACATATTATCCGATTATGCAGGAAAGGTATTCCGTTTATTGCCATCGGCGGAGATGAATCGAGATAGCGTATTGAAAAACATCAGCAACTTAGATTTGTATGTGAATAATATTCGAAGATCTTATGGAGAGAAAGTGGTGTTATCATTGGAATCACTTTTCAATTTAATGTTCGGTCAAAAGGATTATACGTTTCCAATACAAGATCTTGTAGAATACAAGAAAAAATCAAATGCGTTTTGGATTAAAAGAATTGATAACCTGTTGAAGTATTATGAAAGAAACCGCATAACATTAACAGAAAGCAGTTTTGAATACACGGTTCTCATGGATGAGCCAGATAGGAATCTTGACATTGACAACATAATGCAAATTTATAATGTATTGTCATTCCATAAACCACAAACACAAATTATAGCCATAGTACACAATCCGGCATTGATTTACAAGTTAAGCAAATTAGATTGTGTGAACTTTATAGAGATGACAGAAGGGTATCTTAGTAAAACTTGTATATTTGTATCTAACTAATTAAAAGTGAAATGGACTGGAAGAAATACAAAGAGGAAAAACCTTCAGAGGGAGAAGAAGTGTTGGCTTATCACCCAAGTTGGATAGATGAAGATTTCAACCCAAGAGGTATAAGAATAGGGTTTTGGAATGGAGGAGACGATTTTAAATCGGCTCATTGGTGGGATTATCAAGATTGTTATATCACAATCTCTCATTGTGATTGTGATGATAATTCTCTTTTCAGTGATAGAATAAAAAACAGCATAGAGCCAGAGTTATGGATATCACTTGATGTTATTACAAATTACTTACCTAACATAAAACAAAATCACTTATCACAATGAGCTATTTTATATTAATGGGAAGAAGAATCCCCAAGCAAGCTATAACAGGCTTCAAGTTCCAAAATGAAACAGATAACATTCGTCCTTTTCTGTCAATCAGGATAAGGGGAAAGGACGAAATTATACCTTTCAAAGATAAAAAGGAGATACAGTCTGTAAAAGCGCATCTGTGTTCTGTCTTCTCCGGATTTGTAAAAATAGGCGACTGGTATCTCAAGATGTCGGAAGTTAAGGAATATAAGCCGGTGACCGCCGAAGACATGAACCCCTACATCTTGTTTAAGACATCTAAGTTCGGAAACATAAAAGTTCGTTTCCCGAAAGATGAAGATATGGATGCAGAATTATTGGTGTTAGATCAACTTTTTGATGTAGAATGAATTATTGATCATATTTTAGAAATCATGACCTGGAAAGAATTAAAAGACAAAATATCCCTTATGACAGAAGAAGAGCAACGACAAGAAGTTGCAGTATGGGGAGAAAATATGAATCTAATGAAAGATTGTTCCTTGGAGAAAACAGACGAGGATATGTACTACAACTCTGAATGGGATTATACTTGTGAAGAGAGTGAATTGGAACCGGAAGACAAGAATGACCCTGATGTACATAAGGTATATGAAGCAGGAATGTATTATATTTATTCGAATTGATTTTAAAAAGATCTGATTATGGCAGCATTAACAACACTAAATATAACGGAAAAGAACGCTAATAACAGTTTGTCTGTAACTGCTAAAGTGAATGTCACCAAAGAAGGAGTGTTTACCACTACCTTGTCAAAAGAAGATGTGGACAAGATTCATTCTTATGGGATCAAATTACCTACAAACAGATTAGGCAACGAAGGATATTTCAATAGTATAGCACTTTCTGATTTGGAAAGTCAAATCAGGGAAGTTCTGAAGAGATGTTTGAGTTATAAAATAGTAGAAGAAGTGCCTGTTATTAAGTATCAACTGGAAACGAATTGCACGTTTTCATATGACAAAAACGGAAATATTGTCCCTAACCCCTCTAAGGAATGGACAGGAGGCGATGAAAATGGAGAATGGAGGGATGGAACTTCCCGTTTAGATGCCTTAAACGCCCAACCTTTCGGTTTTAGTGTTTATGCAAAACCATTTCTAAAAAGAGTAATTGAATATGAAAATGGAGAGACAAAAGTAGAATACAGCAGGTTAAATACAGAAAAAGGAACCTATGCGCACTGGCTGAATTGTGTAACGAGCATATCATACAATAGATATAAACAGGTAATGGAAGTGGAGTGTAACGAATGTACCTCGAAATTATTCGTTGATATGATCAAGTCCATTTGTAATATAAGCGAACAAGTTAAGAGTTTTATCAATCCAGAACAAATAAAAGCAATTGCGGGGTCGAATGAACCGATTTTGCTTTTATCTAACAACTAAAAAATCATGAGGTGTGTATGTGTTTTTATCTGCTTTCTGTTATGGCTTATTTTTTACGTTGTTATTATCATTCACTGTCATAGGATTGGTTATAAGCGTGAGTGATGAATGGCAGGAAATGGGTGACAAAATAATAGATAAACTTTAATAAAATATGAATAAGAATATAATCAACAACGCTCAACTTTTAGAGATTAAAACTAAGATTAGACAGCTTGGAGCAATGATGAATGCATATCAATGCAGGTTTGTGGTTTCTTCGGGTCAATTGTTTTTTGTGGATGATGAATATGCTGGAACGGTTAAACTGACTAATCTTGATAATGGAGAATCTAACATATCATTCCCTTCATGTGACGATGGATTGATAATCAATCCAGCCGATAAGCATATTAAATAATTTCAAAACTAAAAATATTTAAATTAATTAAACAATAATAAGACATGAAACAAGATATAGAATATGCTGTTCCTCTTTTTAAAGCTGGTGCAGAGTGGCGCATTAACAGCGTATGGCATTCTATAACAGTAATTCCAGATTGCCACCGTTTTATTGTGTTTCTCCCTAAGAAATCAACAACAGGATCAAAGAATCCAATTATGGGTATATTGGAAGAGAACAGAACTTTTATATCCAGCCGTCCAGGATGTATTTTATGCAGATTAGATGAAATGGAATCATGGGCTTATTTGGATGATCTATTACCTTAGGTAATTATATACTCAATTAATTATTCATTTTTAAAAGTTAGAGTTATGAGACAAAAAAGGAAAAACACTTCATCCAATTTGGAGAAACAAAAAAAATGTACTGATAAGTATGAATACATATATTTGCCAAAAGATCCGTTTAAGAAGCATCCTAATAAAAAAGGAGAATGTTATTTAATTCGTAGAGGCGAGGTCTAATACCGGAATGCAAAACGTTTTAGGACTTGACGATCCTAATGATAGATCGGGTACAAAATTAGTAAAAATACTATCCTCTAAAGCTATAAGCGACTGTATTCAAGATGGTTATTTATCGGTAAAAGATAAGCCATTTCCTTGTTTTAAAGAAAATAGAAGAATGAATAAATTAAGAAGAAAATTTGAAAGGTTATGACCGACAGAGAGCTTCTTGAAGAAAACAATAAGATGTTAAAGGAAATCCTAAGTTTTGTGAGAAAAGTCGATTCTGTTGAATACAGGGATCATCATGACTTTATGGAATTTCTTAGAAATGTGGCAGCCGATATATGGGTAGAATATACGGAGCCTGAACAAAGAGGTAGATTGTTTAATTTAATAAATAAAAAGAAATGAAAACAGTTTTTGATTTAAGCAGCGATGAGATTGTGGCATTGACAGACGAAGAGATAAGTCTGTATATAGACAAAGAGCTTGCTGGTAAGGGTATTCCAATTGAAGCTAAAAATTGGAATATAAAGAACGAAAAGGAAGTTGTGTACCCGGATTGCGGGGTTCCGATATTTGTCATTAAAGACATAGGTGTAGGATTTAGAAAGATAGAGGACGCTACAGAGGTGGCGAATTTACTGGTCAGGTCCAGGGCTTTTAAAGTGAATTCAAAGTATTTAAACCGATCTTATGAGAGGTTAAACGTCATAAACGAGGGCGTCGTGCCGGCAGTAGAGGGTTGCGTAGGATACACCAATGAAGAATTTGAAAGAGTTAACAAAGAAAACAATGATCCTGAATCAGAAAAAATAGGATCATTTAATAAGACGGTAGAGGAAGCCAACAACATAAGAAGCCGAGTGTTGAAATACGTGGACAAGATAAAACAGGAGCGTGCGTACAACATCGACCTTTGCATGACTTTCGAGAGATATATTGAGATAGCAGATAAAGATGCGGAGCGGGCTATGGCTTTCTTGAAAGAAGCCTACCCGTTTAATGAAGAAACAGAAGTCTTTATCAGGAAAAGATACAATATGTCTATCAGTGTTGACCCGGAAGAAATTAATTTACATTAAATCATTTTGTTTCTTATTAAGCAACAAAAGACATATCTTTGTCCGAAAAGTAAGAAACATGAAAGAGGAAGAAGAAAAGATTAAAGAGGCTATGGCTGAAGCCTTGATACATTTAGAAGGTTGCAAATATTTTGTGGTCACGATAGTAAACGAAGAAGAATGTAGGTTTGATATGAGTCAGCGTATGTCTCCTCGTCAACTGGCTTTGGTTATAAAAGGTGTATTATCAAATAATAATATGATGATGATGGATGTACTACAATGGTGCTCAGCCAGGCTTCAAACAGAAATAGAAAAAGGAAAGAAATCAACTAATTAAATATTAATGCAATGAATCGCTGGTTTGAAATTACGGTAAAAGCCGAGATTGATAATATCGAGAACGGCAAAAAAAAGAAAGTAACTGAAAAGTATTTAGTGGATGCCTTGTCTTACACAGAGGCAGAATCAAGATCGTTGGAGATCTTCAAGGATTTGTACAATTCTTTCGAGGTTGTAAAAATTAATCCTATTAAAGTGTCGGAAATCTTCTTCAACGGAGAAGCTGAGTACTGGTATAAGTGTAAGGTGAATTACATTACACTGGATGAAAAGAAAGGTAAAGAAAAGAAAACTCCATGCTATATGTATATCCAGGCCGGCAATCCTAAGGATGCCGAAGCTGTGTTGACTAAAGGTATGCAGGGTACGTTAGGAGACTGGAATTGCGAGTCTATTGTGGAAACGAAAATCATTGAAGTGTTTAAATACGATCTTCAGAAGGGAGCTGAAAAATTAGGCGAGAAGAAGAGTGAAGAGTAAGGCTGATGTAGTTTCCAACATAGCGCTTGTTGTGGCGATAATATCATTGCTTTCAGCAGGCGCTTTCCTTCTGATAGTGATTAAGACAGACGAGGTATCTAAATTGTTAATGAACGTACCTTATCTACTGGCTTCAGCGGGATTGTTCTTTTCAATAATATCATTATTATTCGAATGGAAAGCAAGGAAAAGAAGCTATACGTCTGCGAACGATGTGGACGAAAAGTGATGATAAGAAGTCATGGCTTATGCCAGGCTTGCAGGAGCAAAGAGTTGACTCCGAAGAAAAAAAACAGAATTACATCCATTAAAAACAGCAGCAAGAAGAAAAAGTTAGAGAACCCGGATTTATCCGGGTTTTTTCGTCTTATGTTGGAGGAGTTGAGTACTATTCGAATGTCTATGACTGGTAAAGCTATTCATTTTCCTACAGTATGTAACGTCTGTCACATACTTCCGAAAAGGTTATATAAGTCGGTTGCCACTTGCAGGGATAATATAGTTTTCCTTCATGAATCAGAGCATACGGTATTCGACATGTATCTTGACCGGATGGAATTTGATAAACTTGAAACAGAATTTCCTTTTGTGTGGAAGTATGCGGTAAAGAAGGTGCTGGATATGGAAAGCAGGGGAATGATTAAAGAAAGAGGTAGATTAATTATTGAAATAATTGACAGATATGAGAAAACTTTATAAAATAAGAATAGAAGCTGACGATGAAACTATCTTTTATGCTCACATACAGAGAGAAAGTTATGGTAAGGATATAGCTATCGCAGTGAAAGATAGAGATAAAGATGAAGTGGAAACAGTGTTACATTGTATTAAAGAAGAATTGATTAGAGGAAGATCATGAAAGAGAAAATAAAAATATTGACAGATTTAGGATTTGTCCCTATGGTGGAAGGAGAAGGAAATACGTTGTTTAGAATGAACGATGTTGTGATGTCGGTGTCAGATCCTAACCAAACACCAGAGCAGTTGAAGAAGGAGGTTATGTCTTTAATAAAGAACAGAGACATAGCAGAAAGAGGCGGACAGGTTCCAGTAGTTGAAGAGCCGGCGCCTGAGACAGAGCAGGCCCAGAAGGAGGAACCGGAAGCTCCGGCGGAGGAAGCCGCTCCTAACCCTGGAGAAGAGGATTCGAATCCGTTTACAGAAAATCAGGAAACGTTAGAACCGTTTTATATCTGTGATGAGTTAAAGAAGATTGAGACTCCCAAATTCGTAAGATTGACATTAGACGACAATCGTTTTTATGTAAGGAAGATGGATGATGGGACAGCCAAGATATATGCTTCGGTAACAACCTTAATCAAAGACGGATATGTAGATGATAAGACAGCACTTCAGGAATGGAAGCAAGAGATAAAGATGCTTGGTCGCAATCCAGAAGAGATAGCGCAGTATGAAGCCGATAAGGGAACGATCATGCACTACCTATACGGATTGTACTTGACAGGTAGAGATATGGTCTTAAATCGAAATTTTATAGTTAAGACAGTGCAAGAAGGTAAGCTGAAGATATCGAAGAAAAATCTTGACCGATTTTTTAACAGCATAGATGATCTTGACGATATGATTGTCAGGGTCATGAAGTTTGCCAAATTCTGTTCTGATTACAAGGTGAAACCGATGATGATAGAAAGAATCCTTTCTTTAGAGGATTACCTTGTAGCAACACCTATTGATGCGATGGTTAAAATGACATTCAAATACAAAGAAGAAGGTTATTTTGGAGCCGTATATCAAAGGGCTACAGGGCAGTTCAAAAAAGGCGATCCGAAGAAGGAAGTAAGAGAAGTGGAGAAGGAAGAAGTGGTCATTCTTGACTTTAAATCGGGAGGTATATGGGAATCATACGCATTCCAATTAGAAGCTGAAAGAAGAATGGTTAAAGCATGGTACGGAATTGACGCGCGTATTATGAACTTTTCTCCAAAAAGCACGAGCAGTAAAGGATATACGCTGAAAGAATGGACAGAAGATAGTGTAGCACTTGAAAAGGCGGACTGTGTGTTCCAACAAGGGATGTTGAATCACCTTAGAAAAGACAAGAGGTTCAAAGTGAGAAAAGGAGTGCTGAATATCAATAAGCCATACAATGAAGAGGATCATATTGTTGTATATGATATTGCTGAGGAAATGTCTAAAAGATTCGTAATATGAGTGATATTGTTATTCCTGAAGGAGATTATGTGGAAATCGTAAAACCGATATGTATCAATCCTTTTGGTGATTATTTCATTAACATCAAAAGGGGGTCAAGATTAAGATTATCGAAAGATTTGAAAATAGGGGATAAGTATGCAATATGCATACTTATATCTTACGAGAAATATGGCAAGAATGTTAATGTAATAATGCCTATACTGGTTAGAAACACAAGAAGAGTATGAAAAGAAAAATTAGAAGAACCGGGGAGATAATAGACATAATCACCTTCAGCGGCTCAACTACAAGAAGCGACTGTGACAAAATACAATTCTATGACAGCAAAGGAAGTGTGATAAATGAGAGTTTAAATTATTATCTCGATACCCTTCCTGTGGATGATGAAAACAAAGACGTGGATTGGGAACAACGTAGATTCGATCTTGTTAAGGCTTATTCTATTGAGTTTATCAAAACACTGCATAGAAAAGGAGAGATAGATTGCGGAGTATATGTACCAGATGTGGTGTCATGGTCTATAACTATAGCAGATAGAATCATAGAAGCAATGAGAGGAGTTCAAAATGCTTGATTTCAGAAGATACGAAAACGTACCTCGGTTTCAACTTGACCGCAGGCCCGGAAGGAGCCGACTGAAGCTAACCTGCCCGGCTTGCGGAAAAAGCCGGTGCCTCACTCCTTATATTGATGTGGCAACAGGTCAGGTTGTTGGCAACGAGTTCGGAAGATGCGATCACGAACGGACTTGCGGTTACGATAAACGACCCACTGGTAAGGATGTAGGTGATAAAGATCTTTGGATTTCGGGAAATAAGTGTATAAGAGCTTATCGTCCTCCTGTAAATCCTGACGTTGTAAATTACATACCTTTTAGCGAGTTTGAGAGGACTGTGGCTCCAGATGATAGAAACACCATATTTAGATTTTTATCGTCTCTATGGGGAAAAGAAAGGGTATCTGATGTATTCAGAAGGTATCATGTTGGAACAATGGATTTATGGGGATGGAAAGGATGTTGTATATTCTGGCAGATAGACAAAGATTTTGTATGCAGAACCGGCAAGATCATGGACTTTTATATAAAGACCGACAGCCAGGGGAATAAGATTGATGTAAAAAGAGTGAAGGAAAAAGACGGTGACAATGAGCGGCCTCATGTTATGTTTTATCACTCGTTGCATGCAAGAGACTTCTTGTTTAGACAATGCCTGTTCGGAGAGCATCTTCTAAGCCAGTATCCGGATAAGGTGGTTAATCTGGTGGAATCAGAAAAGACGGCTATTATATGCGCTGTGAATAAACCGGATGAGCTATTTGTAGCTACCGGTGGGTTGCAGAATCTAAGACCGGAAGTGATAGATGTTTTAAAAGATAGAAAGACCGTAGCTTTTCCGGATAAAGGACAAGCATTTGACACATGGAGTAAAAAGATAGATGGGATGATGATGAAGTCAAGGATAAAAGTATCGGACTATCTTCAAAATGTTGAAAATGTAGGAGACGGAGATGATGTGGCAGATTTGATAATTAATAACAAAGTAAAAGAGAAATATTATGAGCCTGGACGTTTATATTAAAAGTAAGAAAAAAGAAGAGGATCGTGAATGGGTTGCAAACATCACCCACAACATGAACAAGATGGCACAAAGGATATTCGTATCAGAAAATAAAGAAACACTGTACGATTATGTTTGGAGACCAGAAGAATTGTATAGAGAAATATATACCAATGAGATGAAGAATGTACTTACAAAAGGTATATGTATTATGATCTCCAAGAGAAAAAGTCTTTTGAAATACGAGCCAGAAAATGGATGGGGGTCTTATGATTCATTTCTTAAGTTTCTTATCGAATACAAAGAGGCGTGTGAAGATCATCCAGGTTATATAATTGAAGCAAGTAGATAATATGGAAAATTACAAAAACACTTTAAACGAGGTAGTGGTGATTGAATCGTCGCCAGAAACGTATTTTGTTTACGCTATTCGTAATGCTATTCGTATCTCTAAATGTGCGTATCCGACAGCCAAGAAAGTAATTTTCAAAAGAGAGGACGTAGAGGTAGAGATCTCAGAAATGGAAACTGAAAGCAGTTTGTATGAAAAGTTTAAAGAAAAACAAAAGAATAGGGTATGGAACTTAATGAGCGCCAACAACGGGTTTTAAGAGGCGAAATTTGTCCTTATTGCGGAAGGGAAACCGAGCTGGTCAATGCCGATAGAATATATAGCAGAAAAGGCTTAGGTATGGTTATGATGTGCAAACCATGCAATGCTTATGTCGGTGTTCATGAATCAGGGCCGAATAAGGGAAAAGCTAAAGGCCGGCTTGCGGGGCCATCACTGAGGTCTCTTAAGATAAGAGTCCATGCCGAACTTGATAGACTATGGTCTACGCCAGAGGAACGGGAAAGGATGTATAAAGATTTATCTGAATTTCTCTCTATACCGGAAGAGTACACACATATAGGTATGTTCGGCGAGAAGACGATGGGAAAAGTCTTTCAGTTCTGTCATGTAAACAAAGAGCGATCAGGTTCGAGAATAGAATGGCATAAGCCTGGAGATAAGTGCCCTAATAAAAACAATCAAATAGTGTCAGGCAGTAGCGCATGCAGAGGATGTCCTGAGTATCTTCATGATGAGAAAGACGGGTATGTCTGGTGTGATCCTGATATGAGCTACGGCAGGTTGAAATAGGGCGCGAATTGCCTATCTTTGTGCTATTATTAATCAAAAAAAAATATAAGCACATGGGCAGATCAACAGAGTACTACAGGACTCATCCCGAAGCCAGGAAGAAAAAGGCTAAAAAAGACAAGGAGATAAATGCCAGACCGGAACAGAAAGCCAAACGCCGAGAGCTTGGTCGTAAAAACTACGAAACGGACAAGAAGAAGGGTAAGGGCTGGAGAAAAGGAAAGGATTGTTCTCATACCAAGAACGGTCTTAGGTATAAATCAGTAAAAGCTAATAGGGGATCCAAATCGGATACGAAAGGTGACAAAAATGCAAGAGGAGATAGCAAATAGGATAGATATAAGAAGGATATTCAAGACCTCTAAACAGGTTATGGAAGAGGCGTATGAGAATATATTGAAATACAGGCGGGGAGAGCTTATCCCCGCTAAAACCGGATACGATTATATTGATGAGGCTTTGCTTGGAGGTATTTTTCCTCAGCACGCTATTGCCATAGGAGCCCGGCCATCTGTAGGTAAATCGTATGTGGCCCAAAAGATATTGGAAAATGTGATGAATCCGATGATCAACCCGCAAGCAGAAGATTATTTTCTTGTTAATTGCGAGTTCGAAATGAATCCTCAAGATCTTCTTCTTCGCAGAATGAGCCAGGATATGAAAAAGCGAGCTCCTGAAATATTAAGAAGGCAAGATTCTAATACAGTAGAAGAGATGAGGATGTTTGAAATCCTTCAAGGTGAAATCAGGAATAATATAATATACATCGATGCTCCGTGTACGGTAAAAGAGTTTGAGGCGGCTGTGTATCATATAGCTACCAAACACAAAGACAAACGTCTTATAATATTTAAAGTCGATCATATTGCTTTGATAAAAAGAATGGGGTTAGATCCTAAGTCGGCTATAGATGATTTGGTGGCGGTTATGAACGAAGCTAAATTAGTATATAAAAACATATTTTTCCTCATCATATCCCAATTCAACAGAGAAATAGAAGGAAGGATAAAAAGCCCACAAGAGCAGCCTCCGCGTCTTTCTGATTTTTACCAATCTGATACGCTGGGTCAGTTATGTACGTTAATGATAGGTTTGCACAATCCTCGTAGGTACGGGCTGGATAAGTATATGATATTTGGGAAAGATTGGTATCAGACTCTTGATAGGTTTAAAACTGAAAACAAAACATCATTCAGGACAGCCGGACTTGTGTTTCATCATATACTGAAGGTAAGGCAAGTTAGTATGGAAGAGCTTACTAATACAATCCACCCAGAGATCCTGCCGGGACATGGATGGATGTACGGGGAGGGCGGGACGAAGTTCGTGAACCCCAACCAGCCGCCGACGCCGCCCAAGCTCTATACTGTGGAAGATGTTACGGACAATCAGGAACAAGAACAAGAGACAAAAGAAGAACAGTCATTGTATTAAAAAAAATAAGAACCATGAGACTAACAGTAGAAGAAAACGAATACCTGATAAGTAAGTTCCTTTTGGTTCTTACTGAATTTGCAGGGGATGAAAGAGAGATGTTTTTAATCAACTCCATACATGATAAGGCGGTGGCGGATATGAATTATCGTCTTCCGTCTTTAATAAGCAGAGAACGTAAAAGACGAGTCATTGAGCTCCTTAAAGAAGGAACCAGAATAATCAAGGACTTTTCCGGCTATGCAGGTGATATGGGTATGATTAACGAATACGATCGTCTAAAGAAAGAAATAGGTACCGTCCAAGACCAGCTTGGTGACGTAGAAGGTCAACTTCGGGCAGCAGGAGAAGTTATTAAAAAAGAACTTGATATGATTGCTGACCGAATCAAAGAAGACCTCCTCGACCGGGAGCTGGCTAAAAGTAATGCCGAGGCTGAAAGAAAAGCCAAAGTAGATCCGAGATACGAAGTAGCTTTAGGTGATTACAAGGAGATGCTGGAAGTGATTTTTACAACCAGAAACAAGTATTCTACGGTAGATTCTGTACATGACGATCTTCGACAGTCGGTATCTACCGGTAGAAATTCGATTATTAAAGAAGGGTACAACAGTTAAAAACAAGGAGGGAATATGGAAAAGAAGGAATTTAAAGTAGGAGAAGTATTTGATGCCGGACTTGTAAGATTAAAATGTGTGGAAGGTGATACATGCGATAGGTGTATATTCGAAGATTACGATTCTTGTTCATGTACAGACATAATTGTTGGTCCATGTGGACATGTTGATAGACAAAATAACAAGAATGTTATTTTTATTAAAGCTGATTAAAAATGTACATCAATTTCAGACAACTTGCAGCATCAGACATGACCCCTAATGATCTTGCTAATCTTCTTGCCATAAGACAGAAGGATACGGTTATGATCGAAGCCATGCCGGAAGAAGATGCTGGGAGGTATATAGAGCTTGGCCTGGTTGAGAAATTAAAATCAGGCGTGATGAGATTAACCAACAAAGGAACGTCTTTTGTAAATTATATAGAGACACCGGAAATGACAGACGAGGTTCTGGAAACGTTGAAGATTATGATAGGAATGTACGAATCGTATTCAAAAGACATAGGTGTCAGCAGAAAAGAAGCGGAATCCAGGTTGTGTTGGTTTATGGGTAACACCTCGTTCAAGAAAGAGGTCATACTTCAGGTAACGGAATCTTATATAGCAGAGTCAGGAGATTATACAATGAGCTTATGTAACTTTATATGGAAACCGCCTTCTCAGGCTTTTTCAGTCCATATGAACCTTAAAAACTCAAAGCTCTTCGACTTAATAGCTGAAAAATTCAAGATCGCTACCGAGCCTTATTTGGAGTCTAAGAAGAATAAGGAAATGGATTGGTTGTTTGCCGTATCTAAATTGCCTACGCCGCCGGCTAAAGGCAATCCGGATTATTTGTTTACCGGAAGTTCTGAAACAGACAAAGAGAGATTGAAAAACATAAAAACGTATTTATTTAACAAAATTAGAAAGCAATGGAAAAAGTAGAAATCAGAAAGATTATAGAGGATATAATTATTACTCAGTTTCTTAATTCAGAAATGGATATAGTTCATGAAGAAGATGTGACGTTTAAAGAACTTGGATTAGATTCTCTTGATCAAATTGAACTTGAAATGATGGTGGAACAAAAATTCAATATTGTTATTATTGATTATGATATGGAGACCATCAAAGATATGACTGATCTTGTTTACAAAACAATAACAGAAGGATATGGGAAGTGATATAATTTTATGCATGGCTTTAATAGCGTCATTTGCCTTTGTTATACAGTTTTTGTTGTCGATATTAGGATCTGATCTGGATACGGATATTGACATTGACAGTGCTTCTGATTTAAGCATGTCTTTGTCGGACATCATATCATTCAAGGGCATAACACATTTCATTCTTGGATATAGCTGGACTACTTACTTTTCGGGTTCCCATTTAGTAGGGGTTGTGATAGGGTCGTTTTTCTTTATCGTTTTGTTTTACGTATATAAGTTACTTCTTAAGTTAAAGCAAGAAATGGTGTACGAATGTCCGGAAGATTTAAACGGAAGAGAAGTGGAGATAGTATTTAGATCAGGGAAGAATCATTATATGGTAAATATTTCTAAAAATGGAAGACAAGAGCAAATGAGAGTAAGATGCTTGTCTGGAAAAACCTACAAAAACGGCGACAAGGCGAATATAAAATATGAAGAAGGAGAATTAAGTATCTAATTTTTTTATCAACAATTAAATTTTAAAAGTTATGACAACAATCATGTACGTGTCAGCTATTTTAGCTGTAGTGATTATTTTGACAATCATCGGAGTCTTATCAAGGTATCGTAGATGTAAGCCTAATCAAGTCTTGGTCGTTTATGGTAAGACAGGTGGGGAAAAGAAATCGGCGAAATTATATCATGGTGGAGCGGCATTCGTCTTGCCTATTATTCAAAGCTATGATATTTTGTCTATGGAGCCTATGCAAATAGATTGTAGGCTCACCGGTGCTTTGTCGTCTCAAAATATCAGAGTGGATGTACCTACTACTATTACAGTAGCAATCAGCACAAATCCTGAAATTATGCAGAATGCAGCAGAAAGGCTTTTGGGGATGGATACTGAATCTACTGAAAATCTTATTACGGATATTGTTTATGGCCAAATGCGTTTGATCATTGCTGAAATGACGATTGAAAAACTTAATTCTGACAGGGATGAGTTTTTGGATAAGGCAAGAAAAAACATTGATAACGAACTTAATAAGTTAGGTCTTTACCTCCTAAATATCAACATCAGTGACATCAGAGACGAAGCCGGCTATATCATGAATCTTGGCAAAGAAGCTGAAAGTAAGGCCCTGAACGAAGCACAGGCTAATATCGAAGAACAGGAAAAGCTGGGTGCTATTAAGATTGCTGTACAGCAAAAGGAAAAAGAAACGGCTGTAGCTAATACCCAAAAAGAGCAAGAGATTCAAATTGCCTATACTGAAAAAGAAAAGGAAACGGTAGTAGCTGAAACAAAGAAAGAAAAAGAAGTAGCTTTGGCTTTAACCGATAAAGAAAAACAGATCGGTGTAGCTCAAGCCGATAGAGATAGGGCTGCGGTTATTGCAAAAACTTTGGCTGATAAGGAATCAGCGATAGCAAAATCTAAGGCAGAACTTGAAGTAAACAAAGCTGAAGCCGAAAGAATGGAAGAAGTCGGGAAGAATAAAGCTGAAGCTGATAAACAGGCAGCTATAGCAATCCAAGATTCCGAAGCTCAGATCAAGAAAGCTGAAGCTGAGAAAAACGCATCTGTGGGTTATAACAATGCCCAGAAAGAGGTTGCTGTATCAGAATCAGAGCTACAGGTTATCAAAGCTCAATCAGAAAAGAAAGCCGGAGAAGAGAGAGTTAAATCGGAAGCGGCTGTGAAAACGGCAAAAGAGCTTGCTGATAAAGAAGTGGAAGAAGCTAAAGCTAAGAAGGTTCAAGCTGCGCTTAAAGCTGAAAAGATTGTGCCGGCTGAAATTCAGAAGCAGGAGGCTATGTTGCAAGCTGATGCTGAAGCTGAGAAAATCAAACGTCGGGCTGATGCCGAAGCAGCAGCACATTTGGCAAAAGCAGAAGCGGAAGCAAAAGCTATTCAGATGAAGCTGGAGGCAGAAGCCGAAGGTAAGAAAAAGTCGTTGATGGCAGAAGCCGACGGATTTAAGGCTATGGTGGAAGCAGCAGAATCCAATCCTCAGATAGCCATCCAGTACAAGATGGTTAATCAGTGGAAAGAAATTGCTGGAGAACAGGTTAAGGCGTTCGAGCACATTAACCTCGGAAATATCACGGTATTTGACGGCGGTCAGAACAGTACCGGTAATTTCCTTAACAATGTTGTTAAGACCGTCGCTCCGGCATTGGGAGTCATTGATCAGCTTCCGATTGCAGATACTTTAAAGAAGTTAAAAGGAGATGACAAAAAATAAATACAATGGCCCAAGGTTACACTTGGACCTAATTGAAGAAGCAAAAGCAGCATTTATAGATTTCATGCCAGCAGGAATAGTGATTTTTAGTGCTTTATTGATTAATATATTTTTAATATGTATTAATATATTTTTAATATGGATTTTGGACAAGATTTAGAACCAGAAGAACTGACCGGACATTATGATCAGTGTTATGGAATTGATTTTGAAACAGAAGAAGAGGAGGATGAAGAATATGACGGATGAGGAATTTGTATTGGATAATAAGAAAAAGGTTGTTGTAAGAAAAAGAATATCTTATTTAAACAAAGGGGATAAAGTGTGGATCGTGTCTTCCGACGGGTATCTGCTACACACGGACGTGGTTAGAGCCGAACGCGGACGGTCTTATGTGGATATAGACGGTATCCTGTATTGGAAACGAGGATTGGATGGCAAGCATCGTAATCGTAATAACTACATGCAGTTCGCCATGACGCCGGAGGACGGTAAGAAGTATGTCGTATATTACCCGGAAGGATTTAAAGACAATGACTTATGATGGTCCCGGAAACGCATTTGCTATATAAGGAGTTTAATGGCGTGAAACGTCTTGCCATATCTTATTCCCAGATAGACACGTTTCTTACTTGTCCAATGAAATGGTATAAGACTTACGTAGAGGGCAAAAGGTCTACGGAAAAACAAGAAGCTACGTCTTATGGTACGGTTATCCATAAGACACTGGAATACTTCTTTAAGAACGGAAGACAGCCTTCTGGAAAAGACCTGGGGGAAGCTATAAGTTACTATGCTTACCAAGAAGACATACCTTGGCAATCACCGGAAAATATGATGATAGCCATGAAGCAATCCGGGGAGCTTCTTGCTTGGATTGTGGATCTGTTCAAAAAAGACGGCAATAGGTTTATGATAGCTGATAGTGATCTTAATCCCTGCGAGAAACTTATCAGACACAGCGCTATAGTTGGAGTCGAAGAAGATTTTGTGCTGCCGTACCGTCTTCCTAAGCCTGTTAACATAAATGGAGTAATTCATACTCATGTGTACATAGTAGGATCGGTAGACCTTCATCTGGCTATAAAAAGCAAGAACGTAGTTCACCATTATGTCATAGATTGGAAATCAGGTAATAAGGTTTTTGATTCTAAGAAGTTGGAAACAAATTTACAGCATCCTATATATTCATTTTACATCTATAGAAGATATGGTGGGGTTCTACCAGATATGAACATCTATTTCTTTACCAGGACCAGGCAGTACCAAAAGGTTAAGGTAGATGAGGAACGTAAAACAAAATCTATAGAGATGCTAAATGACACTTTGTCTAAAATGTATGATTTTGAAGATAATAGTGTAAAATCATTTCAAGCGTACATCCAGGGAGCAGAAGGAGCCAGGTATAGCAAGCGGCGTGCCACCCTAAGCCAGCCTGTTTCGCAAAACAAGCTACCCTGCCCGTCAGCACTGTGTTATTATTGTGACTTTGGATTACATAACAAAAACGAATGCCCTTTCTCTTCGGATTGGGATCCGTCTAAAAAGATAAAACGATGAAATACGAGGACGTTCAAAAGTTAAGAACAAAATACCGGCAAGATCCGGAAGTTATAAACGTAGAATACATGAGAGACGTTGCTGTAAGATGTGGGAATTTCAAGAAAGCATTTGAACTTCAGGAGAAGCTGGAGGATATATGGTTTAACTACTTAAAGGGAGTCCAATGAAAGAAGATCTAATATGTGGAGTAGCGATCCTTTTGTATTTAGTTTTATTATACTTGCTCACGACAGCTTTCATAAAAACAGGTAGAGCAGTAGATCGTTATAAGATGAAGAAGAAAACTGACAAAATCAAAGTAGGTCAAAGATACGAACATAAGAACTACTTTGAGGATCCATTTGAAAGAGGCAAGCATGTGATTAAGATATTAGACATAAAAGAAGGGTACGTTCTATATGAGTACGAAGAAAAACCATATATACGTTCTTCTGTGAGTCTTGAAGATATTGTTAAAAAATACATTTTAATTACTGATGTTAAACACAAGTAAGTCATGAAAAAAGAAGTCACAATCAAGGAAGATATGGCTGTGTTTTATAAAAATACAGGAAAAGAACTATGGATTTATAACGGACTTTTCAGAAACAAGGTGTTGTCTATAAAAAAAGATAAAGCCATTATCATGTGTGAAACTGATGCTGAATATGCTGTACTGATAGAAGATAATCAGTTTATTGCCGTAGCAAAAAACATGGATTATGATTACTGCTGCGCATTCACATTAGGTAATGCCGAGGCTTATGGGGATCGTATGGGCATATCGTGCAGTGTATGCTTGCTTGAAGATAACGAAGATAAAGCAAGGGAGATGTTGAAAGAGGCGATAATAGAACTTTCAAAAAACAGTAAAATAGATTGCGATGGGCTTTGAACTTAGACCTTACCAAAAAGAGGCAGTAGATGCCGGGCTTAAGTTCCTTACAGGAAGATCTAAGAAGCCTGGCATAATCGTAGCCCCATGCGGATGTGGAAAGAGCCTTCTGATATCCAAGATAGCACATGAAATAAATAGACCGACATTAGTATTACAGCCCTCAAAAGAGATTCTGGAGCAGAATTATGCGAAGGCCGTATCATTCGGTTCTGAACCTACTATATATTCTGCTTCATGTGGTATAAAGGAGCTGTCGGCTATGACTTATGCAACATTAAAGAGCATAAAGAAAGATGTAGCGAGGTTGAAGGATATAGGGATAGATACCTTATTGATAGACGAATGTCATTCAGGATATTCTCCTGAAGAAGGTTCTGAATTTATGGAGTTTATGAACGGGTTCCCAGAGGCGAAGGTGCTGGGCTTCACCGCCACTCCCTGCCGCCTCCGAACCTACAGTTCCATGCTGGAAGGGAACTATAGCAAGCTCAATATGCTGACGAAAGACGAGCATAACTTCTTCAAGAAAATAGTTCATGTGACTCAAATACAAGAACTAACTTCTCAAGGGTTTTGGTGTCCACTTAAGTACGAACGATGGTCGTTTGATGAATCGGCTCTGATGTTAAACAGTACCGGAGCCGAATACACCAACGAATCTATTAAAGAAAGTATTGTACGAAACGGCTTAAACAACTCTATCTACAAGCGCCTTCTTCAACTTATGAACGAGCGTAAAGCCATTTTGGTTTGCATGGATTCTATCGAATCATGTAATAGAATATCAGAGTTCATGAATGCCAGGATGGGAGCCATAACCGGTGTCGTAACATCGCTAACAACCAAAAAGAAAAGAGAGCAAATCATATCCGATTTCAAAGAAGGTAAGTTGAAGGTGGTTTTTAATTATTCAACGCTTGCTACCGGATTTGATTTTCCTGAACTTGATTGTGTGATGTTTGGTCGACCAACTTTCTCATATTCAACTTATTACCAAATATTAGGCCGCGCCGTCCGCATCCATCCTGACAAGAAAGAGGCGCTGATAGTTGATTGCTGCGACAACATGAGACGCTTTGGTCGGATAGAAGACCTGACAATCGAGCAATTCCCTTCTAAGGGCTGGTGTATGTTTGCCGGCGATCAACTTCTGTCTAATATAAGGATGGGTGATATTATTACCAAAGACGAGATCCTTCGTCGGGCAGCCTCGCTTAAATCTGTGAATGGAGATGGTAGGAGAGAAGACGATCTTGACAGCATAATAATGTGGTTTGGAAAATATGAAGGAATTAGATTCAAGGACATACCAGTGTCGTATTTTAGGTTCTTGGCTGAGAATATGGCAGTAAAACCAGGAGACAGGAAAGAAAAGATTATCGAATATTATAATAGAATAAAAGCATGAACAGCAAAAGACGTAAGAAAATAGAGGATATTATTTCCAATTTGGAAAAGCATAAAACAGATCTTGAGTTTATCAAATCAAAGCTGTCAGAGGTTAGGCATAATCTGGATTCAGCCAAGGATGATGTTGATATGATTTTAGACGAAGAGACGGAAGCAAGAGATAATATGCCGGAGTCGTTACAAGATACAGAAAGATATTATCAATCAGATGAGGCTGTAGCTAATATGGAGGCGGTTGTTGATGATATAGAAAGTATTGTAGGGGATTTAGAGAATGCGGTTTCAACCATTGATGATAAAATCAATGACATAGAAACTGGTATTATAGGGAATTTAGAGGCAGCCATAGGCGCATAACGTAAAAATATAATCATAAAATTTAACACAATATATTTGTATAGATATAATACGATACATATTTTTGTATCGTATTATTTTTTATGTGTTATATTTTATGAAAACAAATGTTACAATGGTATCAAAAGACCGAGAATTATTTGGCGTAATAATTAAGCAGGACACTAAAACTTCGTTTATGTCCTTAACAGACCTTCAGGAAGCCTATACGAAGAAGAGGGTTGAGATGGGGTGGAATGAAAAGAGAATAGAGAATATCCTATCTAATAAGGAGAGTGCGGAACGTGTTTACTATATCCTTGAAAAACAAGGATATAAGATAGAATCAGGATTTCCTGGTTTTATACAATCTGTTGAAAAAGAGTCACTTATAAAAGTGATGAAAAAAATGGGAGCTTATAAGACAATGGGTAGAGGAGAGAATAGGAGAACTATGTGTAATCCATATATATGGGTGCTTGTAGCTATGGAACTAAACCCTATGTTGTATGCTGAGGTTGTTACGTGGTTAACAGATAAGCTTATCTTAAACCGAATAGAGGCAGGTGATAAATACAATGTCTTGTCAAGAGCTATATCAAGATTTCCGGATGCCGATTACTCCAAGATGGCTAAAGGCTTAAATTGGATTGTATTTAATGAGCATGAAAGCATGATAAGAAATAGGGCTACACAGGAGCAGTTGAAAGAACTTGAAACCCTACAGTCTAATCTTGCATTCTGCATAGAGATGGGAACCATCTCTTCTTTCTCTAATTTAATGAACATGATGAGATCTATATATGTAAAGAAATGGGGAGAAGAGGCTGTAACTTCTAAAAACGTAAAATAATATGGGAGTAAAAGAAATAAGAGAACTACTTAGACTCTACAATCTCGAACATAGTGTCGTCCAGAACAAAAACTCTGGGCGGTATTCTATTATTCTCCATAACAACATCATAGGAACGAACGTAGATGGAGAGAAGGTAGTTGTGTTCAGAACCATTCCGGATGGAAGCAATACGTTCTCTATGGAGCGAAATAGATTCTATGAGGGGTTTGTAGAGGCTTTTGATGACGATAAGGCGATTGAAGCCGTAAGACAGTATTTTGAGAAAAACAGAAATGATAGGGTATAAGACGAAGATGGATTATATTACTATCGAAATGAGGTAAAACAACGATAAAGCAATGGAAAAGATGGATGATAATACTAAAAATATCCTTTATCCAAAAGGATCTATTTTTCGCATATTAAAAGATGATATAATCAGTGCCGAATTTAAAATCGTCAAAGGAGCTATAGCGGAGGCAGTATCAGACATAGAAGTAAATGATAAATATGCTGAGGTTTGTTGCAATGGGGAGACGTTCGTCATAGAAACGGATATTATGGATATTATTCTTACCAAAGACCCCATAGAAAACAAATCGGTGAAAAATGACATCATTGATGATAAACTACGATGGGATTTGCTTCCAATGGAAGAGATTGAGGACATTGTAAAAGTCTATCATGCCGGAGCCAAAAAGTACGATCCTAATACTTGGCAGAACCTTGACAACGGATTTGAACGGTACCGTGCTGCGATGTTTCGACACCTGATGGAATACATGAAAGGGGAAAGAGTGGATTCCGATACAGGATGTTTTCATCTTGCACAATGTGCATGGAACTGCATAGCTATGCTGTGGTATGACAAGCATGGAAAAGGGTTGATACCATTAAATAAGGAGGAAAAGAAATGACAATAGAACAACTAAATTATTTATTAAGAAAAGAGCTTTATGCTATAAAAAACCATAAAGACAATATTGATAGAATCAAAAAAGAATATTTTGATTCCAATTATGGGTTAAAAGAAGGAGATAAGATCCGTATTTTACACGAAGCAGGAGATGAAATGATAGGCTTCTTGAAAAAAGTTGAAGTATGTGAAGACGGAGATCTGTACTTGACAATCCAAAAACAAAACGAAAAAGGTGATAGAGGCAGAGGAACGTGGAATATGTATCTATCATCAAAATCAATTAAAATAGAAAAATTATTAGATTAATAACGATATGATTAGAGCAAGATTTTACATTAAAAAATCCGACTGCGGTAACGACTACCGTCCAGTCAAATGGCCTATAAAATATCCATATTGGTGTAGTGGTGAATCCGATGATTCATTCATACTTGTAGCGTATGCCGAAGACGAAGACAGCATAAAAGAGCTGTGGCCGGAAGCATACGATATTAATGTCTTAGAAAAAGATACTGAGGTTAAATTCACATTAAGATTTCCTAAGCCGAAATGGTATGAATTGCAAGAAGAGAGATTAGAAGAGTATGATAAATTATATGGTAAATTCGTATGGGTTACAGACATGTGTCTAAAAGATGGGAAAATAAGAAAGGTAAAAGCCAGAATAGAAGATTGTGGTGGTCTTTTATTAGCCGACACTCCTGGTCGTTACACCCCTTATCAGATAGGGGATTGTGCTTTTGAAAGCAAGGAAGAGGCTTTAAAACATGCAGAGGAACAGAGAACGAATTTAATTAAGTCTCTTAAGTTACAAATACACGAACTTGAAAATCTAAAATTTGAATGCGATGATTGAATAATTTGATTATTTTACAAATAACGATTACATTTACGATATAAATCATTCAAATGAGATTAGTTGAAAGGCATATAGTTAAAGACAACCGGTTTGAGGATATTTGCTTCAAATCCGGCTTGTTATATAATTATGTTCTTTACAACATTCGTCAAGGAATCTTTTCAGGTAACTATTTAAAGGAATTTGATTTATCAAACAAACTTTGCAAAGAAAACCAATTTGATTTCAGGAATTTACCTAATCATGTTTCACAGCAGGTGATTAAACAGGTATTTAAAAACATAAAATCCTGGATGAGATTAAAGAAAGATTTTGAAAAGAATCCTTCGAAATACGGTAATCATCGTCCTCATCTTCCTTCGTATAAGAAGGGCAAGAAACAAAACATGGTTGTTTTCACCAACTGCAATTGTAGGGTAAAGGGTGATAATTGTATTTATTTTGTTAAAGATATAATCAAACCTATCAAAACAAATGTAAAGAAAGACGAACTAAAACAAGTTAGAATAATCCCTCAAGCTACATGTTATGTAGTAGAGGTAGTTTATGAAAGAAAGGAAACTGATCTTGGTTTAAACAAAGACAATTTTCTTTCGATTGATTTAGGATTGAATAATTTATGTTCATGTATTAGTAATGTAGAAACTAATTCTTTCATTATAAACGGACGGGTTATGAAATCAGTAAATCAGTGGTACAATAAGAAGAAAGCTAAGTTGATGTCTTTTGTTGGTAATAAGGGAACTTCAAATAGAATAAGAAAAATTACTTTGTTTAGAAATTGTTGGATAGAAGACAAATTGCATAAAATCAGTAGATACATTGTAGACTTTTGTAAATCTAACAATATAGGAACAATCATCATTGGATTAAACAAAGAATGGAAAAACGAGATAAATATCGGTAAAAGGAATAACCAACATTTTGTTTCTATTCCTCATTCTAAATTGATTGATAAGATTGTTTACAAAGCAAATCTTTTAGGGATAGAGGTAATTACTCATGAGGAATCTTACACATCAAAGATTGACCATCTTGCTTTTGAACCTCTAAAGAAACAGGAATCCTACTTAGGAAAAAGAAAGAAACGTGGATTGTTTCAAAGTTCAATTGGAAAACTGATCAATGCAGATATTAATGGATCAATTGGAATAGCAAGAAAAGTAGTCGGTGATTCTTTCATTGGAAAGATAATCGATAGTGGATTTGTGTTTAATCCGGTTAGAATAAATATTTTGTGATATAAGGTTGAATCTAATGAATAAAATGAATAATTTTAATAACATTAACTACGCAGCAAAAGCCAGAAGAGCTTATTTGATAAACAATTTCGATAAGATTCTTAACAGCCTCAACGCGCTTCATTCGACGGTTGAAACCATGACGTTGTTCGTAAACGACCAGGCTTATAATTACATTCTTAAGCTGAAGGAAGTGATTAAGGGTGGTCCTATGTACAAACATAATGTCAAACGATTTTTGAATGATATGGACAAAGAGATAAAGAGGTACAATGCTTCTATCTACTACATAAATAAAGAGCGTAGTGAGGTTATAGCTGATATAACACAAGCGATGGAAGATTGCCTCATGCCATACATAGACGACCTGGCCGGCGCTATAAGGGCAGCCGTGTGGTCGAGGGGTGTGTCCGAGGAGCGGACGGAAGCGGCGGTACTGTCCCTAATCGTATCCTCTTTGGCCACGACATCAGGCAGACTTATTTCAGGTGGATATCAGATCATGAAAGAAATGGGTGGAGGCTGGGGTGGTAATCCATTTACGTTTATGAGCATTGATAAGATAAGACACTTATCTACATCATTATCTGATGCTATTACCGGTGGAGAAATAGCTCTTGAGGAAAAAGAAGCCAATGACATAACTAAGGCAATGGATGTTTTTATTGAGAAAATGTCTGATTCAGATATTGTTGATAAGGTGATCAGCATACTCGAAGAGGCAGAATCTAAAAACAAGGAGGAGAGATCGTGAATTATTTAGATGGGTATGTAGAAGAGATTCTTTCCGAGCCGTACTATGATGATTACGGTTCTGGTATTTTTAGGTGGTGGGTGAAAGTGTCTTACATTTGCGAAGGCATAGGAGCTGTCACTACCTTAATGTTTGATACGAGAGAAGAAGCAGAGGCAGTAAAACCAGGTTACAAATTTTTATGTTGAAAATAATATGAAGTATTTTATTTTATTGATGACATTAGTATTATCATCATGTTCAAATAATCATCAGGTTAATGACGGATGGGTTATATATGATCTACGTCCTTTACAGGGTGGACGTGTGATGTATTATGCTGAAGACGAAAGAATTTCAATATTTAAACATAATAGAATCATAAAATTCGTTGGATACCAAGGGGAATACAATATCGGAGATTCTATTAAGATCTTGACATACTCCCATCGCTAAAGCAAATGGGATTCTTGGATACAAACGCAAGAAACCCCGACATTACTATCGTTGGAATTACTCTTACTCTCCAATTCGGAAATGCCCTTCCGAAGTATATTACGGGATGCAAGAACATCACGGTCGTTGACCGCGCCGCACGACGGGCATACCCACGTGCGGTCGCGTAACGACAGTCCTTTATTAATGCAGCCACATTCACAAGTTTTGGAAGAAGGATACCATTTGTCAATCTTATGTACTATCACTCCATACTTTGAAGCAATATATGTAAGTTTGTCAATAAAAGAAGAATGACTGAGATCAGAAACTTTCTTTCCCCACAAACGTTTCATTCCTTCAATGTTTAGATCTTCAATAAAAATATAATCATATTGTTTACACAAATCATGAGCTAATTTCCATTGAAAGTCTGATCGAAGATTGTTTATTTTACGATACGCTTGTTGTAGTTCAAACAGTCTCCTTCTTTTATTATTGGATCCTTTCTTTGCATTAGAAAACCGTTTGTTTAGTTTTCTAATCTTGTTTTGATATTGTTTGAGGAATAATGGAGAATCGATTTTGCTACCATCACTTTTAGTTAGATAAGTTTTCAGACCAAAATCCAATCCGATAGATGCACCATCATGTGTCTTTCTATAAGAGTTTACAGGATTATGGTCTGTAACTATAATCAAACTAAAACGGGAACAGGTTTCTCTAACTATTCTAATTTGTTTAACATTACCTTCATAAGGTCTACTGTATGAAAACTTAAAATGTTTCTTTCCTTTGTTAATTGTTAGACAATTTCCATTCAGGGTAAACCCTCCTTGTTTGAATACAAAAGAATTGAATTTCTCCGGTGATTTAAACTTAGGAGGTCGTTTAGCCAACTTCTTGAAGAAGCGATTGTATGCTGAATCTAACCTTTGAATAATTTCTTGTGTTGTTTGGGAATGAAGAAGATTTCTCTTAATTCTTTTAGAGAAATGTTTTTGCATCTTGCCAACTGAGATATATTTCCCAAACAGTTTGTAATACCTACGTTGTAGAGCTAAAGCATGATTCCATACAAAACAGCATTCGCGAAGTATCTTGACAAGATACTTCGTTTTCTTTGAATAATATATGTTATATTTGTATGAAATCATTTTTAACCACATTTATGATACAAATATAATAATAACTTTTTGGCATATATCAGAATCAATTATTTAAAAATACATATATGAATAAAAGAATCATTGATCCCCTGCTTAAAAGCAGGGGATTTGTTAAAGATCGTAAAAGTAAAATAATATGAAAAATAATTTAAAACTCGTATGTCCAAAATGTGGCACCCCTCACCAGCCTCATTCTCCGCACACGATGGATGCAGATGGATTTGAAAGGTGTGAGATAAGAACTGTCATGGAAGACAGGGGATGGTGCTACGAATGCTCTTTTTGGCAAAACTTGTACGACAAGCACAAAGACGATCCTGGATGGGTTAGGATAGATGGTGAAAGCTGGGTGCTTAAGCCTATGGTGGAAAACGTACCGAGCGGATGGAACAGCCTTGGATGTGGTGGAAGAAAAATGTATATCAATATCGAAGGGAAAGGCATTGTTACATCAAATAACTGCTGGTGTCAAGGTGATGTTTCGGACGCATTCAAGGATCTTATGCCTGATAATGCTACTTGGGCTACGAAGGAGGAATTTGACAAAGCTCCTGTAGTAGGACATATCATAGAAGGTATTGGTTTAGTTTTCACAGATAGGGGAGGTCATGAAGTTAATGCTTAGAAACTTATTTCATGTTCTGCTTATACAAGAAAAGATGGTAACTACAACAATCCCCAACCATACAATAGGCGTACGGTTGGGGATTGTTGTCATATCGTAAAATTAAGTGTTTTTTCTAATATCAGATATTCAGTATGAACTTTACTTCCGCCATCATTTATCAAGTCCAAATTAATATAAGCTGTATATGATACATGATGATCACCAGGAGCAAGACGTTTCATATCTGATAAGAACATAGAATTTAGACCTTGGCCAGACCATGATTCTGGATATGGCAAAGGTTTAAAGTCGGCGTCTGTACATCTTACAACCCAAGTAAGATTAGGATCTGCCCTAACTATTCTATCATGAGGTCCATCAATTACAAGATCTGGCATCTCATATTGGTAACTATCATAATTAAGGACAATAGGATCACCAAAGTTTACACCGTATATAGCAGCAGGTGGAGTAAAGCTTGTTATTAAAAAGGTTCTATTAATCCTATTGGTTGTTCTTAGCGTAAACTCATCAGGTGCTATCACACTTACTATAAATCCATAATGAGGAGAGGTTGTTAAAGCAATAGCAAGAACCACCGAATCCTGTTCAAGCAATTCCTCTGTCGTATCAACCCGACTATCGATCTCTTGCCTATCTTCCATTGGAACACCGCCTTGGACACTTATGGAATCCAGCCGTTCTTTTTTAGACAGAAAGATAAATTGCCCGCCCTGTGGAATGGTGCCTACTTTCTTTCCTTCTACGATTACCCCCCCCTATACAATCGCTAACTATCTTATACTCATATAGTTTAGCATTATTTTCAAATCTTCTTCTCATAATTTCATAAAATTAATTCGGTAAAGGGGCGGACATAACGTCGATTACTCCTTGTACTTGTATCCAAATGATCTCCTTGGATGTTTATATCATAATACCACGAATAGGTAAATTGTGTAGATTGAGTGGATGTCCACATTTTATTACTCATTATCGTACCTCCTACCATTAAAAGGCATTCGTTTATTTCATTCGCATACAATGATATCAAAAAAACTCTCCGGCGCCACCTACATATCCATTTTGACCATTTTTAAATAAATAGCTATTAGCTTTATTAAAAGCGTAATTTTCATTACTGGTATCATATTCAAGATACGCATTCTGATTTTCACGCCCCCAATAATCCTTTTTAACGGTCTCCATATAAGAACTATTTTGTGCAAATACATTGTCTACTATTCCATTCTTACCCCAACTAAATGTGCCAATATATTCGGTGGCTATAACAAAACACACTTTATCTACAAGAGCTATTCCATTGCATAGATCATTGGAATATCCTTTATTAGACCAATTTTCTTTCGTATATAATCCTCCGTCTACATGTTGGATGTATATGCCTTTATTGATTATAAGCGAGGGATTTACCCCCATCCCTATTTGAAATCTTCGTCTCATGATTTTTGTTTGCAAGATAGCAATAATTGACAACATAAAAGAAACCGGTTCCCTATCATCTCTGACTGAGAACCGGTAAGAAAACAATTTCAGAAAAAATTTAACCTACATAATCTTTCAAGTAAGAACAAAAAACGTACAATCTACTCTTTGACGATGCTAATATAGCATATTGGAATCATACAAAAACAATGCAAGTCCGATATTCTTCGTCTACTTGTAGCTAACATCATCGTCCCCTTCCGAATCAGGAGTAGCGCCGATGAAGAACATCATTGACTTGTTGTTCGTCTGCTGCCACCAATTATAGGCGCGCGCTACGTCTTCCGGCGTCTTGATATTATACCATTGTTTGATAAACGTCTGTTTGGCGAGTTGCCTAAATAACTTAAACTCTCCTTTGTATGTGCCGGATGTTACTTTATCAAGTGAGTAATTCCTAAGATCAGTAAGATCCTTCAACTTCCGCCCCATGACAAACGGGTCGTTAATGATATCTACAACGTTAAGCTCCATAATAAACGGCATCTGTGAAGCTATTTCGTTTATGGTTCTGAATCCGACATAGGATCCAAATTGAGTAAGCCAACTTTCTTCGTTTTCATCATCATCACGCCATCCGGCAAGAAGCATGGATACGGCTTGCATGATAAGGAACGTGCCGGCATAGACACTGAGACGTTTTATATTGGTTTTCTCTACCTCATTCATATTGTCTTTATTTTCGTTCCAGGCATCTATGATGTTTTTCATACCAGACTCGGAAGCTAAGCTAAATGTTTTGGCTATCATATTCTTTAACGTAATTGACAGTCCTTCCTCTTCTTGCATTGTCTGGAAATTGAAGCCACGTCTTTTCCACAGACGTTGAGCCGCCAGCACCAACCATCCTCGGTGGGCGGTCATGAACCTGGCTATCCAGTTGCGCGATGCGGCAGTTCGGTTTTCTTCATTCAAAGATCCGTTACATATCTGCGACAAGCTACGAACTTGATTTCTGGTTATAGCCATCTGGGTTTCAACTTCCTCAACAGTAACACCCGATCCTGGCTTTACAACCACCTTCCCATCCACGACGTCTACCATACTCCATAAAGTACGATCTTTTAATGCATTCCATTCTCTTTTTATGGTACTCTGTTCTTTATTACGTTCTTTTTCCATCTTGAAATCTTGGAACGTGTAGAACCGGCCTTTGTAATAACGAACATTGTCCATAGTAGCAATCATAACCTGCGGATCAAGAGGGTAGTTCAGGATTTCCATAAAAGCATACATAGGCGAACGCATTAAGGTCCTGGCCGCTCTATTGTATCCGGCACCATACATACGATTTCGGATATTGAATATCCCCATTCTCTCACCTATGACATATAATTTGCTTTTCCTATCTATGTCTCCGGTTTCTGCTATACAAGATGGCGCAAGACGTGAAAACTCAGCCGATGCGTATTTAAGGGAGTCTTTGCTTATATACTGTCCTACGGCAGATTCCATGATGAGGTTGATATGACCTGTCAGGGCGCCGGTAGCTGCCACAAACGGAGACAGTGCCAAGTTCATAACCGACATAAATCTTTCAACAGCCATCATAATTCTTGTAAGGTCTACCGTATATCCTCCGATGTTCACCGTAAGTTTTTTGGTGTTCATCCTAATGCCATAATAATGATCGTTGAAGAAGTCCCTGAACATCTGATATGCTTGGGTTGCTTCAGCCTTCTTACCACCTTCAAATTGTTTGTTCAGCAACATCTGCTCCAGTCCTTGGGCAAGCTCTATAGACTTCTGCTTTTCATTGTATAACGATGACTGCATCATAAGCATCGAATAAGAGTAACCAAAATCGTGAGATACGTCATCTTGGTTCTCTAATTCATATATGTAGTATTTAGGTATGGACCGAACCCTATCTTCCGGATCATATACCTCACCCTGACGTGTTTTACCATACAGGGAGTCATCTACGCGGTCAAGACATAAGTCGGATACGAAGTTCCTGACCGTACTTTTAAGGTTAATACCTAACCCTTCTATACGTTCTATATCTTGTTTGGATATCTGTGGAATAGCATACAGATTAGGGCTCTGCTCTTTATATAGATCAAGGGATTGTCTTTTTATTTCCTTGAGTTTTTGAATCATATTCCACTGCTCTACGTTTTTAGTAGCGACCTCATTACCATCAGCATCATATTTGATACCAAAGTCATTGAGATACGATTCATCACGATACAGGCTCTTCTTGGGCATACGATGACCATACCCGTGGTCTTTTACATAATCAGGATTACGACCGCTATTTTCGGCTTCAGATTCAGCCACCCATGCCCTTGCAGGGTCGAAAGACAGGTACGATATGTCCATGCCATAATCTTGGGTGGATGTACCGTTTTGTACGTCCTTAACCATCTGCGCCACATCTATCTCACCTCGACCGATTTTGTCGATCATAGCCGCATATCCAGTAGGCGCCATGCGTTTATAGTACGAAAAGACCTGGCTCCTGGCAAATTCATTAACAATAGCATTAGCCTCTTCTATACCTGATTCTCTTGTGTTATTTAAAAACAAGCTGGCCATTTTAGCATTGACGGCATTCCTAAAATCTCTACCGTCTAATTCTTTGCTTATTCCAAGCTTTTCTGACAAGTAGTTGGTTTCAGATACGGTAAACAGATACCGGTTATCAACAGCTTTGAATAACTTATCCCTTAAGGCTTGAATCCTTTTTGCTTTCTTCGCCGTAGTATGACGTTGTACGAACTTCCATTCCACTTCCTTGGAGTCAGCAAGAGCATTTAAATAAGACTGATTTACTTCGTTTTCAGCCTTACTGCTTTTAGTAAGGTACTTATCAATATCTTCAAGACCCACCATCTTAGCATAATCTATTAAGATAGCGTAATCGGCTTCAATAGCTTCAGATGCGGCCCTAAAAGCATCTCTTTCAGATGAGGTAAATGTCGCTTCGTTAATTTCTCCGATATCAGCCACATCGCGATTGTTTCCGATTATTTCCTTGATAATGGCCTTATTTTTTTCTATATCTTTTACAATCGAGTCCACGTCAGTCGCATCTCTATCACTTGTCGTAGAACTAATGATGTCTTGTGCCATTTTAAGATACGAAGCCTTGTTATTTGATTCGGTACGCGCCGATTGTTCTGATTCTACGTCATTCCAAAACCGATCGTTGAATGACAGGTGCCCCCCCAACATAAGTGTCTTCAGCGCAGCTTCTCCTCCTGACTCGTTCTGAATCGTTCTCAATTTTTGCAAAAACGATTCTGATACGACATTAGTGACATTATTTGATTCCTTTCTCCAAACTTCATTTATAGCTTGTATTTCTTTGGCCATCTTAAGTTGGTCGCCGGTTTTTTCCACTCTCCTGGTTCCTACATATATGTATTCTGAAGCTGCTTCTTTACGTTGTTTACGAAGCAGTCCTTCTTCTTCGTAATTGCTGCTTTTAAAATAGGAGGCCTCATCAAAATTACCACCGCTATCAATAAAAGGCTGCCTCAATATCCGTTTTTGCCTGGATAGAGCATTAAGATATTCTTTGGTTGTTTGAGAAACTGGATGCCCTAATTCTTCTTCAGCCTTTTTGTATATGGATTCCATTCTTGTGGCATAACTTTCGCTAAATTCCAGTTCCGAATTTTCAGCATCCCACTTTTCCATCTGTTCCGTATAGATCTTTTCCTGCTCGATGGTAAAAATATCGGTATTAACTCTATCAGACGATGGTTTGAATTTAGCGTTTTCAGTAACCGTATTTCCATCCTTGTCAACTACTTCTCTTTTAAATACGTAATTACGGTTATTGTCAACCACATCATTGATTTCTTCTTCTGATATCTCTATGTTCATGGCAGTCGCAAACGCTCGCATCTGCGCCAGCTTCTTATTACGATCGTATTTAGCCATATCAAGAGCACTACGAAGGTAATTAGAAGTTTTGCCGTCTACTTTCTGAAGCAGTTTTTCAAATTCAGATTTGTTAAAACCATGCTTTTTAGCATATGCCAGGAAGTCGGATATGGCGGGCTGGGCATTCACCATCGCATTGTAATTGTCTTTGGCAATCATAGCTCCAAGAGCGTTATTGAACGGACTGGAAGAATGCTCTAATATACCAAACCACCTACTTATCCAAGAAACATCATGTTGAACTTTGTCAAAAAATTCTTTTACTCTCTTTACCTTATTTGCCGGCACATGAAGTTCGTTCATTAACTTATCAAGCAACGTACTTTCATCAAGGTCTTGTACTGATTTAATATCAGACTGAATACCATTGATGTCGGCAATGACGGTATTGATCCTATTTGTATAATCCTGCTTTTCACGTTCATCAAATTCGGTACTTCTGTTACGGATATATCCTCGAAGATCGTTCATGATCGGAAGAACCTGATTGTTGATAATATCTACGTTCTTTCGATCATTGGTATTGAAGTGAAGCTTACCGTCTTTGGTATCACCATGAAGGATGGTGTTCACCACATTGCTTAAGTATCTGACCTGAGCTTCGGCTGTGGAGATCATGCTGTTCATGGCAGCCGCCATCTCATTCTTGTCTATCTCGGTCTCTACTTTATTTATCTTATCTTCTATGGTCTTAAGCTGAGCAAGGGTCATAGACGTAGTTACAGCCCTATCAGAGCTTATCTGACGTAAGTCTCTTAATGTTTTTCTTAGCGATCTGATCTTAGACTCAAGAAACTTGTTCTTGTTCATAGAAGAAAGGGAGTATAATGTAAAGTCATTATCCTTTAACAGAGAAGTGTCAAATCCTTTATCTATGTCAGTAATGGCAAGATCACGAATGTTTTTAATAACGTTATTCAAATCTTGTCTTTGGGTTGATAAAGCTGATTTAAGCCAGCTTACTATTCCAGAGAAAAGCCGCCGGACGCGCCCCAGGAAGGAGGTGGGCTCTACCGGCGCCTGTGCTGTGCCGGTCTGCATCTCCCTGGCGAGGATCTTTCCAAGAATTTCTCTCCTAACAGCATTATCAAGCTCAGCTCCTTCATATACTTTACCGTATGTATTATAATACTGACCTGCATATTGGTTCCACTCTTCCGTACCTTCCACATCTTGCAGAACAGCCTCAACAGCATTCTGATCTCTGTATGCCTCTACAAGGAAGTGGGCTGTTTCTTCTACTAAATCAGATAAAGTAGCATCTTCACCAACTGCTATTACGTTATTGGCAATATCCGCCAATGCCTTAGCAGAAGGTTCATGCCCGTATTTGGTTTGGTACTTCTCTATATAGTCGGTCATACCTATGACGCTAACGCCAAGAGTTTTCAGTATCTCGACAATAGAATTTCGTTGGTCACGTTCCTGCCTGCTATAATCCGATACGATCTTAGCTTTAGTATCAGCATAAAGATCGTTGTCTTCTAATATGAATGAAACTACAAGCGCATCAAAATGATCGTACTTGGCGTCCAATTCATTGTATCTTCCTGACTTAAGATCGTTCTTTATCTGCTCCCTGCTAACCCTTTCCGTTCCTCCGGTGGCGAGCCTCATAGTCACCTTACTGTTATCCAACGAGCTTATGGTTATCATACCTTGGTCGTTCATGGAAACATCGGAACCAAAATGATTACGGAGCTCGGTGTAGGATAAGGCTGAATTGAAAAGTCTAATTTGTCCTGTATGACCTTCTCCTGTAAGATAATAGCTTCTTGTTTCAGGATTGAATATCTTAGATCCTGACAAAAGACCTTTCTTTATAAGGTAGTTAATTATACCACCTTTTGTTGATAAAGAAGTAGAAGCAGACGCGGTCATGACCGGTATAAAAGACTTGGGATTATTAAGAACATACTTTCCAGCTTTGTAAGTAATGTCTGCCACGCCATCCACGGTAGATTCTTGAACGGTGCCTGATAAGAATCCTATTCTAATATCATTCCCGCCAGAGCGAAGAGCTTCTCCGTAATCTTCAAATAATTGACTACGATCGTTCATGAAAAACAAACGAGGCTCTCCGGTCTGATACGTTACACCCACAGGATTAGAATCTGTCTCTGGTAGCTCTTCTGGGCTAAATATCTTAAGACCGTCTTTTATAACCATATAATTAACACCCTTATCCTGTACCATAGATACGGGAGTAAAGTCCGAAGATATAGCATCTTGTAGATACTGCCCGGCGTCTATTCCCGGTCCTTCCGGTACGGAAATACTTGACGGGACCATAGCATCCACCAACATAATATTATTACCCAGATTTTGGCTGTAGAATCCAAAGCCCGATTCTTGGATTTCATAAGGTGCATCTGATTTTGACACAAGAACAGGGTTACTCATCTTAGAAGCCTTATCCAGCACCCTTTCTCTATAGGCCTCCGGAATAAGATCGATGTCGGATTTTACCTTATTATAAGCCGGTTTGTTGATAGGCACTCTCTTTCTCCAGTCGCCAAAAGCCTTTAAGAACTTATTAGAAAATACGGTTTTAAAAACAGTAGTAGCCCGTTCCCTATTCTCCATAAGAGGAATAGATGCTATTTTATCAAACAACATAGACCTGTCCCCTGATCTGGTAGAGACAGAAACAACTTTCTTTTTATTATCTCTTTTAATAATACACGTTGATGTCATAGTAAAACATTTTTGTTATAAGACAAAGGTAGTTAAAAATCAAGCATATCATAAAAAATAAAGCCATCTAACTTCTCAGTCTGATGGCTTAAAAATAATATAAAAAAAAAATAATTATAACTTGACGCCAATTGTCAAGTTCGGCTTATATGTAATGCATGTACCCATCTCGGTGTATAAACCTTCCCGATTCAAAGCGCTCAATATCTTCAGGGCAAATAGGGCCCGAATCTTCTCTCCTGGCCTCAAACCAAAGCCCCGGCTTGCGAAGTCGGCAAGTTATGATATAATTGAAGCAATTGTGCGTAAAATGGAAAACAGACCCTACAGGGAAATACCTATCAGCTTGAAATACGATTCTTTTTCGTTTAGTATCAAACGTGATATCCCCTACTATCTTAGCCACGTAATAGCTTCTGCCATTTAACGTTTCATCTGTCTGCGGTATCCAATAATAACCTCTTGCCATGCCACAAATATAAAAAAAAGTCGGATAACTTACGTACCCGACTTTATTATTTGTTTAAATAGACCAGTTCCGTCTATTATAATATGACCGTTTCTCATGCGGTCATTATTTGGGTTATAGAGAAAGTTAAGACCATCCACTTTCTCTTGTTTTTCAAAAGAGTTGATATCCTTTCCTCTACTTGCCCTATCAAAAGCCTTCTTAAACAATTTGCCTCTGAAAGTCATAATAATCTTTCTGGTAGCGCTATTCCCGGCTTTTACCATTGTTTTCCTTGTCTGGTCCTCCGAGACAAAACTGCTTCGGAAAACATACGATGCTGCTGCTTGTATATCCTGCTTGGTAATCATATGCAAAACATTCCTTTCAGAATACTGGTCTTTATTCCGTATATCAATTTCATGTTATCTCTATCATATACGCCAAAAAGGATTCACTGGGGTCCTTTGGATTTACGCTCAGTTGAATTATGCAATTGTAAAGATAGACCTTAAGTTCATAATTATCAGAGTATCTATCCTGTATGTTTTCAAATGTCTTAATTAATTCTTCAACAAGTACTCTGCTAAATGAAAAAGGTTCTCTACAATCACCTTTAAATATGATATGATTTAAATCATTGGTATTATCAAATTCGTACTCTACCCGACTGTCGTCCATCATATCATAAGTGATTGACTTTTTGATTTTAAATCCCATATTATTTTGTTTTTTAGTTAATATAGATCTTCTGAATACAATTGTTCTCTAATGGCACTCCTATCTACTACCATTTCCTGATTATTGCTCTTAACAAGTTCAGATGCTTCCTCTCTTGTTAAAAACTGATTCTTGCTTGTCAAAAATCCTTGAACACTACAGTTTTTATGGGCTATACCGTATGCCGCAAGTTGAGATAGTATAGAGGGGTGTCTCAATCCACAAAATACGGTTCCAGATGGTATATTGGTGGGCTGATGAGGACGCTTCTTGCCGTCCTGCACCCAGATGGCCGCGCATATTACTATTTCTTTATTATACATGATACGTTTTTCTATTAAATTTATTAAATATATTCATTTACTTTAATATAATCGGATGCCTCTTCCCTCTAATGAGTTTAAACTTTTTGCGTGAAACATCTTTTGAATTTTCTCCGTTGAAATCCCTGATATTGAAACTCCCTGATTTTCTCCTTCCATAAACAAATAATATTTTATTGTTATACAACACTTTATCAAACAATCTAAAACCGAAAACCTCAAAAGGAGCTTGATTGTTTTTCTTCTTTCCTCCTTTTAAAATTTTCATTTTATGTATTTGCCTGTTATGTCTACGAATTAAACGTTTTAAATATTGACGTTCGATTCGTTTCGCATTAATGTTCATAGAAATGACAAACGCGTCGGATGTATGGGATTTTTTCAATACCGTATTTAATCCGATTATGTTTCGTAATGTAACCAAACGTCATAGAAACTCTGTCGTATCTGGATCTCAGTTCTTCATACAACTTCCATTTCATGATCCCCATTACGGCCGCGTCGCGGAGCGACGATCCCCGTTTGATCTTCAAATCTATATTACCTTTATGGTATTCTTTGTGACAAGTTTCACATAAGGTAATAAGATTAGAAGGGGAATCACCTCCCGTTTTTCGGGATTCAAGATGATGGACATTAAGGATCTTATCTTTTGACTTCCCTTTACAATACTGACATTTATGCCCATCCCTTGCTAAAACATACTCCCTTGTGTTCCAAAATCCAAGTTGATCACCTTCCTGGTATTCTTTACCTAATATTTCAGGATTCTTAATCTTTTGAGTATCAAATTGAGCTACTTCAATAACAATACGAGATATTGGTAATATAGAACATACATTGTCAATAACACGAATATGGGCGTCTATTTTGTACTTCACCGAAGGTGCTACCCATCCAGGACGCTTACTTTTTATTCTGTTATCGAAACGAGGTTTTCTATACCTCAATCTATTCCGTCTTGTTCTTCGTAGCTCCCTTCTGGTAGACAAAAGATCTACGATATCATTTCTAAGGATAACTTCACTACTGTAAAGTTCTTTGCTTTTCGTCGTAGCTGATAAACCAACATGTTTAGTACCAGCATCAACGCCTAACACAATTTCCTGTTTGTAATCAGATGTTACGTACGTTAATCGGATGGTAAACGGACATAGGTTCACAACGACTGCCTTTTTATCTTTAAGCAGTCTCCTAACCTTACCATGCCTCGTTGTTGGCATCATAGGTTTACCATCTATGTCTTGTACGTACACCATATCTACAAACATTTTTAATGTTTATTCAACATAAGTCAGGAATATTTCATCCTGTTAGTACCCATCGCCAATGTTATAAGAGGTTTTATATAATGGCAACACTGTTTCGTCAAATACACTACTCCTGTTTAATCACCATCCTTAGAGCTACGGACTTGGGCAAACATCCGTAGGTAACTATCTATTCTCAAATAACGTAGCCTTCGTTTCAAGGCTTAGGCTAATATCCGGACCATTTATGGTACATTAAAACCTTATAATGAAATTATATTGTTTTAATGTTATTTCGGATATCAATATATTTACGTCAAACATACAGATATACTTTTTACCCCAATCGATTCTTTTTATCTTACGACCTAATTTAAGCCGTTGTAAAGCCTATTCGAATGTCATGCCACGACGAGGCAGTTTGAGATACTTTTTAAGTCTGTCGGCAGCTTCATTTGGTGTATGGACATCGTATTCGAAAGCGGTTTCTCTTTCAGGAACATCAAACAAATCCCAGTATTTGCTTTCATAGTGATTAGATACCTGACCGGTAGGTAGGATCGCCATCACAATAAACCAATCATCAGAACCGAAGCATTTTTCTCCGTCGCTGTGTCTCCTTGATTTGCAAACTTCAACCTGTCCGCTTCTGGCTAATAGATTAAAGAAGGCAGCGTTATACAACATGTGATACCTATACAATTCATTGAAAGTGTGGTATCCGTCAGAGACTTCTCCCACGTCTACAGGCTTCTTGTTTTGAATACTACCCAAAATATTCTCTATATAGAGCTGTATTTTATACATACCCATTTCGGTGTGGCCGTATTTGTTCAAGATATTATTGACATCGTATTGTATATTAAAATCTTTTTCAAATTCTACTTCAGGATGATTAGGATAGAAGTAGTCCACTGATGCTTCTAACACTGACTTTACGTGTTCTATTATCCTCGCAACATCATCATGTTTAAAAAAATGCTTAAATCTTTCAACGAATTTAATATCTTCGTTGATTGCTGATTCGAACTCTTCTTTTGTCATTACTCTAACCACATCTTTAAAATCTTTTAATTCCATGATTTGTTTTAAATTAATTGTTACTATACTTTCTTTATCCTACAATACAAACCCCACAAAAACTCAGCGGAGAAACTATCCCATACATTATTCTTCTGCCAAAGTTCTACTTTGTTAACAAACCAAGACCATATGGGACCCTCATATGAAGAATCAGATGATGATCCCAATCCGATTTTCTCCATTTCATTCGCCACATCAGAATAAGGATCTAAATCGACTCCCCTAATCATGTTAATAATATCATCCTTGTCTAACGTAAATTGAAACCGCTCCTTGTTAGTAGGCGGATCTTGATTCAATTTACCAGTCGCAAGCCATTCTCCATCATGATACAATTCGGCAAGTTTCTTTACCTTATTTTTAAGAAAAGAATACTCTTGTATAACTTCCATAAAGTCAGTTTCGTTAGCTTTACCCTCTATGAAGATAACGGTTTTGCTTCCAGGTCTATGATCGTCTAAGCTTACCGGGATTCCTAATATCGTCCATCCTTTAAACTCAGCTATCTTAAAACGCATAACGTCAAACACCTTATAGAAATCATCACAATCTACAGATTCTATTACCTTAATATCCTCTTCTGTGAATTTACCTCGTATCGGAATAGCGTAATGACCAGGACGGCCATCGGTTCCGAAATATGCGATTCTAACCATATTATATATAATATTTTAGTTGTCCTGAAATCCTATATTTACTTATATCATCGCACAGGTTACACCCTCCCGTACATCCACAAGCCGAACAATACGAATCTCTTTCTGCCTTCGATTTAGATTGGAAATCCCTTACGGCTTTAATCCAGGTAGGAGAAACTATCTTACCAGAGAAAGAAGGTACGTTTAAAAGTAGTGTTTTCATGATTTCGCTGAAACATTCATATAACACGGTACATCTACCACATCTCTTCTACGAAGTCCCTTCTCAAAATAAGAAACCATATAGGTATTTTTACCTTCGTGATCAGGTCTTGGATCAAAGCATTCAAAAACGAATCTTGTTCTACCTTCAAGATAACCAAACATGAAAACAAATTCGCCACCGTATCTTTTGCCGGCTAATTCTTCTACAGTCATAATCTATCCCCTCCCAATCCTGAATTGATGCTAACGTACTTGACACGAACTTCATTTCCACGTCCAAGCTGACCCCAGCCGGGCGATGGCGTTCCCTTGGCCGGAGCAGGGACAGCCCTAAGCCGAGGCCAGTCCTGCTTTTGCCTCATGGCTTCAGCCTCTTTGTAATACAGGTTACACAGTTCTTGATCTTCGTAACCAACGTAATCTTCCTTATTTTCCATATAGAATACTTTTTCAACAAAAGTACGACATTCATGAATTAATTAGATTTAAAATAAAACAATATGAATTAAAATAAAAACCCGATACGTTAAAATCGCATCGGGCCTGGTATTAAAAAAAATAGGTTCAGATCTTGGGTAAAGATTCGAGCCAATTTTTAACATCTTTATATTTAGGGTCTTTGTCTATTCTATCTTTCAGTTCATGCAATGCTGAGTCCATAACCGTATTCGGTACGCCAATCAACTCTCCTATTAAATACAATGGGGTTTTATTCGATTTAGATTCGTGTGCTATATTCATATCCAAAAAAAAGTTATGTGAAACAAACCGGCCACGGGTATTCTATTGCCCGCCGACCGGTATAATATTTTTATTCCTTTTTTTCCAAACGGGAAAAACGGGAATGCGGGAATCATATTTTTTACTATGGCTCCCGCACCACCGGAAGGACCTGGGTCTGGATCTCAGGTCAGATCCTTCCAGTTTATTTTTTCGCCGAGGTAATCTTGCACGGCAAGCCATCTTATAAAGGCTACTCCTTCGGGAGCATCCGGATCATCCAAATACATTAACGTAGCTTTCACCAACTCGTTCTCACATTTGAAGACCTTCGGAAAACCATCCGAATAGTACATTGCAAAGACATATTGGACATCGCCCCATGTCGCTTTATCCGGCTTCTTCGCTCCGCACTTTTCAAAAATATCTTTTATTTCCGGCTGCTTCCAGATCCTCTTGGATCCATCGACGTTGACCATCTTCTTTACCGCCTCATCAGCAAGAGCATTAGAAAAATGGTAGCCGTAAGTATCTACATATTTCTGATAAGCTGGATCCTCTGCGTCTGCTCCTCAATAAGAACGACCTCTGCCACGTCCGCGACCTCTACGCATCTGAGGTCCGTCACCGTAGTATCTGTCGTCTCCATAGTAATCGGTCGGGTAGGATTCGTAACCCATCCTCCGGTATTCCCGGTCCTCCATTTCATGACGACGTTCGCGCTCTTCGAGCCTTCTTTCCCTTTCTTCCAGCTCGTTTTCGCGTTCTTCCATTTCTTTCATCTTCTCATGCATACCGTAATGGTCGTAAATACCACCACCGTACCCCATGTACGTCCCATCAGAACGCCGGCTTCTGCCTCTGCCTCCACCTCGTCTGTCTTCTATCTCGTCATATCCAGGATATTCTCTGTGTCCTGAATTTAAATCATATACTATCATATTATACTTATTTCAAACGTTCTACAATTAACTTCTTTAAATCTTCGAATGAATCAGTAAGGTCATTCACCTTATTTTCTATACCAGCTATTTTACGATCCTGCTCTCTCGTTTGTTTGAATGCCGGATTGATGTCTTCTAATATAGATTCACAAGCCTCTATCTTGGTACGATGGGCATCTACGCTGTTTATTATGTCTTGACTGGTGTTTTTTATAGCATTCAGTTCGTTCATAATCGGATCTATGCTGGTAGATAATGTTATGCCCATAGCCTTAGCCACATTCTGGGATTCCGGGACCGTATAGGTCTTGGTTTCGCCAGTGAGCTCTACCGTCAGATCCACCACGCGGGTCTGCATCGCCTGATACTGACCTGGCTGAGGAGGAAGATACCTGGGTTCGGATACGGCTACTACCTTTCCCAATTCGTATTTAGGTACTGTATTAGTATCAAGGGTATGTACCTGAAACCCTTTCTTCAAATCTGAAAACATGATCAAAATATTAGTTAGGTGAAAATAGGGTGATGATCTTCATCACCCTACTGAAATCATTTACCTGCTTTAACTTCAGACGCCTGGGCTGCCGCTACTGGAACACAGCAATCCATTAATCTTAACACGCCACGAACTTTATTGAAGTACAGAAGGCGTTCTGTGCCATTTACCATAGCAGCACCCGTTACAGCTACGTTAATAGGGTTCACGACATTCACTCCCGTAACCGGGCAACAGGTGTCGGCTCCTACTGTTGAAACTGTGCTGTTTGCCGGGACCGCAATCTGTACCGGTAGAGCACTTCCGGCTGTGGGGACTACTTGCCTTATCTTAAGAAGGATAAGACCCTCACACGGAAGGGCGATCCAAGCCCGTGGGTTAATACCGAAGACTGTATTTGTCGTACTGACAATAACATTCTTCGTAACCATCTCATACAACGATCCTATTTTAGAAACACAAGCCATATTAGCCTCCTCTCTTAATAAAATCAGACAGCGGCGTTGTTATTGCAACATCCGTTGTTACATCCACATCCGTTATTGCAGCAACCTCCTCCGAATACCTGTCCCCAAGTATAAGCCTGGTAAGGAGAACAAGAGGGGTAGGCCGGGACGGCCGTCGGGCGTAATTGACCAACGATATTCTGGGTTTGTTGCTGAGATAATGCCGAAGCTGTCAAAGCCGCTTTTTCTTCACGAAGTTGAGCAATAGTGTTCTGCATCTCCCTCATTTCCAACTGACAGAATTTGTCGTTGATCATAACGGTTTGGGCGTCAAGTTTCGCAGACAAGATATTGAATTGGCTTGTAGCTTGCTCACGATTGTTAGCCAGACCTTGGTTGAGACCGTTCTGCAAGATATTGGTTTGTTCCAACGTGCGAAGCTGGTTATCAAAACCTTGCTGAGTAATCATTCCCTGAGTCTGGCAAGTGCTTTGATTGATCAACGAACTCAGATTGCAGCAGCAAGAGCTGATTTGATTTCCTATTTCACAACCTTGTTGTTGAACTGCGTTGATAACAGCCTGAGAAGTCATACCTACCTGACCAGCTACTTTATCAATAGCACCCTGTACGTTGCAGATAGCGTTCTGAAGTTGAGTAGTAGAACAGTTCAAAGCAGAAGCAATCTGATCTATGGCGCTACGATTACCTTGAATTGCCTGCATCAAAAGTTCACGACCGTAATCGTTATTCAACTGAGCCGGCAAACCATTGGCACAACAATCACCGCCATTTCCAAAACCGTTACCGAAGCCGCGTCCACCCCACAGCCAGAACAAAACAATTATCCAGAGCCACCAACCGTTAGCCCCACCGAAACCGTCCTGGTTGTTACGACCGTTCATCAAAGCCGCCACCAGATTCGGATCCATTTTATTACCACCTATCAAATTAGCAAACATGCCGGGAATCATTGAAAGAAGACCATTAGTGGCTGCACCACCACCGTTAGCCCCGGCTCCATCTAAAAGGACGATTTTATCACCACCCATAATTTTATAGTATTTAATTGTTAAACATACGTGCATGAAGCACGTAACAAAGATCATAATTGCAGGGTGGAATATAGGTGTGTTTATTTCCTATAGAAGAGAAGTATTTTCAGAAAAGACAGAAACAAAAAAAAAGGTAGTGTTTTTTATTCTTTTAAAACACTACCTATAAATAAACTCAAGAAAATTTACCATATTTTAAAAATACATTTTTAAGTTTTCCTTTTATGCCATTGAGGGTCACTTCATATCCGGATCCTGTCATGTAGATAGTTTGTTGATTAACCCTTTCGCCGGAATACTTATCTACAAAATATGATCTATATACACCATATCCTTTAGCTACAACATTACTATACAACTCCCATTTGCCAAGACCGTTCCTAAACATAAACTTAGCTTCTTCAAGAAATGAACGTAAATTCTTTTCAGCGATGATAACACCATTCTGTTCTAACTTTTTGGCAATATCACGAATCAGCCACATATTGTTATGGTCTACTTTCCTAAAAGACTCGGCAAATTCTACATCAGGCTTATGCTCTTCTATTGTTTTCAAGGCTTGTTGCTTCTCTGCCTCTGCCTGAGATTTTTCAGCTATAGCTCTCTGAGCAGCTTCATACTGATCAGCCCAGGCTCTTGCTGCATCTGCCGGATTAGAAAAGTCAGGGACCAAAATTCCCTTTCCACCGGAACTTGTTTTATATTCTCCTGTTTTACGAATAGAAGGAAGAACCTCAGATGTTACCCATTTCTTAAATCTCTTAGCAGACTCTAATTTTGAAGATAATATAAGAGAATATAAACCAGATTCATTAATTATTCTTATACTATCTATATATCTGGTTTTCAATATAGATCGTTTTACGCCCCATTGATTATCAGATACTTGAAAAAGCATAGAATCATCATCATCTACATGTCTTTTTACCGCATCTTTAGCATTTATATATCCAAGAGATTTAGCCACATCTGACGCCACAAACCAAACATCTCCTTTTGGATCTACAATAATTCTAAGCTCTCCAAAATCCGAACTTTCAAAAACAGAAACTTTATCCATGATAAAAAAAATAGGCCCAAAAGAGAATGTCAGATCCCACTATGACAAACCCTAATGAGCCAAAAATATCTTTCAACATCAAACAACCAGAGGTGGGATCTCGTTGTTCATTGTTTCTGAAACAAAGATAGGAACAGGATCTTAAATAGCAAATATTTTAATACTTTTTAAATCAAACCAGGGCCCGCATCACTGCGAACCCTGATCTACACTAATCTAAACTAATACCATGAAAAACTTAAATCTAAAAACTAAAGAACACACAAATGTATGAAAATGTATGCTTTTCGCAAAGAATCTGTATCCTGTTCTTTTGTGTGATTCAAGACATGGGATATAGTTCTGATACTTAATCCGGTTTGATTTTGTATCAGATTATAAATATAGGATTTTGAAACTACAGTTCTTAATTGACCTAAATCATTCATAATGTTTTTATACATAAGATGAATGCTGTTATTACGTTTGATGGTACTGATTCTCATTTCCTACCGTTATTAGTTGCGTTCTGTTCTTACTTTTCCCTATTTTCTATAATCCCTTCCTGAAACTAATATCGCAAACTTAATAAAAATAATCCATAAACAATGAAAATCTAACTTTTCTTATATGTTATTGATATATACACATATATAAGAAAAGTGAGACTTTCACAAGCCTCACTTCCCAAATTGTGATTATGAAAAAACTATATCATATATATACAAAAATTATTTGCATTCTAATTTATTAAGATCACCTAATTCAGACTTGCTTATGGTCATGTCTTGTGTCAAGCCAGATCTGTTTTGGTATGGAGCATAATCGGTTTCTACCGTCTTAGCCTTCTGAGTAGAATCGTATTTCACCTCCGATTCGGTTCCTGTTAGATTTTGGTAGATAGAGCCGGAACTACTTTCGCCGACTTTAGTGAACACTGTGTTCCCTATTCTGATAAAATTATTATACAACCCTTCTACGATAACATTACCATCCTGCTTAGTTATGTTATGATCCCGAACCTCATTTAAGAGATTAGGATGCTTTGTGAAAAGATCGTGATAGAAATCAGAACCGGCATATAACATATCATAATAATCCAAATAGAACAGATCTGTAAAAGAAGGATCGGTACTGCTCATGCTATACTCAAATAGCTGTTCACGATCATTACCTGCCAAAGATAGTTCAATTTGTTTTAACGTATCCGGATCTGAAACGGTAAGACCCAGCAAATAATCTGGTTTAAAGTCAAGATACTTGTATGCCCCTTCATACACTTCCGTATTATGAAGCTTATTTTCAAGATAAGATTGGTATAAATCGAATAAGAGTAAAGGATTCTCTTTGTCCTGCTTTCTGTTTATGTATCGGCTAAACTCCCGTTCTTCATTAACATACGGACTTTCAGGAATAACAAGATGACCAAACGCCAATCTGGTAGCATTCATCTCTTCCGTATTCTGAGAATCGGTATAAGACAGGACGTATTTTTTAATAGAATCAGCAAGGGCCTTACTATCTACGTTTTTCACGCGGAGCTTATCTAAAACACCATCTTTAAAACAATATTCAGGATAGATACCAGGTGGGAAATAAGTTAGGCTCTGCTTGGCAAGCTCGGCAGCCATATCGTACAAATCACCTAAATTATCTCTTTCTACCTTATGATATAGGTTTCCACCAAGATAAAGCAGAGAATGATTTTCAAATGCCGATACTGGATCTATGTCAGATTCCATATAAACGATATTCATATTATCCATATACTCTGGCAAAAACATAACACGGCGATCCCTGCTATCTCCAAGAACGTCATCAATAGCAGAAGCTAAAGTAGGAGCATAAGTATCATCGTTGCGCCTTGCTACATAAATATCAAGATCCAACATCAAGCTATCAATTTTATTCAGCGATTCTTCTGTTCCGTCATATGCCTTAGACACGCCTACGATATCTATACCAAGACCCACACAAGCCTCTTCTACGTCCCATATCATACTTCTAAGGTCTTCTTCTGTATCAGCATTAACCCTATTTAGAAAGGCTGATATACGAGCTCGTAATGACTCAGATCCAATAGGGCTGTAATAAGCATAATCTTGCAACTTTGATAATGACCGTCTCTTCCCTTCTACGATATTATTATCTTCTAAAGCCACAACCGGAACGATGTTCATATTCGAAAATTCGTTGAACATCGACAAGGCAAAACTCTTATCCGACTGATATCTTTCAACTAACTCCGGATATGAATCAGATAAAGATCCGAAAGCAGCATCAAACTCTGAAGCAACACTAATACCTCCTACTGTATTTTTTATAGCCTCATAAACTTCAGCCGGATTGTATGATGCTCTCTTTCCTAATTTATTGAAGACGCCTTTTTTATACACAACAGGACCGTATGGTTTTTCTACGGTTGTGAAGTAAAACTCTTTCCCAAGATCGTGTTCGTTATTAGAATAGTCTAATAATAGCCTCATAAAAGAGCTGACCTCATTGAATACAGAAGGATTATCTAATATCCTACTTATTTCCGTCTCATTATACAAGCCGGATCTTCTTAGATTTTCTTCATTTAGGATAAGATTGCCATCCACATAAAAAGAGCTTCTAACTCTATTAATAAGAGATCGTATGCTATATATGGAATTGGATATCATAACATCTCTTACATCCTTAACATCCTGAGCCGTTAAGGGATCGGAAGAATAAGCCTGACGCTTCATATACGACAGCACATCTTCTAAAAGAGGTTCGCCATTAGGATCGGTATTAAACATCTCCCCTGGAGCCGGGTTATTCCAATGACCATAATACGACAAAAAATCAGAGGTGTAAGCCTTAGCCCATACTTGAAGAGCTCGCTCGCTGTTTCCTAATAATTTTAAGGCACTTTCGTAAAGAACGGAAGGCTCACCGTTAGGAGCCTCAACCCGTTCTATTTTATTTTCCTTCTTTTCTATCTGACATTTGACACCCATAATAATTAACTTTTTTGCAAAGTTAATTATAAAACTGATTTATACAATGACGGATCCCAAACTCCCTCTATATAAATCTCCGGAAAACTCAAACTGCCATCACGAAGAGTGGTGACTTCCAAGCTGGGAATGTTGAAAACAGTACTGGCACTACCAAACTCACCATTCAACTTGATAGCATTTCCGCTGTTATTAGCCTCATAATAAAAATAACAATAATTTTCATTAAGACTCGGATCATATTCGTACCAATATGTTAGATCTTGTATATGGTCTTCTATATTACCAATTTTGTTTTCACCTAATATAAAAATACCATTATTGCTATGATGATAAACCATAGATTCATAACCACCATAATTCCAATTACTATTAAACATTATGTAACTAACATCGGAATCATGATCTTTTAATACAGGTCCTATATGTATATGAATTTTATTAAACTGACATACATAAGGTCTTTTTCCTCCAAGCCTTTTTATATCTTCATTAGATAACTTATTATAACATCCTCCCACAAAATTATCCGCAGCATTAAAAAATCTCCTTCTCATACTCAACACTCTTTATTTAACTCATTTATCGAATCCGAATTATCAGAACCTTCTACAAGATTCTTATTCCTATCTATCTCTTCCTGGCTCATGTTACTCATCATATTTTGTATTTTTCTACCAGATTGAGATAAAGAACGGATGAATGCACTGGAACTTATCTTAACTCCAAGATCTGGTTTTGCCCTAAACGCTTCTCCGGTACTGATATTATATAAATCATACACACCTGAGTTCATGTAGAATTTGTATATCCAGTTTCCACCAGCTTTTTTGTATCCTAATTTGGTTAGCTGGGTTACGCTCATGCCAAATTTAATGCCATTACGACCCATTATCTTCTCCGGTATAGGTTCTACCTTAGCCGGAACAGATGTATATGCTTCATCACCGCCGTACAGGAAATAAGGGGTTGTCACCCTTGATATGTGAGTAAGCGGTTCTTCGGATATACGAGGATCGTCTTTTGCGGCCTTAGATTCTTTCCTTGGATTGGATATTCTAATAAAAGGATCGTATGTCAAAAAGGTTAAGCCGTATTCTACTTTATAACCTGACACGCCGTCAAGATCCCTTATAGCCTTAGTCGTATGTGAGTGGTTGATGGTGTCTATCCCGTACCTTGATTCCATATCGGTCATAATACTATTAACCTCATCTCCCTCTACATAAACCTCTTCTCCTTCCGGGATAGAGGTTATGCCGGCAGCCCTTCTAAGTAGCCATAAAGTAACTTCAGCAATGTCAGAGAACTTATCTCCGTTCTTCCTATAGTTATCTACTCTTCCTTCTTCAGATCCAGGTAATTCGACATTTCTTTCAACTTCGACATTTGTTCTGGATTGTCCTTTGCCTTCTCCATCTCCCTTTTTATCGCCATCTTCCTCAGTGCGTACTGCACCGCCTTCTGCACTTCCTTCTTTTCCATCATTTAAAATATTATCTGATTCTGACTCTATAGACTCCACGACAGCATCATACTCTGGTATGCCGCTAAGGAAATCTGCTACGTTATTCAAAAACTCTATTTTTTCCTCGTTTGTCATATCAAGGCTTTCCACGGGCTCCCATATGGCAGGCAAGTTGTTTGATTTTATTGCAGTAGAAACATCTTCTATAGTTTGGTTGTCCACCGTAGGCAAAACTTTAGAAACCAAACTATTGATATCAGATTCCATTTTTTCTACTTCCTCTTTTGTGCCATATTCTTTTAGGGTATCCATGCCATTGACTCTAAGAGAATAATTCAAAGCCTTGCTTGGAACAAAATTAATATATTTCAAAAAGTTTTTCAACTCTGATATAATTTGTTCATCAGACCTTGAACCAACATAATCCACTACTACCTGATCTGTTTGAGAACGAAGCCAAGAAACATATTCATCTAAGGTCTTACCACCTTTCTTGGAAGGAGTGGATATCTTATCACCTACTGTTCCTTTAGGTTCTAATCCCATTTCCTCCTTAAGACTTTTAGGATTACCTCTCTCACGAAGAAACCTCAAGTCACCTCCTACAATCTTCCTTGCTATAAAATCAAAAATATTAGCATAAGGCGGCAATCCTTCTTTTTCTATATGAGATTCTATTTCGTTTAACATAAGAGAGAAGTTTTTCCTGGAGGTACGCTTCTTGCCAGGTAAAGACTGCGCAGCTTGTGCCGCAGGAGCCGGCTGAGCTAATGGCGCCGGCTGAGTCTCCCAGACAGCCCCTTCCTCTGGCATTTCCTCTTCATAAACATCCACGTATTCTTTAGAAGTAACGGTCTTACCCTCATCAGAGAAAGGAAGATCATCCTCTATAAGCGACTTAGGGCTGGAAGATGATTTACCAAACTGAATCCTGATCTTAGGAGCGACAAACATCTCACCTTCGAAATCTATTCCAGATTCTACTTCAGACGTCACAATGTCTTTCACGCTCCTACTTCCATCTTCTACCCACTTAACAACATCAGGAACCGTAGATAATTTTTCTATAGCCTCACGAGCTTTTCTAAGCCCTGAAATAGGATTCAAATACGATACTTGATACGAAGCCGGATCAAGACCTAACTTGGTTAGATACGCATTAAGATCTTGTATATCATCTTGACCCATCTGTAGCAATTCAGAATCACCGGATTCAAGTAGCATATCTATAAAAGACATCCATTTCTGCCCTTCCTCTGATTCTACAGAACGTAGACTAACTGGGAAAAGATAATTAAGACCGTTTTTACCTTTGATGACGACTACCGGAACTCTTACATTTTTGTAATTATTCCCCTTGTCATTTAATATAGAATAAGCAAATGGGAAGCCTGTGTATTTAGATCCGTTCTTAAGCACGACTTTGCCATTTAATACATATCCGACATCAGATACTTTTTCAGCACCTTTTTCGGTAATGGGTAGATTTTCTACCTGGCCATATCCTTGACCGTTCACCTTCATGTTAAACACCGGTCTTCCGGGAAGGGTCTGGGCAACAACATGCGTGCCGACGCCGATGGTAGCCGACCGGCCGGCATCCTTCTTCCACTTGTTGAAAGCCGTTCTTCTTATTTTACTTATACCATCTATGCCTCCTGTATCAGCTTTTACAACAGAAACGAATCTATTCCCACTCATGACCTTGATAACCATATTGGATACCAACTTATTTTCAGCAGATTCTATTCTTTTTTTATCGCCGGACTGAACAGCGTCATTGTATTCGGCAAAAAGAGACTGATTATAGGTATCATTTACATCTATTTCGAGATTAACCTTATCTCCTTTTTTCAAAGAAGATAATGCTTCCTGATCTATTTTATCTACCTCATTCTCTCCGAATCCGACACCTGTTCTGTACGGAACCAACTCATCTGAATCAAGACGCTTATAAACCAAAGAATAGGAATTACCCACGTCCTGAATAGACACATCTGTGTAACGGTTAAGAACACGAGCCGATTCTTTGTCTATAGACCATCTCGCATGATAAGGCAGTTCAATTATAGTAGCCGTTTCTCCACCTATGTTAAGAGAATACCTTTTAGTGCCATTAGCGTTCGTTTCAGAACTTATTTGAATAGGAACCAATGATTTTATTGAAGATATAAATTTATCGGCTCTAAGACCCGCAATTTCATACCTTTCATTGCCATCGTTGGATATTCTTCTTACCATCAACGTCTCTGGATTCTGGGCACTATCTATGTTAGCTCCCAGCGTATTATCGGATTCATCTAACTCATTTACAAGAGAATCTATATTAGCATCATCTTCCCCAAAATTACTCAACGTAGATTCAGAAATACGACCTTTGTCAATAATCCTGTTTTGTTCGATATAAGGAAGGAGATCCGTGATGTTTCCAGCCTGACCAAGATCTTCTATGGTAAATACTGAATCAGCAAGCTTATCTTCATCAACTTTCTCCCCTTTGTCCCGTCTGTTCATTATATCCACATACGAAGAAATAGCATCATCAAGTTCCTTCCTTTGATCTGGTTCTAAATTGGATTTAGCCATATCAATAATGATCTTATTATCCTCATACACAGATCGAGGTTCAGTAAGTCTCTTAACTTTATCCGATAAATCTTTTATCATCTTAGCCGGACTATCACCAAGATATGATATATAATCATCAATATCCTGTTTATACTTTTCATATATCTCCTTCTCCCTTGGAGATAAAAGATCTTGATTACCTGTATATATCTTATCTACGATACGTTCTCTAACCTCTATAGGTGCAGACAAAAGATCTTTCATTGCCAACTCATAATCAAAATCAGACAATATATCCTCTTTCGGCTTCTGAGTTATACCATCGTTTAGATGACCAAATACTTTCATGGTAAATGCTTCATCTAAATTTATTTCTCCATTATTCAGAAGTTCATCTATTTTTTCATCCAAACTGACATTATTACCCTCTGTCTGATAAAAACGATCACTTTCTATAGATTCAGTATTAGAAGATACCATATCATTTAAGAACTTAGAAAATAAAGAAAAATCATGTCTCATGAATTTCTTATCCTGTATGGAGTTCATAAATGACCGTAAAACCTTATATTGGGTAATGGCTTGCTGATATTTCACAACCATATTTCTTAAATCCTCTGCTTCTTTCTTTCCTTTATTATTCTCAATATAAGTACTTAAAGAAGCTACAGAGTCATAAGCCTTCAATATATCTTCAGCAGTTATCGTTTCAGATTTAAACAACTCAAGAGCTAATACTCCAGGATCAAAAGAATAAAATACTTCTTTATAACTACTAAGAAGTTCTTCTGACAACCTTCTATATTCCTTATTAAGATTATCGTATTTAATAGTTTTTTGTTTTATAGCCTCTGCTTCGGTATCATTGCCATCCTCTACTCTTCTCGGAGTTGTAGCCAACCTCTCTATTTCAGCATTCAGATCATTGATCTCATTACGCAATTCCCTTAACTGATTAGCTGTATCAAAAGCTTGACTTGATAATGAATAAAACGTATTTATATCATCAAAAAAATTATTGTCATTTACATAATCAGCAATATCATTTGATGCTTCCATTGCTATATCCTCTGCATCCAACCCCTTAAACACAGCATTAGCAACATTAGATCGATAAAGATCAGATGAAGTCTCAGCAGTAATAGCCTCAGCAAAAGAAGAAGCTTTTTTATAATTGGCCAACTTCTTATCAAAATCTTTTATAATATCTTCCTTATATTTTTTGACAGTTTCTTCATCTACTTTCATTTCAGAAGCCAGCTCACCTTCGTCAAGGCTTTTAACCATTGACCTGAAATTGTTAGCCGTATCCTCTAACATTCCCATTCTATCAGATAATTCAAATTTAGAATAATAATCTGATTCAGGATCATTCATTTGAGCATTAAATTCGGCTAAATTTCGCATAGAGTCTTTTACGGATTGAGAAGTAAAGGCATTATTGCTATTAAATTTCTCAACATCGGTATTAATAGTACGCTCTTTATTTCTTCTTTCATATAAACCAAAAGCACCATTTCTGGCTCCAAATAAACCACCAATTAGGGCTCCTATGCCAATCTCTTTCAATCCTTCTTTGGTTGTAAATTGTTCAGCTATAGCCTTAGAAAAAGAATCAACTATAGAAGATGTGGCATCAAGATACGTCTTATCATATCTTGATCTAATAAAATCTTCCCCCATGCGCTGAGCAACACCTTGCATGCCTTCCTCCCATACGCCTTCAGATATGGGCCTTTTAGACACATTCCAGACAGTAGCTAAGGATTTCTGGAATAAATTTGCTTTTAATGTCTGTAACCTTCCAGCATCACCCGCTACCTTCTTAGTTCCTAATCCAAACAAATAACGATCTATAAAACTCTTTGATCCTCTATATGTATCTGATACACCCTTTAATCCAGGTATGTATTTAGAAGCAAAACCAGTGTCTACTCCAAGATATTTTCCCAGAAGGAGATAATTGGATAATCCAACTATACCCATATTGGCTAAAAATATGCTGTTTGCTGTATCGGAAATAGAACTCTTAAATTCAGCCATCTCGGACTGATTAGGATTCCGACCATACATATTTTTAAAATATTCTTTGTATTTACTTTCAGAGTCTTTCATGAAGGACTGAGCTTCCACAGCAGACTCCCAGCCGGCTCCCACGAACGTATTTACTCCTACCTTGGCCATATTGCCGATAGCTCTGCCGTACATCGCTCCTGCTCTATACGCTCCAAAAGCGGATTTTACAGCACTTGCTGCAATCTTAGATGCTGCCATCTTGCCGGCCACTTTCATCCCTACTTTAGCGCCAACAGCTCCAAGACTTGACACACCCATCCCACCTGTAAGGTAGGCAGACAGAATAGCTCCTGTCGTAAACGATAGACCATTTCCAATAACATCATTAAAAATAAAATTTGCAGTTCCAAGACTCTGCAAAAATCCCATATCACGCTCTTCTCTTGTATAATAATGAGGAAGAGAGTGGTTTATTCTTTCATCTATATCATTTATGGTCCGTGTAAAATCATTGTCAAATGCAGAAGATAACGTACCAGTCTTTATAAGATTATACGCAGCCGGGATAATACCTACTACTCCTGATACACCATATAATGCTGTTTTTGTTACAAGCTTTCCTATGCCATTAACAGCCTTATTCCAAGTAGTTTGCCTTCTTCCGTAATAATCTTCATTATCCCTTCCTGGCATATAACTTTTAAACTTTGCAAGACCGATGTTTCCATCGGATAAAAAGTCATATGCTTCATCTAACTTAATAGTTCTTCCTTTACCAAATACACCAAAATCAGCAGCAGATGACTGTTGATTACCAGCTATAACCTCACCATAAGACGTTTGTTTACCAGAATAAGTATTCCTTGATTTATCTTGAATAGATTTTATCATGGAATTTAACTTATTATAAGATTCCTCTTTCTTCTTTCTTGGGTCATCTCCACCATTCAGAGCCGATTTTAATCCAGAAAAAGATGTGTCTACATCAAAAGAAGTATCTATTCCGCTAATATCAGATCCTTTTTCTGAATCATCATCAGGATTTATGGCTGATACTGGGGGAGTGTATGATCCTACTTTCATCCTCTCCATCTCTCTTTTTGCTCCCTCAATAAGAGAAGATTCTTCTTCATATCGCGTAGGAACTCCGGCATTATACCCTCTTAATCCAGTAGATGGTAAGAAACCTGATTTCTCTACCAATGTCTGTTCCTCATTTTCCATATATTATTCCCTATTTACACTATTCAACAACTTCATCAACTTGCCGTTTTTATTCAAAGACGTAGGTAAATCACCCCTTTCTTTTGCCGCCACCATATCCTTAATCTCTTCTGTTATGGCTGGCCCAACAAAATCAACTATTTTTTTCTGAGGCGCAACAGCAAGTTCTTTAGACACATTATCCGCAAACCATACATTAGGAGTATCAAACGAATCTATTAACTCAGGTTTACCATTCTCCATAAGATAAAGCCTTGTCTCATATCCATAACCGTAACTTGTCTTAGGATCATAACCTTCAACCTTTACACCAAGCTTTCCACTGTTATCCAATATATCTTTAGCTGCATTAAGAAGCCAAACCTTTTGTTCTGGCATATCATCTAAATTATTACCAGATTCATTTATCATATCTGATAACACTTTCATCATTGAAGATACAGAAGCATAAGCGGGTGATATATCTGAATTTTCAAGCATCTTCGGATACCACATATTGGTATCACTTCCAAATGTAGGTCTTATAATACCACTTTCATATCCACCTATATCGACGGAAGGAGTATTAATACCAGGATCTATGCCATTATTTATCAACTCTGTTTCAGATACCTCAACAATATCTATTTCCTCTCTTTCACCAGTATGATTAGCAACCAAACTGTAAGTCTTCTCTCCATTGTCGGCTATTCCCGATTCTGTCAAAGAAAATGATTCAATAGTTGCCGATGATGATTTAGATTTACCAACAGGATGCTCTGCCATTTTTTTAGTAAATAGATCCCTGAGAACACCCATCTCTCTATAACCAGCCTCCTTAGAGGTTAATTTAGTTGAATATGTTACTGTGTTAGGAGAATACAATTCGAGATATTCTTTACGTATCTCATTTATACCATCATCCTGAACCTTAGTTATTTGATTAGCTATATTAATATCACTTACCGCATAATCTCCAACGCCCTCCATTCCGCTAATAGAATACAGTGCATCAAAAAACACCTTTTCTTCACCATCCGAGAAACTATTTTTTACATCATCGTATTTTTTTAAGAAATACCTGCCACTTTTGCTATCCCTCTCAAATACTTTAGATAAATCAATGCCATCATTTTTCACCCTCTTTCTTATAGTAGCTACATCAGCAGGTGAAAATCCTTTTTCATAATATCTTATTCCAGATTCTACATCGCCGACTGTACCTCTATTTTTTCTTAAAATATCATTAAGAGATAACGCCGTAGCATAGGCTATATATTCTTCGGGTTCACCTCCTTCCTTCTGCACGATCGCATTTGCTATTTCAGATACAATATTATCATAAATCTTATTCTCCTTCTTAATTCTATCATTCTCTATATCCATCTTGTCTACAGCACTATTAAGCTGCATATAAGCGTCTGTGGCAGCTTTTCTCTCTGCCATAGGTAGCTTATCAAACATATCATTAGAGAGACCTCCATTATCCTTTATATACTTAAGGAGTTTTTCTTCATCCATAAGATACTTGTATCCTGATGTTTCATCCGTCATATTTCTTGATATGGCAGCTTGAATATTTTTCATGTTTTCAGCGCCAAGCGCCGTAGATAATCTACTTCCGGATGTCACAAGATCCGTGTATGCCTTATTAAACTTCTTATGAGTTTCTTCTGATATGCTAATATTTTTCGTTTCAATAGGATTAGCTGAAATAGTTCCACCAGAATTTATGCCGACGCCCACCTGCATGGCTCGGCTTCCAGCTCTGCCGCCTGCCGCTCCTGCACCAGAAGACATAAGTTTTGCTATTTTGGCTTCATTAAGCCTATTCTGCATCTTCAGACGTTCTTCGTCTAATCCAAATCTGGCTTCATCCTTATTCTTATCATATTCAAACTCTGCAATATCCTTATTTCTTTCGTATTCAAATTCCATCTTCCATTTTTCGAAATTCAAATTAGCTAATCTTTCCCTCTGATTATATTCTTTGGTTTTCCAGTAAAGCTCATCGGCTTTGATTATGAAAGACGAATTATCATAAGCATATGAAGCAGCAGCATTATTAATAAAATTATTTTCAATAACCTTCATAGCTCCAAGATACGGATCATAAGTCCTTTCATCTATTCTACTAAATTCAGATTTCATGGAAGCTATTTCAGATTTGGCTCTCTTTATTTCATTTTCAACCATTTCTTTCTTTGCAGGATCAGAACCCAAACCAGAAAGATCGGCGGTAAGAGCATCAACATACTTCTGCTTATCACTTATCTGCTTATCCATAAAACCAAGAACAGAATTATACGAATATAAAGATGGATTAGAGTCTACCATGTAAATAGCCTCCACCTGCATCTGCTGCCTTGCTTTATCTGATAACCCTGACAATGCAAAAGAAGCTATCTGTTCAGGAGTAAGCATATCCTTAGTTACTTCTTGTACTGCCCCAGTAGGATGACCATCCTTGTCAAGAATAGGAATCTGAACTTTAGCTCCTTTATGAAGCTTACTTATAAAATCTATCCTATCTTTTAATTCCTTATTATAATCAGTATAAGGAGTATATTGAAGAGGAGCAAGACGGGAACCAGCCTTTCCATCATTTACCCATTCATTATACGGCTTTAAAGCCACATAAGCATTCGCAGCAGAATAAAGTTCTGGATTATTTATTTGTAAATCAGAGATAATTTTATGCATTCTCTTGCCTTCTTTTGTGCCGGCAATCGCGTTAATGACCGTATCATCCAACACCGAGCTAATCTCTCCTTGTATGGCTCTCGTAACACCATCAGAAGAAAGATCCACGCCTTTGAATTTTTGATTGATGTTAGCAATCACACCTGACATCTTATCCTCCATATAAGCGCGGGCTTCAGGTTTATCTATCTCTTGACCCATGAGGTAATCTACCTGGGTATATATCTTTTCACGAGCAGCATCAACCTTCTGCTGTTTGTACATCATAACGTCCTTAACAAGATCTATGTTGTAAGGACTAACATACGGGGCGTATTGCCTTAAAATACTATATTGTGAAGCCACTATTTGGTCCTCCTTCTTCTTTTAGTTTCATCATCTTCTTCATTTAAACTTCTCAAGTAAGGAGTGGAATAATCACCCATATTCATCACATCCTGATCACCTTGAACGTAAACAATTTGACCACTTGGAAGCATTCTCATATTCGGAGCTATGGAAGCTATGGTATTCAACGATGTACGAACATTGAACTTATTCTGTATCTCACTGTTTATGCTGTCATAATAACGAGCAAGATTTTCATCCCTTATAGCCATAGCCTTCAATAACCCAGATTCATAACGTTGCCTTTCCACTATGCTCTTATCGTCTGTCTGAACATAAGCCATTTCATTGAATCTATCAGCTTCGTTTATTTGCCTTGCGTTATTGAAATTTACTTCGTTAATGTACTTGGCTATATTGCTTCCGGCTATGGCGTTCATATTAGCCAGAATAGCAGAGCGCTGGGAGTCGGGCACGTCACCTACTGCGTCCAACTGAGCCGATGTCGCGCGGTTGAGCTCGTTGATATACTGATCAGCAGATTGGAGAACCGGGTCTATACGTGGTGCTTGATGCCTCTCTAGACCTTCTATTTCCAAGCCAGTGTCAAGGGTTCTTAGCATTTCCGGGAAGATAGGACCGAACGCCGCCGGTCTGCCCTGTCCTTTAGGTCCATTGTCTGCAACCACCTCCTCTGTATCGGTGTCGGTTGCAGTCGTAGGCGTACTTGCTTTCGGTTTTACCTCTATCCTTCCAGGAGATCCAATCTTAGGCGGTGTAAGACCTGGTGCTATGGGACCGGCCTCAATAGGCTTCATTTCTGGTTTAACAGACTCAAGAACGAAGTCTATTTCCGGCATTAACCCACTATCTTTTAAAGCAACAAACTTATTATAATCGGAGCCCAGAATCTTCTTAGCGGCATCAGATTTATCACCAAATAAGTCAACATAATTCTTTATCCCTTTTTCGTTTAACAATCTTTTTTGCTCTGCTGAAACAACGTCCAATCCATAATAAGAACGGGTGGCTGTTGTCTGACCAAACTTATCATCTACGGCAAATGAATTATAAGCCTGATTCCCTCCGTAGCTTCCGGCGTCCTGGCCCCAGAATCCGTATTCATCTCTGAATTTCTTGGCTGCATCAGCATTCGTAATAGCGCCTACATCAGCTAACGCCCACAATGCATTTAATTGCCTGTTGTATCCTTTCTGGAAACCTTCTGTATCAAAATCACCATCCGTATTGTACTTGTTAGCCCATCGGTTTATGTCGAGCAAATTAGATACCGCCTTATCATTTACCCTGCCGTATCCTAAATTGCTTCTATGTTGGAGATTCTGGTTGGCATTGACACTGGAATCAGGATTAAGAATCTGCTCACGACCACTAACATCAGATACAGTCATATTAAGAGTTCGTCCAAATAACTGATTGATAAGCTTATTGTAGCCGATAGCATTCTTTCTAAGTTCCTCCAGCTCCTTCTGAGTAGGTCCACCTTCAGCCATTTTTCTGGTTTGCTTAACATACTCGTCATATATCCAGTTCTTAGCATCTGATTCTGCAATATTAAAAGCCTTAGCTTGTTTCTTTACCTGATTCAGATCAACAACCCCGCCATCCCTGAAAAAAGCATCCATCTTCTCGTTACGCTTAGATTCTTCCTGTTTGCCATAAACGATTTCAGCGAAAGAACGAAATTGTGCTTCAAGCTCGTCTATCTCTTTCTGGTTTTCATTGACGTACTTGGAAAGAATAGAAGCATTAAGATTAGATGTGTTTTTGTCTTTTACATCTTCATTTTTCTCTAATCTCTTATATACACGCTCCTGATCTTCGTACTTATCAGACAAACCAATCTTCTTCTTATATCGATCAAGGAGTGTAGCATACGTATCTTTTGACGTTGCCTTAATACCATAATTTTCTCTAACGTAAGAGGCAAACTCATCATCTATCTTACGATAATCGGAAACAATATAACCCTCTGGCAAATCAACCGGAGTGCCACCATTTTCATGTCTGTTCCCTTTGGCTTCCATAGGACCTACGGAGTCAGGAGTCAGCACGTACTCGCCTTTCTCTATCTCTACATTCGCAGCATCTTCCATAGACTTAGGAAGAGGATAAATATATTCGCCGGTCATATCAGACGTATCCATCTTCTGACCGTTACCTAAATTCACGCCACCACCTTCACGTTCCCACTTGATGAATTGCTGACGACGCTCCTTGGCAAGTTTTTCCCTTGCAGCCTGCTCGTCTCTGCTGGCAGCATATGCAGCAGATGAAGCTCCCATGATATTACGGGTAAGACCTAATCCTAAACTAACACCAGATAAGGCAGCTTGAGCCACGTTAGCGCCCACCTTATTACCAGCTCGTATCCTGCCAAGGCTGGATCCGAACATCTGAGCTCTGCTGGTTAGGTCGGGTGAGTAATATGGGATAGTCATAGGATCGAGAGGATTTCCATCCTGTGATCGCTTTTCTTTTGATTGATTTTCTTCTTTATCAACACTAACAATAGTTCCTTTGGGCATAGACTTAGGATCGAACGTATTGTTATTACTTACATTCATAGTCGGAATAGAAGGTTCTTGCATTTTTATAGTAGAATAGTCAGGACCTATAATATTGTCAAATCCCGCCTCCATCATGTCTATTTCCGAATTTATCTCACTCATACCAGGAACATTGGACATATCCATATCAATATAAGGATTAGATGTCGTATCAGCCTGTTGTGTAACATCCTGAACACTACCACCAGGAGCGAATACCGGACGATTTTTTATGATTCGTAATCTCATATCATCTTTTTTCACAAAGATAAGAGAAACGAACGAGAAAATCCAACGTTATGGGATACGTTTAAAAATCAATCATGTACGGCAGACAAACCACCCGAATCAGGATCATACTTAAGGCCGCATGCCCGTCGATAGTTTTTAAGCGCTCTCTTGTACAAAAACAGCACCGTCTTGGAAACTATTTTTTTCATGGACTTGGTTAAAACCTCTTCTGTTGAAACAGACATCAGGCAGCTATTCAAGAACGACCTGACATTGGAACCAAACAGAGTCTTCACCATTTTTCTGAACGACCTAAAAAGATATGATGCCGAAAGGGCCTTTAATCCATTGCGAACCATCCTCTTATTTAAATACGAAACGGCTTTGTCAGATAAACATAGTCTATTCTTTCCTTCACTGTCCACCTCTGACGAAAACCAAGAATACAAGGTGGTAGGATGTTTCTTGAGATGATTGATAAAGGAAGTTATAATACCTTCTTTCAAAGCCCTTTTGTGGGCTACGCATGCAGCAATCTTCTCTTCTCTTTTCAAAGAGCTGTCAAGGCATCTAAACACCGTCCTATTGTCTCCGATGAAATACTGAGGACGTTCTTCCTTAAACTTAGCCCGGTATGCGGCATATCCTTCCTTACGGAGCATATCTATCTGAGACCGGATATAGAACCTTACACACTTTTCTTCGGCTTCTTGCACGCTTTTAAGATAAGGAACTGACTTTCTTCCATATCGAAGATAGTCATAAACCATAGCCTCTATGAAGTCATTGTACGGAAAGAATCTTCCAAAACCAAAGTTCCAAACTATGAAACATCGCACTCTATCTTTCCAGTAATCAGATATGAGAAAGTTGCTACAATATCTCAACTTCCTGTCTTTCTGATAGAAATGATGAGTATGTTTGTCATAAAATAGATTAAAATATCTCAAATTGCCTAAACACTGACCGGCTGGACGGCGTACTACATTGTACCCTAAGTTGCTGAAGCTATTGTATATAACTTCTATCGGAGAGACCTGCTCTTTCTTAAAGAGCTTGTCGTGTAACTTGTGAGGATCTATTATTTCATTTAATTTTGTCTCCATGATTATTTTGTTTTTTTAGTGCAAAGATATGGTTTTTCATCATACGCTCAAAGTGCACGGCCTTGTATCCGGTTTGAGAGAAATAGGATACAAGGTTTTTTGTTTTATGACGGTTTGGATAAGAGACGGGAAAACGACTCTGAACGTAACCGCCTGACCGTCAGGGGTGGGACAACAAATCTTGAATTAAAACTACGCCTATGAATAGTCTCCGTTTTCCTTAATATTAAGACCATTTTCAATGATCTTACTCATTATATTATTTATATTATTTTATATACTTTACCATTTATTCATATAATTGTTTACAGTGAATGAACTTAACGACCGAAGGGAGTTAAGTGAGTGAACAGATTGACAAATTACTTTTTCCGTTATTATATTGTTTGCCTAATTGTGTTAAAAGATTGAGTATCGTGACCGAAGGGAACGATGCGAAAGAACTTATAATATTTAAAAACGACTGAACCTATCGACTGAAGGGAGATAGGTGATGGAGTGACGTTAATAGTTATATTAGGTAGCCAGTGGAGAATTAGGCAGGCTGGTAGGCGAGACGGGCGTCCATGCCCGTCAGGACAGTGGAGGTACGTAGGTCTGTTCTGTTAAACCAAGACGATGATAGTTCCATCCTTCACGAAATTGCACAAAAAAGCCGGATTATCTTGATATCGTTCTTCAACCTTCGGTATCCGTGTAACGAGTCTCAAATCCGGCTTCGATTTATTAATGAAGAAAAAAAATACCTCTTGTTCTAATTTTCGGTGACGCCTTTAATGCGAAGCTGTATATTGGGAAGCACGGCATTAATCAAAGCCATTTTCTTATCCTCTTCGCTTTCTTTTTCATGCTGTCTATACATCATGCTGTAATCACTGTCATCACCATCCTTTTTCCCGTCTAACATCAGTAAATGATTTACGATGTCCTTACCATACGTTTCAGTCCATGTACGGAATCTCTCTTCCTCGGACTGTCTCTCCTGGGACGGGGCTTCCGGGTTAGAAAGGGCGGCTGCCACTTCTACCTCTGGAAGTGTTACTGATGCTGCTATTTCACCATCATCTCCGAATCCCATTTGACCATACAAAGATACTGAATTTTCTTCAATTTCCAAACCAAGATTTTTAGCAACTTCCATAGCATAGTTATAACGGTCATCATTTCTTATAACACTCTTATGAGGGCGCCCTGCTCCTTGGTTCCAAGCTATTACAGCATCTTTAAGGTTATCGGCGTTCATAAAGTCCTGCCGGCTGTAGTTGTAATACCCTGGTCCTTCTTTTCCTTTTCTTGTGTATAAGAAATTAGAATATCCGGTCTTTCCTTCGTATTCGTCAGCCAAGAACTCAAGTTGGTCTTTGAATGTTGGTGTAGAATGACCTTTCTTTTTAGCATGCTTGAACAATTTATCCATGCGCTCATTATGCCATTGCTGTATGCCGTATGATGTTTTGTTGTCTCCGTATATGTCATCTTTAAGGCCGGATTCAGCCATGAGATTACCTATGATAGCAAGCGCCTGTATCTTGGACATGCCGCGCTTATTAGTAAAGTATTCATATGCTTCACGCTGCTTGCCAACTACGCCACCTTCCTTCTTCATGTTGGTATTGTATCTCTTTCCATTCCATGTAAATTCCTTAAGACTTCTTTTCCTGGCTTCTTTAAAGGCTTCACCTCTTGTAGTGGAAATAGAGTCTTGTAGCTCAAGATCATTTTTTATTCCAAGAATAGCATCAACAATAGTATTATCATTATCCTTTTTATCAACATTATCCAAAACATAAGATTGGCTTATCAAATTTGATACGCTCTTTCTATTTTCATAAGTTCCTTCTTTATCTGATGGAGCTTCAAAAGCATACACAAGTGGATACGAATAATCCGTATCTGGATCTTCTGACATAAATTCGCTTACTGCATGAATGGCTTTATTGTATTTAGTATCCTTTATACTATACATCCCAGCATCTTGAACATGATCATAAAATCTGTCTATCATGTAATTGATATATCCACGCTTATTCCCCTTAAATCGCTCTTTATCTTTCTCAAACTCTTTGGGTGGATATCTTTTATCAGATTCTTGGAAAAGTCCCTTAACCCCTCCATAATCAGATACGGCATAGGGATTACCACCAGATTCTTCAATAATATTTCCAAGTACGGCTTCTATCTGGCGTTGATTGAAACCTTTATCATATAAAGCATCATAGATCATATTCATTCCATCTACGTCCATAGTGCGGTGCGTACCCTTACCCACACGCTTCATATTTTCATATTTGGATTTGAATAAATCCCAATCTATTTCCGGCTTAGAAGACTCCCCTCCTTGTTTTTTGGATCTTATCTCCATCCTTTTATCCAAATCATTCTTGGAATCAATAATGGATCTAAACAGGATCTTGTTTGGATCGCTCTCTTCGTATGGGATTTTATCTTCCACATAATCCCTGATTTCAAAAGGATATCCTATTGCATCAAGAGTCTTAGTAACAATCCCTACTTTAATAGGTTGATCATTCCTATAAAAATCATACTTATCCTTTACGACCATCCTGCCTTTATCATCACGGTACATGGTAAAACTTGATAAGCCTGACAAATCATTTAAATCGCCGTAAGCATCCGGTATAAAATTGTATTCGTTAAATACCTGATGTTCTCCGGTTCTGGCTTTTTTTAAAAGATCTATCCCCTCTTCCACCATTCCAAGTTTCTTGCTCGTTACATCCCTTAACTCCTCCAAATCAGATACGTCCTTGCCTGCAACTTTTCCATCAATTATCTTATTATCTAAGGAATCAAGTTCCTTTCCATATTTTTTAGCCATTTTTTCCCACCCACCATTTATCCTGTCAGATATAATGGATTTGATATTATCTGGTATTCTAACAATCCCGTTTTCCTCTTTCAGGTTATTTGGTTGGTTTAAGAATCTAAACCAAAGATTCTGACTAAAATCATCTACATTGGCTTTCGGAACATCTTGACCAAAAAATTCCATTATTTTAGTTTTTAATCCTCTTTCGTTAGCATACACATCAGGTGTTATATTAGATGCCAGATATTCTCTAAGCTTTACAAACGGACCAATTTTATTCCATAATGTTTTTGGTTGTTTGTCCTTTACATAATTTTTATTTTTCTTTGCCATCTTTTTCTTCCTCTAAGAATCCAAACATTTCACCTGCGCAGTTACCAACAAATCCAGCTATGTAAGCTGCGTGTTCATCTTCTCCCACTTTAAAACCAAGAGACATATTACAATGTTGGCATACCGACATAGCTGCATGAAATGATTCATGACATATGTTTTGTGTAGTCATATCATTCTCACTTTGAAAATTCCATAATAACTTAAAAGCTCTATCATCTCTCTTATCACGAACAAGATTCATAAAAGAGACTTCTGAATCTAAATCGCCTTCATCTCCCCATTCTCCTTCATGATCCGGTTCTGCATTCTCAAAACGATCACACAGTGTTTTGTAATCTAACCCTATGGTGATAATCAACTTTAGTGGATATATCACAAAATCAAATTCTTTTTCTTTCATTCTTTTTTTTTCAACAAATGTAAACAAAATAGCCGAAGAATGACACCATTCATTCTCCGGCTTGTTATGATAAATCTCTTCTTATGAAAACAGTATGAGTATAAGATTTAAATCTTAATCTTCCTAATTTCCTCAATCATATTCTTATATCCGCAGAACTTGCTGTTAATAACATCGAAGATAGATTCTGACCAGCCAGCTATGTTCAAGATATTAGATCCTTTGTAAAACATCTCACTTCCATATCCTTGAATAGAAATAGAAACGATTTTGCAATTTGGATTCACTTTTTTAAACCCTTTCAAAAGTTCGGCGAATTTACCATATCCATAACCGGAGGTACTCTCCCATACAACAGATTCACCGTCTCCTACCTGCATATCTGAAATGATGTACAAGTTATCTACTTTGATCTTATCTTTGACGCACTTATCCAAGAATGCAAAAAGACCGTTTTCAGTGGCACCACCGCATTTTTCTCCGGCAGTAAAAGATTTTTTGTTATTCCATAAAACACCTTTACTTCTATCATATTCGTAATTGATAAGTTTGTCACCAAACATACCAATAAATACGTCAGGAAGAACAGATGCAATCATACAGCCAAATAAGTTACCAATGACAGCTGTATTTGTTTTGCTAAAGGCAGATACTTCAGAAGACCCTCCCATATCTCCACGTACAGAGCCAGAGTGGTCAATCAGGATAGCCGACCGCCCCTCCAATACCGGCAAGTTCTTGCAGGAGATGGTTATGGCTTTCTCCAACGCATCTAAAATCTTATATTTATTACGCGCTGTTAATTTAGCTCGTTTTTTATCCGACTCAAATACAATATCATTATCGGAACCATCAGTGCCCATATTTTCAACCTCTTTGAAAGCTGAAGCAAAACGGAAAGGAAGCATCTTCGAATTAAGTACCTTCTCTTCTATTGTAAGCTGCCTACAAACTTCATCTATTTGATCAGGCGCGTATTTGATTATGTTTACAAGGTTACGAACCATATTAAAAATAGGCATGCCTTTTACATTAGAAACCACGTCCCGAATAGCGTCACCTAAAGCTTCTTTCTTTTCCTTATTGTCTTTCTTATCCTGTCCGGCTTTAGACATCTCTTTTTCAAGAATCTTGCTTTCGTATAATCCAGACAAAGACCGACCTTCTATAAGGTACTGGAAAGCCATTTTATTAGCCTGATTGCCTTTAGGGTGAAATAAGTTTACTAAGTCAACCATAGTAATGACCCTACTGTCCATCTTATACTTATCAATCCGGTACGGATCAAGACCTTCCAAAGCCGTCTTAAATCCTTTCTTAATAGCACTGGATATACCTCTTAACTTCTTTGGATTTTTGTCGTTAAGAGCCGCATAGCAGCCAAGAATTTCACTCATATCATCAGGACGCATAATGATCTTGTTATAGAACCTTGAAGCCCATTCCTTACCCGATGCTTTGCTGGCAATGACAGAAGCCATAAGATGCGTTACTGACCTAAGCTTTCCTTCTTTCCTAACATACAATGCTGTTTGTGCTGCAAAATACGGATCCACCTGATCCATAAGGTTCTTAATTCTTTCTACTTTATCTTTTTCTTTCTCATAATAAGAATCAGATAACATGGTAGTCATTACCGTAGACACCAACTCTTCTTCTGCGTTAGGCTTATACGCCTTCTCGCCCATGTGATTCACGATCGTAGGTTTAACACCTTCATCCTTTTTGTTAAACTTTCCCATTTGTTGTTTTCTTTAAAGTGTTATACAAAAAAAAAGCAGTGATATTACTACCACTGCTTAAAAAAAATATATCAAAATGAATACTCAATGAGGGAAAAGCTGAAGTTAGTATAAACAATGAAATAATGGATTTGAACCATCGACCTATACTTTAAAAGAGTATCGCTCTATCCATCTGAGCTAAATTCGAAGTAACTAACCCCATCACCACTTATTAGTTTTTATATATTTCAAACAGAGGAAAAGCGGAGCCGGATCTAAAATGAAAATATTGGATTCGAACCAATGAAAAACTTTTTTACCTAAAGCCGTGTTATCCACTACACTAATTTTCGAAGTAACCGAACTCCTCACCATCTGTATATGTTGTTAAAACAGGGATAATTTGGAAGGTGTTTGAAAGGAGGTTTTAATCTACCAACTGATCTAATCTTTCTTGCATGAAAAATACAGGACTCGAACCTGTGACACAAACCGAAGTATCACCTTCCATCACCACTGTCTTATATTATAATCTCTCTTGATTACGATGCAAATATAGACACTAAAATATGATTTACAAATTAAAATGATTTAAAATATATTAATTTGAATAAATAAATCAATTATGATAATACAAACAAATTATACCCTGTCCTCCTTTACCGCCTTTGCGAGATAGTCCGCCTCCGCCTCCACCTCCGGCTCCAATGCCACCATTTCCGCCATTCGTAGGATTGCTTGACCCTGAATTTCCACCATTTCCACCTGATTCAAGACCTGCCGCCCCACCACCTGCTCCAGATCCATCCGAACCAGATCCGTTCGAGCCTTTCCCCGAAGTTCCACCTCCTCCAAATAGGCCAATAGGAATAAGTACATTGTTATATTTATATCCTGTACCACCTTGATAAGATTGACTATTTCCACCTTTATAACCGCCCATACCATCTGCATTACTTACACTGTTTCCACCGGTCATTCCTGACGATGAATTTCCATTACCCGACATAGATGCGCCTGAACCACCAGCATAACCGTAAGAACCATCCCAATAACCAGGAGAGCCTCCACCATTATTACAAATCGCGATATCGGAAGATGGGTTTTCTACCAACTTTGATAGAATGGTATATATACTGTCTGGTATTTTAGAGCCATTACCAAGCCCTCCTGCTCCATCATTATGACCTCTTTGCCCTCCAGCACAGATTATCGTATCCCCGTTTATTTCAAGAGTTGTACTATCCCCATCAGTTTGTGCATTTACAGGCTTTGCAATTTTATAAGTCAAAGTTTTCGGTAGCAAAGAGATTTTTATATTACGAGCCAATGCTATTGTTCCAGAAGCTCCACCGCCACCACTGTTTGTGCCACCTCCGCCGCCACCTCCAAC
>ERZ779855.11-NODE-11-length-156561-cov-8.228394_pt1 | contig 156561 bp, 202 predicted proteins | sample MGYA00511370_ERZ779855 | MGnify/ENA primary metagenome ERZ779855 (study PRJEB29588, sample SAMEA1967319) | human gut metagenome | biome: human gut; feature: human-associated habitat; material: faeces | place: Denmark | collected 2008/2010 ...
TATTAATATATATTATATTAAGCGTCCTATTTTCTGGAATAATTTTTCCGAAAATTAGGACACTATATTCCGAAAATTGGGACACACCCTCTTGACAAAATCAAAAATCTGTGCTATTATTACAACACAAAATTAACTGGGGGTGACGCAATGGAGAAAAAAGTCCTTATCAATAAAACAATTATGGATGAGGATCATCACTACTATAAAGCCAATGTAGCAGCAAATAAAGAAGCTATGCGTGTACTAACTAAGTCTGGATTCTATCTATACACTTATTTCATGCAAAATGATGACGGCTGGAATCCAATTCTGCGCAGAACACATGTCATGAAAGAAACCGGGCTATCAAAGTCATCTTATTATGACGCTATTGCAGATCTTATTGAATATGGCTATTTAGTAGAAACAAATGATGGATATGAATTTTATGAATTACCAGAAGATAACGAGCTATAACCTATTGACAAATTGGGAAAATATGTTATAATAACAATACAAAATTAATGGAGGTACGAAAATGGCACAACTTTATAAAATGACGTTATATGTCTGCGACCTAGAAGACGACCTATCTCTGGGCGAAATTAAGACTCTAATCAAGCAAGATGCCTTAGATGGCGTTGCTGTAAATTGTGTTTGCCACTTTGCAGACGAACAAACTGGCCCACAAATTGCATGGGATGATAATATTGACCTTAATTATCTTGATTGCCCCACTTCTGCTTGGGAAAAATATTTTAAGTAAATGAGGAGTAGATTAATATGAACAATGAATTTGGACGTTATGCAGATGCAATTATTTATGATTTACAGTCTAGTAATTTCTCTAATGAATATTATGATATGACAAATATTCAACGGCTAAAATTTCTGAATAGAGTGCTTGAGATTCTTGGATATTATGCTGGATATGATATGAGTGAGGACTAATAATAAATGAATTAAAGCAATGCCCATTCTGTGGTGGAGATGCAGAAAAAAGATATATTAAGAGAAAGAAGTTATTCGCCTCTATGCGCTTTCCTTACAACACACATTACGTCTACGTGAAATGCAAAGTATGTGGTGCTACGAGTAGCGTCTATGTTGCCATTGAGAATGCAATCGAGGCATGGAACAGGAGGATTGACAATGGCTGAATACATTAACAGGGAAGCAGCTGTAAAAGCATTTAATAATTTTGATGCTGGTAGGGCAGCTAGTACACATTCCACGCTTTTGACCCCAGAAGAGTTTGCAGAATATCTTTATGAACTTCCTGCCGCTGATGTAATGCCTGTAGTGCATGGGCGGTGGATTGAGCATAAAAAATACATTTTTGGCACAATGTATGACTGCTCTATTTGCGGCACTCGCATTCTTAACAATGGACATACATGGAATTACTGCCCCAACTGTGGCGCGAAGATGGACGGAGGTGACGGCGATGCGCCCGATTGATGCTGATGAACTAAAGAAGCTAAGAGACCAGTACATACGTGGAGAAATCAAATTTGATGATGAGTATGATTTGATTGATAAGTGTCCTACTATTGATATTTCTCCTATTATACAGAGACGCATTAATGAGGACATACAAGAAGTAAAAAAAAGAATCCCTGCTGCCCTTTTTGATAAGATTTCCGAAGAACTTCTAAAGGATCAATGTTGCAGTACTTGGATTCATTGTCTTGAATGTCTTACTGAAATGGCAGATGCTTGGGAGGAAATCAACGGCGAGAACCTAGTGTGGGTTCCTGGACATTATGAAAGAAAGGACTAAATTATGAAAAATGAATTATATTCGGAGGATTTGTATTGATGAAAAAGACTTTTACTGATATGGCTAGACATGGTGTCTGTGAAGTATGTGGTAAAGAGGCTCCCATAGTCGTTGCAGCATCTACCCTAGGCGCTTGTAGCAATGCTTATTGTGAAGAATGTTTGAACGAAGGTCTAGAGCCTTATAGTGATATTGTAGGTATTGTTTGGTGCGTTGGCTGGGATGACCTAGCAGTTTGGGCAAAAGATAAAATTGAACGCACTCTTAAGAAGCTTGGTAAGACAAAAGAGGATGTTTTGGCAGACGTTGAAGCTACAGAAAAGAGGTTCAATGAAGATATGCGTAAAATGGAGGAGAATCGGCTATGAATAAAATTACTTGTGGACTTTTTATGTACCGTGGTAAGTATTTTTGGAAAAATTTCAGAGACATCCATATTTTCTTTGAACGCATTTTCTTTACGCTTAAGCATGGTTACTCCCCTGTAGCAAAATGGGAAACATTTGCATGGTTTATTGATGTGATGAAGGAAATTCTCACAAATTATCGCTATAATAGGTGTGGAGATCAAATTCTTATTGATAATTATTTCAATAATGACGGAACAGAAAATCGAGATGAAAATGAAGAGGCAAATAACAAGCTCTTTGATAGAATGATTGAACTTCTTAATAAAATGGATGAAAGAAATGAAATCTATGATGATATGGATTGGGAAGCTAAATATAGATTAATGAATAATGCTAAAAATGAGTTTTTTAAGCTATTTAACGAACATTTCTTTTCATTGTGGGATTAAAGAAGTGAGAATAATATAATATTAATGGAGGTTATATATTTATGTTAACATCTTATGAACGCGAAACAATTATTAATTTTAACGAAGAAGAAAAGACTGCTTCTGTTTATACTTTCAACAAGGCTTTGAAAAATAAGCTTAATAAACTTGTTGGTGTGAATCCGGATATCCATGTTCTTCGTAGCTCAGATGAAATGTCGGAATTCGAGGTGCCTAAGTCTTGGATTAAGGTCTCTCCTCCTAAACAGGTAAATCTATCAGATGAGCAAAGGGCTGCAATCGCCGCTCGTCTACAGGCAAGCAGAAATAAGTAATATTTTTATTACAATACAATATTAATTCAAATGAAAATTTTAATAGTATAAACTCATGGGTATATGTGTTTATACTTAAATTAGCATTATACTCCAATTGTATAATGATTAAATTTTTGAGGTTTTATTATGTCTTTAGAAGTATGCGTGATTGTTCTAGCATTTATTGTAGGGCTTTTCACTATTAACCGTTTTGATAAAAATAATTTAAAAAATATACGGAGGTAAAATATATGAATAAATTATGTGAGAATTGTCCATATAATGGGCCATATTTGAGTATCGTTAACCCTTGCGAGAATTGTCAGAATAATGATTTTCCTATTAATAAGACTGTTACCACTACTACAACTACTGATATGAAGACGTTGCAAATTACTTATTGCAAAAATACCGGTGATGTATCTGTGAGTGAATTAAATATCAAACTTCCAACTGCTGATGAATATCGTAAATTTATCGAAGATTCTATGTGCTATCCACAAGAATGGTCAGAACCAAAGTATATTTGTCCTAAATGTCATGAGGGTAGTATGCGCCGCAATGAAATGGTAGTACTAACTTCTTATCCTGCACAATATGAATATTGTTGTGATAAATGCGGTCATGTAGAATATCAATTTGGTTGAGATGAATTATGAAAAAGAAAATTAGTTGCCCTGCTTGTGATGGGTATGGTTTTATTTCAAAATTTAATGGTTGTTCCATTTGGAGTGAAAAATGTATTGAATGTAATGGAACTGGTGAAATTGAAGTTCCAATGACGAATGGTGATAAATTTCGTTCTATGTCTGATGAAGAGCTTGCATCTTGGTTTTCTAAGCTCGTATATCATGATTGTGCGACTACGTTTAGATGCGAAGATTGTCATGCAGATGACAACGGTTGCGCAAAAGAAATTTTAAAATTTCTTAAAGAAGAGGCAAATTATTAAGGAGTGGTTAGATGCGAAGAAGAAATTGCCCTAATTGCGGGGCTCCATATGACATTGATAAGAATACATGTCCATATTGTAGCACGTCTTATTATGATATGAGCGCCGTTGATTTTGAAAATGGCGAACCATTTTATTTGAAAATACGTACAAATATGAATGGCCAACAAGTATATATTACTCAATTAGTAAAACCAATATTGAATACAATTAAAATGTCAACAGATACGGTTGATTGTTATTTTCATAATGATAAGGTTGCAAGTTATATATCTAATAAATCGTTGACAACAAATATAAGCTTTATGGGTATTTCAGATCAAAATGGAAATCTTATGACAATGACGGTTGAGTAATTTTGAATGGAGGTGATAATTATGTTTATTTGCTTGGATTGCGGATGCGTTTTTGACGGGCCTAAACATTGGATAGAAACACACGGCTTGGACTCTCCTCCATATGAAGAATGGAATGGGTGCCCATCTTGTGGTGGAGCCTATGCAGAAACATATAAATGTGATGGATGTAATGATTGGCTTTGCGGAACATATGCAGAAACTAAAAATGGTAATAAATATTGTAAAAATTGTTATGAAATAAGAGAAGTTGGCGAATAATTTTGTGGTTTGGAGGTGGTGCGTTTGGCAAAACAGCAAAAGAATCAAGTTTATGTGCTTAAGATACACAGTGGTTATTTGTCAAAGCATAATTGGCATTTAGACTTTAAATTAAGTAAAATTAGAAAGCAGCCCCAAATGGTTGTAAGCTTAGGATCTTCTCAGGTTCTTAGATGGCTTACAAAGTTACAAGATAGAGAAAATGACGATATTGAAGCATCTGGAATCAAAGAAAATATTAAAAAGATTAAAAAATTAGAAAATTCTTATGAAAATAAGCAAGAAATCTGTAAATTATATAATAAACTTTATGAAAAACAGTTTCAACAAGATTATTTGATGCTTATTATGGATTCTCCAAAAGATTATAGGTATGCTTGTCAAAATAAATTTAGCATCACTATTGATTATGGGGAAAGGAAAGAAACTGTAACGTATGTGCGTCTTCTTGGTACTGCAGGATCTATTAAAAAGAGTACAATTATGTTTATTAATGAAAACAGGCATGATGAGATAATGCATCGCATTAATAACGGAAGATATATTGGCCCAAAAGATAAAGAACCTGTTAAAAAACATAATGAAGTTGAGCTTAATTATAAATTTATACCAGCAAAATTATCTGCATATTTTGCGTTGCAGTGTTCTGCCAGTATCAGCGTTCCATGGCCAAGAATTATTGTTGTAAATGACGCTGAAGTAAAATTTACAGATAGAGTTAGAATTGTAGAAAATTCTGGTAATGAGGAAAATCCTATATGGCCGACTGTATCTGAGCCCCAAGAAGTTGAAATTGAAGCAGACGTTTCTGATGGGATGGGTTTTATTTCTCCAGAAATGAGTAGTATTTGGGCAAAATTTTTAAATGAAGGCGATGAACCCTTGTCTGGGTATAACACAAGATGCGCTTTTGTTAAAGGAATGGTATTTACAGTGCCATTTGTGCAGTTTGCAGAAGAAATTGCGCATACTTATATGATTACAGACGCATGGGGAGATCAGCGAGACATAAGAAATGCAGATGTAATTTTGACTACTTCTATGCTTAAATTATGGGATTCTTATGATGGTTTTGAAGATTATTATGAGAATTGTATGAAAAATGATTATGATTTTTGTATTGCAAAAAGTTCTCCAAGAGAATTACGTAATGTACATACTACAAATTATCAATACATTCAGGATTATTGCCTTTCTGACACTCAAATTGATGATTTAGTTGCTCCAACAGTGACGAAAATTAAAGAATGCCTTGGTTTAGACTGGAAAAAATTGATTTTATACATGTGCGGGACTGGTTTAGACGAAAAAAATGTTCTTAGATCAGATCCAATGTGCAAAGCTATTATGGCAAATCCAGAACTTATAAAAGACCCATATGTTCGATCAAAAGTTAGTAGAATGATACAAAAACGTATAAATTCAGCAAAAATTGGTGTTTTGGACGTTGCCGGAGACTATGCAATACTTGGAAATGACCCCTACTCTCTTTTACAGAAGATTTTCGGGATGGAAATTACAGGTCTTATGAAGGCTGGAGAATGTTATCATCAATATTGGACAGATAAAAATGTTGATGAAATAGTTTTATTTAGGGCGCCAATGACATCTCATGAAAATGTTCAAAAATTAAAAGTTGTTGCATCGGATGAGATGAAAAAATGGTATGGATATATTAAAACATGTTGTCTTATTAATAGTTGGGATACTACAGCAATGCGTCTGAACGGAGCGGATTAACAAAATAGTCCCCTTATATTGTGAAGTATAAGTGAAAACTTGGTGAACCTGTAAATACAGGGTGTGGCATATGCCGCTAACGGTGAAAGCTAAGTCTATAAAAAATACAAATTCAACAATACAAAATTAATTATGAAAGGAGGTTTATAAATGATAGAAGAAAAAATTATTACAATTAGAGAAGTCGATTATATTGTTTCTTCTGATGGAAAAGTATATAGCACAAATAATATTGGAAGAGCAAAATATCATAAAGAGATATCTCAGCGCAAGAACTCAGATGGGTATATGCAAATTACGGTTGGTAAGACTGGTCATCGAGGACAATATAGAGTGCATCGAATGGTTGCAGAAGCATTTATTCCTAATCCAGATAATCTTCCAGAGGTAAATCATAAGGATAATAATAGAACAAATAATTGTGTTGATAATTTAGAATGGTGTACACACGTGTATAACATTCAGTATTCTATTGATAGTGGAAATCATATCAGCATCTCTGATTTAACTGGTGATAAAAATCCAAATTACGGAAACCATACACTGAAGGAAAAATATAAAAATAATCCAGAATTATCAAAAGAGAATCAAAGTCGTCCTGGCTCTAAAAATGGACGAGCAAAAAGAGTTAAAATTTTTGATATTATTGAAAATAACGAACTGGAATTTGGATATATAAGAGCCGCTGCTAGTTATTTAATAATAAATGGTTTCACAGACGCCAAAAAAGTAGATTCTGTTATGAATAGACTTTCTGTTTGTGCGAAAAGCAACAAAAAGTATAAAAATAGATTTTGTGTTGAATTTGTTGATTAATGTTTATGGATATGCCAATACCGTGCGAAGCCTAGAAATAGGAACGTGTAACGACTAGAGCTATTGCTCGTACTGTGGCAGTGAAAGTCCGCCATGGGAAGTGCCAAGCTTCTGAATTTTCAGAAGAAGAGATAGTCTATTCCCTTTAAAATATGGTGAAAGCCAGGGTATAAAAGTATGATTCAGATACAGTATTTTCAACGAATAATGATGTCTTATTAAACACTTTTGAATACAAAGATACATTAATGTGCGTTCAAAGTAAAATGCCTAAAAAAGTTCCTACAGAAGATGATTTTATTGCTTCTGATATCAATGGATTTGGTGATTCAATTGGAAGCGTGACCAATAGAGGCACAAATATGATCTCTTTAAGAGAAAAATTTGATAAAAATAGCGAAGAATACACCAGATTACAATATCGTATTCGTACAATGATGAATTATCAGCAAAATGCTATCGACCGTATAAAAGGTGTTGTTGCACAGCCAATTCCAAAAGAATGGCTAGAACCAAGGCTTTCAAAGCCAGAACGTAACGATGATGGGGATATTTTAAAGAAAAAAGAGATAGATTATAATATTGCCGCAGAAATTAAGCCATGGTTTTTTATATATAGGTATTCTCAGCTTAAAACTGAGTTAGATAAGTATATGAAGTCGGTAAAATCTAATTGTAAGATTAGATTTGGTAAAACTTTGGATAATTTGTATGTTTCTGACAATAGAACCGAAGAGGAAGAGGCATTTATATATAATTATGAGAAATATATGCCAATTAGCAGAGCCCCAGGGACGATGAACCGTATATGCTGGAAGATTGAAAATGAATTTCAGTCTGTTGATGTTTTGCCAGATGTTGAGTTTGATAGGTCAATTTTAAAGAGTAATGCCGCTTATTTTCAAGAAGAATATGATGCAATTAAAGAATTATATGACGAATACAATAAAACTGTTCAAATATTTTTAAAGGGTGTAAAGAAAAATGATTCTGATAAAACTGAACGAGATGTTGTAATGAATCAATTAAAAAATGAATTTGCGAATGCATGCAGTGTTGTATGCCCAAATTCAGAAATTTTAGCAAATATAGTTGTAGATATTTGTTATTTATCAAACAAGAATAAATCATTTGCATGGGATGTTGCTGGAGAAAACATTTTCCAAAATGTATTAAAAAATAGTGAAAATAAAATTCAATTTCCTATTAAAGATGATGATGGAGATATAGAATTTTGTGGGAAAATGTTTTCTTTATATACTTTAGAAGTTAGAGGTGATAAAAATGATGATTTTGAATGAAGAAAAATATGCAAAGGATCTTCTGCTTGGTAAAAATAAAGATGTAAAGTCTGCAATTAAAAAAATTGGGTATATTACAAGATATAATTTACACGTTTTAGGTAAAGATGATAATGAAAACTATGTTTCTACAGTTAAGTGGATGACAAAACATCAAGACAATTTTGACGAATCAGCATATTCAAATGCCATATCAAATGCTATAAAAGGGGCAAAAAAGCGTGTTTTTTATAATATTGATAGTATTATTGTTACTAAAAATGAGCTTGAAAAAATTAAATCTTTAGAAAATATTCGAGAAGAGAAAGTTTTATTTGTCCTATTATGTATGGCAAAGCAGCAAGCATTATCTATAGGCTTTACTGATGGTTTAGTTAGATATACTATTACTGATTTATGTAAAATGGCAAGGATATCTGTTCCGGCAGATGACAGAGAGTATATTTTGCATGATATTCTTGTAAAAAATTTAATAAGCTGTCCCAAAAAAAATGACACAAAGTGTTTGATGGTTAATTTTATAGATGGTGATGGAGATGCCGAATTAGTATTGAATGAAATAGATTGTCAAGAATTAGTATATATATATCTTCAATGGAAAAATGGTAAGGGGTTTAAACGCTGTAAGTCGTGTGGAAGACTTATGAGAAGTAAGGGTTCTAAGGACATATGCGCTTATTGCGAACAATCTCCAAGAGATACTACTCATATTTGGTGCATTGATTGTGGTGATATTATTGAAATAAGTCCGTTTGCTACAGAAGTTTGTCGTTGTGAACCATGTAATTCTATATACCAAAGGCAAAGAAATGCAATTAAAAATAAGGCATATAGAGACAGGATAAAAGATAAATCGTGACCGTCGCCTCAAAATAAACAGTACAAAATTAACGACAAAAACATAAATGAATTATTTATATAACTCGACCCGCTGAAAAATGTGGGTCGAATTTTTCCTAATGGATCATATAAGTGATTCATTGATACCAAAAACATTAAATAAAACACACAACAGGGAGGTACAAAATATGGAACAATTAGCAATCGCAATTCCAAATTCAATTGAGAATCTTTCGCTGCCAAACCCAGAACTCCTACAGTTCTATAAGGATGTAGAAAATCGTAGTATTTGGATCGAGGGCGAAATTGATGAAAGTCTATTTGAAGCATCAAAGCTGATTATGAATTGGAACAGAGAAGACAAAGGTACTCCACCAGAGGATAGAAAACCAATTAAGATATTTATTAATTCTCCTGGCGGTACATTAGAAGATACATTGTCTTTTGTTGGACTTGTAGAAACCAGTAAGACACCAATTATAACTGTTAATATGGGATGGGCATATTCTGCAGCATGTTTAATTGCATTATCTGGACATAAGCGTTTTGCTATGCCAAATACTAATTATTTGCTTCATAGCGGAAGTGGTGGCTGTGGTGGTTCATTTGAGCAAACAACTGAGCAAATGAAACAATATAAAGCCCTTGTTGACAAGATGAGAAATTATATTTTAGATAAAACATCCATTGACTCTAAGACTTTTAATAAAAAAAAGAGTACAGAATGGTATATCACATGTGAAGAGGCTGTTACTCTTGGCATGGTTGATGGAATTATTAAAGATATTGATGAAATTCTATAATTTGGAGGGACTATATGGCTACAAAGAAAAAGACTGTTACAAATGAGTACGGGAACGCCCCAAAAACTGTTGAAGGGCACCCTTTTTATGGTCTTAAATTAGATAACGAGCAAAAGGAATTTGTAAATGCCATTTTGAATCCAGATAAATTAATCGTATTTGCGAACGCGAGAGCTGGTACAGGCAAGACGTTAATGGCTGTAGCTGCTGCAAATCTTTTAGTGCAACATGGCGAGTATGATGGCATCGTGTATATAGTTAGCCCTGTTCAGGAAGAAAAACTTGGATTTCTTCCGGGTAGCGCTGATGAAAAAGTATCTATTTACACTACTCCATTATATGATGCACTTGCGAAGCTTGGAATTAATCCATTTACTTCTGTCATCCAAGAAGGAGTAGAAAATCAAAAGAATGGAACTGGATATATTGATTGCATTTCTCATGTTTATCTAAGAGGATGCAATTTAGAAAATAAAGTTGTTATTATTGAAGAATCACAAAATATGTATACAGATGAATTAAAAAAGGTTTTAACAAGAATTTCTGATACTTCTAAAACTATTGTAATCGGACATAGTGGACAATGTGATTTGTACCACCATCCAGAAAATAGTGGTTTTGTTAAATATATTGAACATTTCAAAGATGAACCATATGCACAGATTTGTCATTTAACGACCAATCATAGAGGTATTGTTTCAACAAAAGCCGACGAACTTGAGTGATTAGGAGGAACATAATATGGCAAAGGCAAGTATTAATAAGAATTATAAACTCTCTGCAAAGGGAGTGCTTGGATTAGACGAGGATGGCATTATTGGTATTGAGAACCCTGATACTGGTGAATTTATTGAATTATCTAGATTGTTTGTAGATTTTCTAGAAAAGCCAGTATCTATGTCTATTTCGTATGATGAGGATTATGAATAAAATACAAATTAGGAGGAACAAAAAATGAATAAAACACTAAAAAAGCAAGATATAATTAATGAACTCGCAGACCGTACAGGCTTTTATAAGTATAATATTGAAGAGTTTCTGACTGCTTTAGAGGCGCTAGTTACGGACGTTATGCAGGAAGCAAACTTTGATGAAAATGCTGAGATGAAGTTAATTCCCGGTGTTACAATTGGTGCTCGTAGAGTTGCTCCGCGTGAAGTAAGAAACCCGCGTGATAATACAACTTTGATGGCCCCAGAAAGAGTTATTCCATATGCCAAATTTAGTCAGCCATTTAGATATAGAATTAATGGCGAATAATTGGGGTGATTTTATGGGGTATGAGAAATTAGTTAATGAAAATGAAGAACAATATATATTGCGTATATGCTCTATGAAAGAGTCACAAGGCTTAACGTGGCAAAATATTGCGGACATATTAAATGAATCTCTTGGATATAATTATGGTGAAAGTGCATATAGAAAAAAGGTACAGAGTTTTAATAAAATGATGGAAGCGAATGAAAGTACATTTTTCACTGAGGATGAATATTTGAAGAAAATTCGTGAAGAGAAGGAAGAGCTTTATAAAGCCAAAAAACAATTTCAAGACCAAAGGCGTGAGTATAATAAAATCCGTACTATGGATGCCCGATCAGACCATTTAACAGAAGAATTAATTGAGGTCGCTAAATCTCTTCCGATTCGTGAATTAAATAATTTTTCAGATATTCCAGTAGTTGAATCTGGCAAAGAGGCTATTTTGGTTTTGGCGGATTGGCACTATGGAGAAGTCTCAGACAATATTTGGAATAAATATAATACCGACATATGTAAGCAGAGAGTGCAAAAGCTTTATGAAAAAGTTTCTCAATATTTAAAATATAACCATGTTGAAAAATTGCATATTATGTTACTTGGTGATGAAATTCATGGCGCTATTCATTCTGGCTGCAGAGTTATGTCTGAAGAAAATACATGTGAGCAACTTATGCATGTTTCTGAAATTTTGGCGCAATTCATTAATGAGCTTTCTGCTAAAGTAAAACAAGTTGATATATATTCTACATATGGTAATCATGCAAGAACAATCCAAAATAAGGATGATAGTATTCACTCAGATAATATGGAACGTATTATTCCATGGTGGTTAAAGCAAAGATTACAGAATAATAATCGTGTTAATATAGTTGAAAGTGATTACTATGAATTTATTGCATTTAGTGTGTGTGGATATAATATAATTGGTTGCCATGGAGACCTTGATAAGATTAAGAATTTTGGCGTTATTGCAAATACTATTTTTTCAAAGCTTTATGGGAAGACAATTGATTATTCGTTCCTTGCAGACAAGCACCACATTGAAGAGTTTGAACAACTTGGCATTGAATCTATTCTAGTTCGTTCCTTATGTGGAGCAGATGAGTATTCTAATAATAAGAGATTATATTCATCTCCGGGACAAACATTAGTAATTTTTACACCGGAAGATGGTAGACAGTGCACCTATAATATTAAATTATAAACAATACAAAATTAATATTATTTCGGCAGTAATTAATAATTACTGCCGTTTTAATAATATAAATAACAAAAAATAAAGGAGAACATAATAAAATGGAAGATATTAAGAAGAATTTTAAGCTAGTTTTTAACCCCGGATGCGCCAGACGTTTACTACGCGCTGGATGCACCATTGCAGATATTAAGCAGTCTAAAGAAAATCCAGATAAGACTATTTTTGTCTTTAAACGTGATGAGGCTTTCGAGGCTGCGTTTGCAGAGCTGAATGACAGTCTTAAGAAACAGGCATCTGATGAATCCGTTGAGATTTGTACGGAATAATATATAATATTCGTTACAAAATGCTAAGTAGAATGGAGGAAGAGTGATGACAACAGGTAAAAGTGCGGGTAGAAAGGCAACTTCTAAGGCTTGTCAAATTGAAAAATACTTATGCCCATATTGTAATACCATTAAAAAAGCTGGAGATTTTTATATGAGCTCTGACCCACTTGTGATGACTGGCAAAACGGTAATGTGTAAGGACTGTGCGGAAAAAATTGCAAGAAATTATAACGCTAGGACTAAGACATATGGCGATTGTACGAAGGCGTCCGTCCAAGAAGCACTTGAACGTCTTGATAAACCCTTCCTCGAAAATATTTGGAATTCTAGTTATTTTGAGTATATAAATGATAAAAATCCAAAGCAACGTAGTAATATATGGGCGGCATATATTAAAAATATTAGTATGCCACAATATAAGACAATGCGTTGGCGTGATGGAGATTTATTTGCAAATTATAAAGAGGAAGCAATTAAGCAAGCTAAACAAGATATTGGTAAGGAATTATCAGAAGATCAACGTCCAAAAAATCAAGAAATCAATGAAGAGTATGAAAAGAACCGTGTAGACGTTGTTAGATTACTTGGATATGATCCTTTTGAGCATGAACAAGAAGAAGATAAACCACTACTCTACTCTCAGTTGATTGGATATTTGGATGCAAGTGGAGAAAATGATGACATGATGAGAACCTCTTCCGCAATTACTATTGTTCGTGGTTTTTTACAACAAGCAAAATTAGATGATATGATTGCTAAAGCTATGTCTTCTCCAAATGTTTCCAATAAATCTGGTGAAATTAAATCTTATTTAGATTCTAAGAAAAATGTAGCCTCTACTGTTTCTTTGTTGGCAGAACAATCTTGTTTAAGTTTAAAACATAATAAAAATCAGAGTAAGGGCGAAAATACTTGGACTGGTAAAATTAAGAAAATTAAAGAATTAAATCTCCGTGAGGGAGAAGTCAACGGATTTGACATTGCAACATGTAAAGGCATGCAACAGGTTATGGATTTGAGCAATGCTTCTATTTTAAAGCAACTTGCTCTTGATGAATCTGAATATTCTGATATTGTCGCAGAGCAAAGAAAACTTGTAACTCAACTTACTAGCGAAAGGGAAAATTATAAAGAGATATGTAGGATTTTATTGAGAGAAAATTTAGATTTGAAATATACGCTGTCTGAGCATGATTTATTGCCGCAAGAGAATCTTATCAATTTAAATGAACTCTTCTCCCCTCTTAGTGAAATAGAACCTGTTGACGAGGAGGTATCCGAAAATGAGTAGTCAGATGAAGATCAAAATAATTGATGAAATGAATGACAGGTATCTTTCGGATATAATGAATGAAAGTAATACTGTGTATGTAAAGCCCGGTGTATATGCAATGTCAACTCATAAAATAGAATCACTTATAAAAATTGCAGAATTACAAAAATATTATCAATGTAATCCTGTTAGATTTATAAGTGATTTTTTCGGTATAGAATTAATTGATGCACAAGCATGGATAGTTCAAAGATCTTGGAATTGCCCAAATGTTCTTGTTGTGGCAACTCGTGGATTAGGAAAATCTACGGTAATTGATTTAATTCTTATGTCTAAAGGTATGTTATTCAATAACTTTTGGAGTTATATAGCATCAGGATCAGGCGGACAGGCTGAACAAACATTTACAACGCTCGAACGTCTGGCAAATGACAATATCGATGAAATGGTTGGTTCGACTGGATATATTTTTAAGCACGAAGTGGAAATTAAAAATGCTGCAGGAGATGGATTCAGTCATTCAAGCAATGGATTTACATATTCTTTGTATAATGGTTCTATGACTCAGACATTGAACTCAAATATCGATGCCAAAAGAGGAATGAGAGGAACCGTTATTTTTGATGAAAGTGGCTTCCTATCTGCAGAAATGATGAAGGTTTATGGTGCATTTGCTATTGTCAATAAAAGCTTTAAAACTGGTAAAGACAGAGATGGCAATCTTATTGACCCAATTAGACTTCGTACATTTCCTACAAATATTCCAAATCAAAAATTTTATATTAGTTCAGCATCGAGTACTGATACTGAATTTTATCGCTTATATAGAGAATTTGCTAAGCGACAACTTATGGGAGACCAAGATTATTTTGTTGCTCATATAGATTGTGAGGTTGCTTTTAAACCGACTATGCATGGTAAGGTTATCGCTCCTTTACTTATGCGTAGTACAGTTGAAACCGAAATGGCAACGAACCCAGAAAAGGCACGTCGTGAGTATTATTGTGAATTTACTACCGATGCTGGGCTAAATGCTATTATTAAGCGCGGCACTATTGCTCGTAATAGCGAAACTCGTGTCCCGTTGTTATATAATGATACGGGTAAAAAGAAATTTATATTTGCATATGACCCTGCTCGTTCCAGAGATAATAGCGTTATTCTTATAATGGAACTTTATGTTGACGAACATGGCAATTATAAAGGGCGTATTGTAAATTGTGTTAATTTATTAGATGTTGGTAAAAAACGTAAAAGCCCAATGCAGACACCAGATCAGATTAAATATTTAAAAGAACTTATATTGGATTATAATGGAAACGCTCCAGATTATGAAAACATAGAAGCAATTTTAATAGATGCTGGTTCTGGTGGTGGCGGCGTAAATATTGCTGACTATCTGATGGAAGATTGGGTAGATGATAAGGGAAATAAACATAGAGGCTTAATAGATAAGGAATATAGCGCTGATTATGTTAGTAAATATCCTAATGCTATTAATAAATTAAAGCTTGTCTCCCCTACTCAATATAAGTCGATTATATATGAAGCACTTATTGAAATGATGAATCTTGATTGCATTAGTTTCACGAATGATTATGATAATAAGGGCTATTTAACGTTATTTAAGGTCGATGATAAATTATACAATTCAGAGAAGAAACGTATTTCTGAAGAACTGAAAAAGCAAAACATTCCAGAAATAGAATTTGCTCAAAAGGTCGAAGAAGAAATGAAAAAATCTTCTTGTATTAAAACAAAAATTGTAAAACTTGATCCATATCAAGAAATTGCACTGAAAAATATTGATGCAATGAAAGAAGAAATGGTGAATATGGTTCGTAAAAAAAGAGATTCTGGAAAAGATTCTTTTGACTTAATACCAGAAAAAGCAAATAAGTTACACGACGATAGAAGCTATTGTGCGGCGTTATGTGCATGGGCACTTTCAGAAAAACGTGCAGAGCGTATTCGTAATAAAAAACGTACAACAGATTATAAACTCATAGATATGTTACCTGTCACCCCGCGCAAACAGGTTGAAAAAATATTTGGATAAGAAAGGAGGCCGGTGCCTTTGGAAAGTTTTGAACAGAAAAAGAAAGAGCTAACAGAACAAGAGCGCATAGCGGCTCTCCAAAAAGACGAAAAAGCTAGAGCGAGATTTGCTGCTGTTAAAGATATTTTAACATTAATTGATTTAACAAGTAGTAAATCACAGTCTTATACTATATATTCTAAAGATAATCTTAGAAGCTATTTACAAAACCCTTCTACGGAAAGCAACCAAAAGAACCTTAGAAAATTATCTGAGTTTTTATATACAGTTAGTCATGTGTATAGAAGACTTGTATTAAATAAAGCTAATCAATTTGATGCAAAAAGCTATATTGTTTATCCAAAATTAAACGATAATGGAGAAGTTGAAGATTCTTCTTATCAAAATTATATTAATGCAAGCAATTATGTACAGGGAATGCATCTTGACACACAGATTAGAAAATGTTTAATTAAAGCGTGGCTGGATGATATTGTGTATTGTTTCTGTTATGGGAACCCAGAAGATGACTTATTCTTTTTACATATTCTAGACCCAGATTATTGCAAAATTTCTAGTGTTGACTATTATAGTGGAAAGATCAATTTTGCATTTAATTTTTCATTTTTTGATGGTTCTAATAGTTTTTATCTTGATGTGTATGATCCCGTTTTTAAGAAGATGTATAATTCTTATAAATCTGATAGTAAGTTACGCTGGCAGGAATTGCCACCAGAACAAACATTTTGTTTAAAAATTAATGAGGAAAATTTAGATTACGGTATCCCTCCATTGAGCGGATTGTTTAATTCTTTAATTGACCTTGTTGATTTGTCTCAAATTCAGGCAGTTAAAGACGAGCTATCTGCATATAAACTTATTTGGGCAAAAATAGATACAATTTCTGGCTCAAAGGAAGTAGATGATTTTCAGATTGATCTTGAATTAGCGAATCAGTTTTATCAGAAATTGCAGAGTGTTTTGCCAGAAGGTGTAGCTTTTGGTATGTCCCCCATGGATCTTAAAGATATTACATTTGAGGCAGACGCAGCGAATGATACCAATGTTGTTAATAAAGCGCTGACCAATCTGATTGAGACAAATGGTGATATTGTTTTAAATTCTAATAAAATTACTAACAGCACAAGTTTTAAATTTGCAATGATGGCTGAAAGCATGACCGCTATGGCGGTTGTCTCGCAGTTCAATGTATGGGTTAATTTTTATATTAAAAATAATCTTAGTGTTGAAGATGTAATTGTTGAATTTTCTGATGTTAGTAAATATTTTAAGGATGACAAAATTGACCAATTATTAAAGTTGGGGCAATATGGCTTACCAGTTAAAATGCAAATGGCATCATTATTAGGAATTAACCCTGCTCAGTGCCGTTCTTTAGAGTATCTAGAAGATAAACTTGGATTAGCAAGGACGAAGTGGGTTGCTCCGTTGGTATCTAGCAATGTGCAGAGCGGATTGTCAGAAAACGGAGATGGTTCTGATGGTAGACCGACAAGTGATGAGCCATTAAGTGACGAAGGTCAAGCTACGAGAGATGGCGAAAAGAATGTAAAGTAAGGAGGAGCTGCCATGAATACTAAAAAATTTATTGTTACAAAAGATCCAGAAGTGGCAAAGAAACTTGCTTCCATCTTTAAACTGGTAAATAAGACAAATGATTCGTGGGTATTTATAAATGCGCCCACGAATTTTAATTTTGCTGAATATGGCAAGAAGATAGCATTTACTAATATTTTATGTCTGTAATCTCTTTTTTAGAGTTTATAGTTATTCTGCAAGAAAGGAGGAAATTACATGCATAAAATTTTAACGCTTGATAATTTATATCAGTTCTTTGTAGAACAAAATAAGTCTGTTAATTTTAGTTCAAAAGAAAAAGGCAACCCGATCGTTGTTTATACTCCTGCAAATTTTGAAGTATCTGATAATGACATGCCTGGGATGCTTAAATTAAAATTTAAAGTTTGTCACACCGAAACCAATAGAAACGGAAGTCATATTTCTAAAGAGAATATGGAGACCGCTATGCCTACTTTAAAATATAGACCTGTCTTAGCATATATTCATCAACTTGATGATGGAACATATGATTTTTATGCTCACAATATGGAAATTGAAGAAGATGAAAATGGTGATGAAAAGATAGTTTATACAGAAAAGCAAGTTGGTTGTTTTACGGCAGAAGATCCTTATCTTGAGTATGATGAAGAAAAGGATAAGACATATGTTAATGCATATGCTGTTATTCCAGAAGAATATACTGAAGCTGCGAATATCATTCGTAGAAAGAATGGAACAAAAGTAAGCTGCGAATTGGTTATCAATGAGCTTTCCTATAATGCCAAAGAGAAATATCTTGATTTGACAGATTTTTATTTCGGCGGTTGCACTTTATTAGGCTGTGATGAACATGGTAATGAAATAGGCGAAGGAATGCTTGGCGCAAGAGCTGATATTGCAGATTTTTGTCAAAAGGAGCCTGTATTTAATTATCAAGAAAAATTGGTTGAAATATTAGACAAGCTTGACAGTACATTGTCTAATTTCAATAAAAACAATACAGAGAAGGGAGTGAGAAGAGAAATGAATCATTTTGAGGAACTTCTAGAGAAGTATGATTTTACCGCAGAAGAGCTGGATTTTGATTATGAAAACATGTCAGATGATGAGCTTGATGTCGCATTTGAGGAATTTAAGAATAAGAAGTATGCAGATGATGATGGTGGTGGTGCGGGTTCTGATACTGGTGATGCCGGAGAAACAGATCCTAGCGTTGGTGAAGGCAATGGCGAAGGCACAGGCACTACAGATCCACAGCCAACAGAACCAGAACCAAGCGAAGATGAAGATCCAGAAGATGGTGAAGGCGCTTCTACTGAAGATGATGAGTCTAAGAAGAAGGGTGAAAATTTTGTAAAGAATTTTAAGATTGAAATTTCTCATGAGGATATCAGATATGCTCTTTATAATCTTCTTGGAGAATATGAAGAGGCAGACAATGAATGGTATGGAATTTATGCTGTTTATGATAATTACTTCATAATGCAGGGATGGTGCAATGGAAAATTTTATAAACAGGGTTATGCTATTGACGGAGAAAATGTATCTCTTGATGGTGAGCGTACAGAAGTGTTCCAGATGCTATTGACTGAATCTGAAAAGATTGCGGTAGAAAAACTGCGTAGTGATTACGCTGAACTTGAAGAAAAATATAATGAGCTTAAGACATTTAAGGATAATTATGATGCTGCAGAGCAGAAAGCCGCAAAAGATGCTATTTTTGCAGATGAAGCATATGATAGTATCCGTGAAGCTGATGAGTTTAAGGCACTTATGAACGATTCCGAAAAGTATTCTGTCGAAGAGATTCAGAATAAGTGTGATTTGCTATTCGCTGCTAGTGTAAAGAAGGCACAGTTTGCTGCGAAGGATAAGAAGTCTCATAGTCTTGGATTTAATTTTAGTAAAAAGGAAGATAAAAAGGCTTCTGCTTATGGTAATTTATTTAAGAAAGATTGAACAATACAAAATTATTAAACTAAGGTCGTTATAAATAACGACTTTTGTTATATTAAAATAAATTTTAAATTATGAAAGGATGAAATTAGTTATGGCAAATGTTTTTGATAAAATTGTCGGAACTGAGCACGTTGTTGCTGAAAGTTCTCTACTGAAGGCTACCGAAGTTGGTCATATTCTATCCATGAAGTGCCACAAGGATTTAGACAATGGTTCTATTGTTACTAGAGGTGCATGGGTTGAGGCACAGGTTTTTGATTCCGCAGATTATGCTGCTGGTAAGAAGCCCTACCTAGTACTCACTCCTCCTATTGGATATAACTCCGATAGACGCTCTTACCAAGAGGAAAGATATTTCTATAATGCTACTGGTGAGATTGCAAGAGCATATGAGCTACATGTTGACGACATCTTCACTGTTTCTGCTAATGCTATTACTGCTCTAGCTACCGCTCCTGTTGTTGGTAATTATGTAAGTGTTGACGGCGGTCTATATAAGGAAGCTGCTTCTGCTGGTCAGACTGGTTTTGTTGCACAGATCGTTGAGAAGGTTAACTACACTAATAGCGTTTCTTACAGACTCCATGTCGTAAGTCTAGGCGCGTAATTTGAAAATTGAGAAAGGAGGAAATAATTATGGCTAAGTTTATGCAGTTTGATATGAATGTTAAGAATGTATTTGATAATAATGAGAATGATTATAATGCTTTTAATAAGCTAATGCTTGACTATTCTCACAATGCTCTAGATGGCATTTCCGTAAAGGAAGCAAATCAGAAGATTGTTGAGATTTTCCGCAATGTTATTGGTTGCGACGAAAAGTCCACCAAGGCAGAAATTCGTAGAGGTATTCGTAGAAATCAGGCAGTTCTTTTTGATCTAATTGAGGTCGTTATTGATGATGCTCTAGTTAGTGGCTGGCAGGAGAATCCTTTCTTCAAGGAGTTCGTCGAAATTCGTAATCTAGCACTTGGTGATAAGAACGAGTTCTATTGCCCAGATCAGAGTGTTCTTTCTGTAATGAAAGTCTCTGGCAACCATCACGACATTATTAGACAGAGACTAGGAGCTGGCAAGACCTTTAGTGTTGAGACTAGCTGGTATGGTCTTAAGGTTTACGCAGAATTTGAAAGACTACTTACTGGCGTTGAAGATTTTGCAACTCTAGTTGGTAAGATTACTGAAGCTTTTGATCGTTATGTCAATCAAGCTCTATATGAGGCTCTAATGGGTGTTGGCACTACTCTAGGCGCTCAGTGGTATAAGTCTTCTGCTCTAAGTGATGCAACCAAGGAAACCCTACGTACTCTATGTATGGATGTTGGTATGGCATCTGATTCCGAAGTCGTTATTATGGGTACTCGCGCTGCTCTTGCTAGTGTGTTTGATCTTACTAAGGTTGAATGGGCTTCTGGTAGCATGAAGGATGAGAAGCACACCACTGGTAAGTTTGGTTATTGGGAAGGAATCCGCCTTGTGGAACTCAAGCAGGGCTTTAAGCTTAACGATACCACTCAGTATCTAATTGCTAATGATATTCTGTTTATTATGCCCGTTGGCGTCGAGCCTTTCATCAAGCTAGTTTATGAAGGCGACACTCAGATGTATCAGGTTCAGGACGCAGGCACTCATATGGATATGACATATGATTACGAGGTACAGACTAAGATGGGCCTTAGTGTTATTACTAACCAGAAGTTTGGTATGTGGAAGATTGTTAAGTAATTTAAACAATACAAAATTAATTATTAGGATAAAAGGAGAAATTTAATATGGCAAATACAAGAACCAAGAAGGTAGAGGCCGAGGCTCCTACTGAAGAAATTATCAAGGAAGAACCCAAGAAGAAGGCTCCTCGTAAATTTGCGCAAGACGATGTTATTTTGTGCAAGTCTGTGACGTTCGGAGAATTGCTATTACCCGGCAAGAAGTCTCAATTACTATATACATGGGCAGATTATGGTGATGCTACTGAGGTAGAATTCCAAGATCTTCAAGCTCTTAGATCTATAAGGTCTGCTTATCTAAATGCGCCTTATTTTGTAATTGAGGACGAAGAGTTGCTTGAGCAGTGGCCCGAACTTAAGACTCTTTACGCAAAGGTCGCCGCACTAGATGTCGATAATCTATTCAATCTACCTATCAATCAGTTTAAGAAGAGACTTCGTGAGATTCCTGTTGGATTTAAAGATTCTATCAAGAATATTGCCGGAGATAAAATTCGTAATGGTTCTTTAGATAGCATTGCAAAGATTAACGCACTGGATGAAATTCTTGGCACAGAGTTAAAATTAATGATTGAGTAAAGGGGGTTATTTAAATGACTCCTTTTTCTGAAATTTATGAAAGAGCTGCTTCTAAAATTGAAGACCCAGATCTTGCATTACTTCCAGAGGAAGATTTGGAAGATATGTTTCATGAATGGCTTATGAGCGCTATTTCACAATTTAGAAAATGCAAAAATGACCTTTCTAATCGAGATGAAGAGAATAAGCAATTTAACGTAGATTTATTAGATGTAGAGAAGGAAATTCTTGCAATTTTAGTTGTGAGGCAGTGGCTTGAGCCGCAAGTTAATTCTGTTTTATTGACTAAGCAAGTTTTTGCTGATAAAGAGCAGAAATATTATTCTCAGTCTCAGCATCTTGCGGAATTAATAGCGTTGGATGAAAAAATGAAGTTAGAAGCGCAAAGGCTAAGCCGTGATTATACATATGGATATGGTTCGTATTGGACTTGAGGGAGGAATTACTATGAATACTATTTATGGAGATATCCCTCAAATACAGATTATAGAGCAAAAACGTTATTTATATGGAGCAATTATTAGTTGTCTTTATCAAAAAGAGAATGAATACCCTTTTTTAGATGCCCATATGCAATCATTGATTAATCAAATAAGTGGATTAAATAAAATGTTTAATTATCAGCCAGAAATATTGACTATTATTAGTTGTTTAGAGACAGCACGAAAGGAGCCCTCTCAGTTCCGCAAGGCTATACTTGATGCGGCTAACTTAGTTAATGCCTTGAAGGATGGTGATAACGATGCTTGATTCGTTTAAAACTCGTATGGAAAGACTAGGCAAATGCCAAAGTGATGCTTATTTACGTAATGCCGATAGTACAATTAATGCCACCTTCAAGAGAGATCCAGCCTATCGTGAGGTTCTTGTAACTTCTGCACCAAATGGAATCACATTAAGAAAGCTAGATGCTAAGTTTATTATTGATACGCGCCGTTCAATAAGCGGTGACGAAGAGGTATATAAGCTGCAGTTTAGACCTCATGTTAAAATTCCAGTTGGCTCATATGTTGATATTCCAGATGATGCTGGCGAATTGCAAAGATGGCTTGTCATTCTTGATGACCATCAGCCGCAGTTTCATATGTATTATGTATTAAAGTGTAACTGGACATTAAAATGGGTACATGAAGATAAAGTTTATAAGTGTGAGTGTGTACAGAGAACGCAGAGTTCTTATAACTCTGGTCTTTGGACTGATTATATTTTTACTACGCCTGAAGATCAAACCATCATGTTATTGCCGACAACTCCTTATACTCAAACGCTTAGTTATAATCAACGTGTGTTAATTTATGATAGCGGTAGAAAAATACCTTTGGCGTGGGAATTATCTAAGGTATTAGATACAATTCCAGTTGGTATTACACGTTTGACATTTAAACAAGTCCAAGCGACAATGCAGGAAGACTGTGGAAAATATGGCTTAGCAAATTGGTGCACGAATAAAGAGCACGACATTACTAAAAACGAAATTTGCCAATATTGTAGATTAAAAGAGCCCCATTATATTGATGCCGGACTTGAAATGCCAGAGGAAGAATCCCCGACAGGGAGAATTACTTATAATGGCAAAGATGCCACATTGCGTGTTGGCGGTAGTTCTAAGGTATTTACGGCAGAATTTTGGGATGCATTTAATTTGGTATATGTTGCAGATAAGCCGATATGGAAATTGTCATTTATGAATAATAACCAGTTATTATGCTCTATTAATCTTCATTACCATAATGATGATTGGGAAATTGAACCATCTGACGATTGCCCTTCTAATGTCATGCTATCTGATTTAAGTTTTAGAGACGATGTTTCTACGCCATCGGATGTTGATGCATGTGATGTTACGTGTAGTGTCAATGGAGAAGAAATATTTAAAATTAATGTTGCACCAGCAGAAGATAACTGGAATGCTCTTAAATTACGTTGTTTACAATTATATAGCATGGTTGGTAAAAAGATTGTTGTGTCGGCCGCAAACAAAGATGGTAAGTACGCAACAGAAACGGTCATGGAGGTGGTTAGTTAATGATTAGAGATATTCAAAATATTGATGATGATGTGTCTAGTATGAAGCGTTTGATTCGTCAAAAACTCACGTCTGATCCAGATGTTATTGAGGCGTTAAATAATCATGAACTAGATCCTTCAAGCCCAGATGATTATTTAAATACAAATATTTTTGCATATATTCGCGTACCAGAGGTGCAGGATGTTGCAAGAAATTTTATATGCTTTAGCGTAGATGACGTAGAAGACCATCAATATAATAGTGTTATGAAAATTCAATATGTACAATTTGTTGTGTTTTGTCATGCGGATGACATTAAGACTCCGTATGGAATTGAGCGACATGATCTGATTGGATACTTGCTTCGAGACATTTTTAATTGGTCTAATATGTTTGGTATGCAAGCAAAATTGATATACAACAAAGAGGGAGTAACAGATACTTCGTACTCTACTCGTACTTTAAAATTTGAACTTACCAGAACCAATTCTCTGAATAAAGCTGTAACAAGGAACAAATATGAGTTCTGATATTTTTGAAGTAGATCCTCTCCAATTATATTTTGGAGACGATTATATTATTAATGATAAAATAAAAATTAAACAGGCAAAAATTGGAGATATTGTAGATTTTGGTGAGGCGAAATATTTTAGTGTTGTTCATACTTTGACTGCTATTCCGAGTGACCTTAAGTCCAAACTTTGGGATATGGGGTTAGATTGGATGGAGATTGAAGATTTTGAGTTGTTTATGATGCTTGCTCCGACGTTATCAAAAGAAAATACTGAATTGCTGTTTGGTGATTTAGATTTTACTAAATTAAAACCATATAGAAATAAGGAAAATGGCGATATTGTTTTGGCGGATTTAGAATCTGGTGTAAAGATTGATAAATTAATTTATTTAAGAATTGTAAATTATTTAAGAAAGGTTCATAATATTACGCCAAAAATAGAACGTGCGGCAAATAAGACAACCAAACAAATCCTTATAGATGAAGACAGAATGAAAATTAGGTTAAATCAAGAAAAGCCTTTTAAATCATATCTGTTGCCGCTTATTTCTTCTGTAAAGGTTCGTATGGGATATACGAAGGATTATGTGAGAAATGAGGGATTTGTAGAATTTTTTGATGATTTGGCTCGCCTACAAATTATCAATAATGCAGACCATCTACTTGCTGGATGTTATTCTGGCATGATAGATACAAAGAAAATAAATAAGGCGGATTTGAATTGGTTAAAGGAGATTTAATTATCTCTTGAATATTAAATTTATTATTTTTAGGAGGAAATTATTATGGCTTTTGATATTAATAACTTTGTTATCGATAGAGTCACTCGTGGTGTTGCTCTATCTCAGAAGGACGATTCCGTACTATTCTCTATCAACCAGATGCAGAATGTTTCTCTAAACTGCGCATCTGAATCCACTGACGCTGTTGACGCTCTAGGTACTCCTATTGCTACGTTCTATCGTGCTAAGAGTGCCGAGTTCTCTGCTGAGAACGCTATTTTCGATATGAATCTAATGGCTACTCAGCTTGGTGCCAAGAAGAAGGTTGCCAGCTCTGCTGCCAAGATTACTGCTCCTGCTATGGAGAGCTTCGAATATGGCACTGGTTCTTATGAGCTAAAGCATGCTCCCAAGGGCGAAGTTAAGGAAATTTATGTTCTAAATGGCGATAGCACTTTTGGTAAGAAATACACCAAGGGTACTGCCCCATCTGAGACAGAGTTCTCTCTTGCTGGTCAGACGATGAAGCTACCTACCGGCCTAAATGCTAGTGACGAGCTATTTGTTATGTATGACTATGAGACTGAGAATGCTGTTGAAGTTGTCAACTCCGCTACTGAATTCCCTGTCGGCTGTAAGTTCGTCATGGAAGTTCTTGGCTGCGACGTATGCGATCAGACTACTCTAGTTCACGCTTACGTGATCTTTAACAACTTTAAACTTAGTCCTGATTTCGACTGGAGTAACAAAATTTTTGCTACAAATTTTAAAGCTCCCTGCGTTCATAAAGAGCGTAGAGCGGCGTAATGATATACGTCCAAAATCCCTTTAATTGCTGGAAGTACTTAAAGACAATCTAGCTACAACGTAAGGATGAAATATGCCTAAGCGTGAATGCGGCGAAAGCAGAAAAAATAGATTGTATGATGCAAGGTTAAACCCTAAACATTGTAATAATAGTTAATCAGCAACCAAGCCTCAAATAGAGGAAGGCTCGACGGCTATTCCGAAAGGAAGTAGGTTTAAGTGAACCGAAATGGGGGATACCCAGAAATGGGTAGTGATATAGCCTGCTCTTATATGAGAATATAAGACGTCTTTAATGACTGGCAAAGCGTAACGAACTTTGTTGAACACTAGGCATTGCAACAGATGGCGCTCATCCTTTCAGTGGTAAGGCTCAACAGGCATACTGCGACAAGGAAAAGAGATTAGAAGTGATGGCTGCATAATGTGGCTTTCTACGAATAGTTTCCGTATAAAGTAATTTATATGATAAATAACACATTGAAATGCTGGAAATCCCTAAAGCTCATATACCAAAGCGGAAAGATGAAACATGCTTAAACGTAATGGTCACGAAAGTAGAAAAAAGTTATGAGATAGATATATGGTTAAATCCTAAGTATCTGTTATAATGGGAAATCAGCAGGTAAGTCTCGAATAGAGAAAACCTCAACGACTATTCTCGTTAAGAGAAGTACATAACAAGCGATTGGTTATGGAAGTGGTGTGCCCCACTTATGTGGGTGAAGATATAGTCTGTACTTTATCGAAAGATAAAGGGTCATAAGATCGGGCAAGTGTAGCGCCTTGCTTAAACACAATAGTATTCTCCATCGTTATTCCTAGCGAGGAATAATTTGTCAAGGACTTGACAAAACAAAATTAATGTGCTATAATATCAACGTAAGTAGATGAGCCCTAGCTAAGTTCATTGAAAGGGCCCCTGTTACCTCTCAGGGGCCTTCTTACGTATAATTTAAAAGAGGCAATTAAACGAAAGAGGTAATATTTATGAGTATTAAGTATGAAGATTATTCAAATATTTTAACCAAAAGAGAAATATCGTTTTTATATAAAAATGGGTCTCTTGGAGAAAATTGCCCAAATGCATTAAAATTTTGGGATTATGAAAAGAATCTGCCACTGACTCCATATATTGTTTTGTCAACATCTAATAAAGTTGTGCATTGGAAATGCCCAATTTGTAAATATGAATGGGAAGATAAAATTATTGTTAGACATAAAGCAGAAAAATGCCCTGTTTGTTCTAGTAGAATTGTCAAACAAGGATATAATGATTTTGAGAAAAAATATCCAGATATATCATTAGAGTGGGATTTTGATAAAAATTATTGTGACTATTCTCCTTCTACTGTTGCTTTTAGTTCTCATAAAAAAGGATGGTGGAAATGTAGAATATGTGGAAATTCGTGGTTTACATCTTTTAATAATAGAGCTAATGGACAAGGCTGTAAGGTTTGTGGATATAAAATTGTTGGTAATAAAGTTACAAAAAGATCTTTAGAGTCAAGAGGCTCTTTATATGATAATTGCCAAGATTTAATGGAAGAATGGGATTATGAGCTTAATAAAGGAATTAATCCTAAAGAAGTCGCCGTTGCGTCTAGAAGCAAGGTCTGGTGGAAATGTAAAAAATGTGGGTGCGAATGGTTTGCATCGGTTGGTGCCAGAACTGGTAAAGATGGTACTGGATGCCCAGAATGTAAAAGAAGGCAGGAAAAAAGTAGCATACAATGTGCTACAGAGTTGCATCTTTTGAATAATTATGGCTATCCATTATTGCATGAATTTAGATGTACGATATCTGCTGTTAATCCTTTAACTAATAAAAAGATGCCGTATGACAATGAATTAATCATTGGAGATTCACATTTAATTATTGAAGTTAACGGAGATCAACATTATCGCATTACAAATTTTACAGTTTATAAATCGAAGTATGATGGAATTACTCCTGAAGAAGAACTCAAAATGCAACAATATCGTGATAAAGTAAAAATGAATTATGTATTAAGTCTTGAAAATTATCATTATCTCGTAATCCCATATACTGCATTTAAAGACGATTCCTATAAAACACTCATAGATAATAAAATTTCAGAAATATTATCTCTTACAACCAAAACTAACATAAAGGAGTGATCTCTCATGAGATATCCTCGTACATGTCTGTGCTGCGGTAAGACCTATAGTTATTGCAGCAACTGTTGGGACTACCGTGCTCTCCCACTGTGGATGAATTCATTCTGCAGTGACAACTGCAAAGATATTTTTGAAACTTGCACAGACTATAATTTTGAGCTAATCACTAAGGAAGAGGCAAAGGAACTCTTATCTGCCTGCGACCTTTCTAACTCTAAGAATTTTAATAAATGCGTCAAGCGCGATCTTGGCGTAATTATGCAGGAACCCAAGAAGATTGAGTTTCCTATTAAAAAGGCAGAGTAATCTGCACAATCACATGAAGTAGTTACAATTAAATACAATATTACGGTGCGAAACTTCATGTGTAAGTTCTGCACCGTATTTTTTCGGGAAAAAGGAGAAATGAAAATGCAAGCAAAATCTAATATTGTTCCCGGTCTACAATATGATCCAGACAGATGCATCTATATTACGTGTATACCACAGGTTCAATTATATTTACAAAATGAAGCTGAGTTACTAGATATTCTTAGCAGCAAGACTAAAACAAACCAGCTAGTTTTTGTATTTGAACGGAATGCTTTGACGAGACGTTTATATGAAGTGTGGAAAAATAGTAGACCGTAATTTTATAGAGCGGAGGTGTTTCAATGGCTGAAACTGAAACTACTTTTGCGACTATTGTAATTGGCGTTAAGCATAATAAACTATCTGTAGTTAGAAGTGCATTTGGCACAAGTGGAATTATTAATTCGCTCATGTGCAGATTTGAATTTAGGACTAAAGACTGGGCTGGCATTCAAAAGATGGCGGTCTTCCAGAGCATGAATGATTATGTAAAGCACAAAGATGAAAATAAGTATATTATTCCACTAAATGAACAGGGCGAATGTTATGTACCAGCGGAAGTTATGGCTGGGCAAGGAGAATTTTTAATTGGTGTATTTGGAGTATACGAGAATAATAATCGTATTGTAACTAATATGCTTGCGTTTAAATGTGATCAAGGGTGTTATTGCATTGGCTCCACTCCTAGTGGAACTACTCCAAGTGAATATGCAGAAATTATTGCCTTAATTGACAAAAAACAAGACCTGTTGATTCCAGGAAATGGTATAACTATAGATGAAAACAATGTAATCAGTTGCACGTGTGAGGCAACAGAAATTGGACTAATCAGTGGAGGTGACAGTACTGATGGCTAAGGCAACTTTAAATAATGTTCGTATTCAACTTAGAAATGATACTGCTACCAATTGGGCAAAATCGACAGTTGTTCTGTTAGCTGGTGAATTTGCTGTCGAGAACGATACTGGTTTGTTTAAGATTGGTAATGGTACAGACATTTTTAGTGCATTACCATATGCCAATAATGCCGCAGAAGTTGCGCAAGAATTTAATGCGCTAAAAGATAAAATCGGAGAAATCCCTGATGATAAAACTATCATCGCAATGATACAAGAGGCTTCTTATGATGACGCCGCTATTCAAGCTGGTATCGCAGCTAATAAAGAAGCAATTGATACCTTAAACGGAGATGGCGAAGGTTCTGTTAAGAAGACTATTGCAGATGCAACAGTTAATCCTCTTAATATTACTGGCGCTACTGTTGGTCAAGTGGCCAAGATTAAGGCTGTCGATACAGAAGGCAAACCTACTGAATGGGTAACAGCCAACATTCCAACTAAGACAAGTGATCTTATTAATGATGATGGTTTTATTAAAAATATTCCAGATGAATATGTTACTGAGGCTGAGCTTGAAGCAAAGGGTTATTTAACACAGCATCAAGATTTAACCAATTATGCTTTGAAGTCAGAAATACCAACTTTAGAAGATTATGCAAAAATTTCTGAACTTGACGCAAAACAGGATAAATTAACTGCTGGGGCTGGTATTTCTATTAAAGATAACGTTATTAGCGCCACCGGTGGAGGCACTGGATTCTCTGGAGTAGAATCCGTAAATGGAAAGATTGGCGCGGTTACTCTTGCCGCCTCAGATGTTATCACTTCTTCTTCTGATATGAATAAAGTGTCTATTAATTCTGATAATACGCTAGAAGTAAATACTATTAGTTTTGATAAAATTGTACAGCAAGATACGGATGAAATTATTATTTCTGGTGGAAACGCCTAATTTTTAAAGGGGGAAATAATTTTATGGCAACTAAAACATTAAGCACAAGAATTGTCATGCGTAACGACATCGCGGAAAATTGGGCTACGAAGAATCCAGTTTTACTCAAAGGTGAGTTTGGTGTCGAAACCGATACAAACAAGTTTAAGATTGGCGACGGAGCTAAGGCCTGGGCTGATCTTGATTATGCGGGCGTCGATCAGGCCGCAATTGAAGGCATTATTGCACAGAATAGAGACAATCTATATAAATATACCCGTACCGATGGTTATCAAAGCGACGATGAAGCCATTGCTGCGGCACTAGGTTCTAATGCCCCTGTGCAGGGTGATATTGTCGTAATTACTACGACGCTTGATGGCAGCACTTATGAGCAGAGTGCTTTCATGTACAATGGAACTAAGTGGGAAGCAATGACGGGTAATGTTAACGCTAATAGGGTAATCCTTAAAGACGATATTGTTATGGCCGGTAATTATACACAGGTCGGCAATATGACAAAGGCCCAGAATGGTACCGCTACCTTTGCTACCAAGGGTAAGTCTGTCGCTGATGCTCTGACTGAAATTTTCTCTAAGCGTCTACAGCCTGGTACTCCTACCGCTCCTGCTGTTTCTCTGACATTTGGTCAGGCTAAAGCTTATGAAGTTGGCACTACGGTGTCTCCAACCTATTCTGCTTCTTTAAGCGCAGGTTCTTATACTTATGGCCCTGCGACTGGTATTACTGCTACCGCATGGGAAGTCACTGATACTGCGGGCAACTCTGCGACTACTGCTTCTGGTAGTTTTGACGATGTTGTTGTAACTGATGGCACTAATTATAAGATCACTGCAAAAGCTACCTATGGTGAAGGCGCTATTGCAAAAGACAACCTTGGCGCAGATTCTAATCCTGTTGTGAAGATTGCTGCCGGTTCTGCTACTAAGGTTTCTGGTGCAATCACTGGCTACCGCAATACTTTCTATGGTACTGTTACTGAAAAGGCTGCGCTAACTAGCACCATTATTCGTGGACTAAATAAATCCAATGCGGCATTTACCAATGGTAAGACTTTTACTATTTCTATCCCTGTTGGCGCGGTTCGCGTCATTTTTGCTTACCCAGCAACCCTACAAGACGTTAGTTCTGTAAAGGACGTCAATGGTCTAAATGCAGAGATTAAGAGTGCATTCACTAAGTCTGCAGTTACTGTTGCTGGCGCTGGCTCTGATGCTGGTATTGAATATAAGGTTTATACTACGGACTTTGCTGAACCTGTTGCGAAAGCAAATTCCTATACTGTTAAGATTTAATGAAGGGGGAAATGAATTATGGCTATGACATTTGGTACTCTTGATTTTGCTGTAGCTTTTAACCGTCAGACGGCGTTCCCTCTAGACGCTAAAAGCTATTTTGAAAGCTTAGAAGCTGCCCAGGCCGCTGCTGCGTCTGCGCAGGAAGCAGGCAGTTCTGAAACTGTATATTATTATGGCCAGCAGATTGCTGTCGTTGATAGCGGTAAGGCTACTCTATATGTTATTCAGCCCGACAAGACTCTAAAAGAAGTTGGCGGAAATATTCTTATTAATGAAAATGTGTTTTCTAAGAGCGAAGATGGCACTCTAGATCTACTTGGTTTTGCCGATGCTGTTGGTGGTGCTCAGCTTGTTAAGACTGAAGATGGTAAGGTTTCTTGGGTTAAGCCAGATACTACTACCGTTGAGGGTCTATCTACCGCTATTGAGTCTCTAAAGACGACTGTTGGCGATGACAAGAGCGGCCTAGTAAAGCAGGTCGCAGACAACAAAGCTGCTATTGACACGTTAAATGGCGCGAGCACCGTGCAAGGCTCTGTTGCATACCAGATTGCACAAGTTGTCGCTGGCGCAGATGAGAGTTTTGATACACTAAAGGAAATTGCTGATTGGATTGCGGGTCATAAGACGGATGCTGCATCCATGAATTCTCAGATTAATACAAATAAGGATGATATCGCTGCTCTTAAGACCAAGGTTGGCGACACGTCTGTTGCAGATCAGATTGCTGCTGCTGTTGACGCCGCATTAAAGGATGGCGAATCTGACAAATATGCTCTAGCTGACGACCTTGCTACCGCAAATGGTAAAATCACTGCTCTACAGGGACTAGTCGGCGAAACTGCAGTTGCCACTCAGATTAGTGATGCGATTGACGGCGCTTTAAAGGTTGATGGTGCAGAAAAGTATGCATTAGCTTCTCATACTCATGAAATTGCAAATGTTACTGGTCTTCAGGCCATTCTTGACGCTAAGGCTGCAGCAAATGACGTAGAAACCCTACAGAGCACCGTTGACGGGTTAGAGGCCAAGGCTCATGAGCACGCTAATAAGACTGTCCTCGATGCTATTTCTGAAGACAAGGTTAATGCTTGGGACGCCGCTCAGGCTAATGTTATTGAGTCTATTAAGTTGAATGGTACTGCCATTGCTCCTGCTGCCGATAAGAGCGTTAACATTGCAATTCCTGCTGCCACTGCTGAGGTGCTTGGTTTAGTTAAGGTTGACGGCGATAGCATTGTTTCCAACGAGGGCGTAATTAGTGTGAAGTCCGTATCTACTGACCTATTGGTTCAGGGTTCTGATACGCTTATTATGGATGGCGGTAATGCTTAATCATGATTTTATAATATAAAGGAGAATGATTTAAATGGCGAATAAGACATTCAATACGAGAATTTGTCTCAAAAATGATACATATGCAAATTGGATTGCGAATGATCCAATTCCTCTAAAAGGCGAAGTATGTGTAGTTGTCATTCCTGCTGACACTGGTGCAGTACAGGGAGAGCCTGTGACACTTTTCAAGGTTGGCGATGGCACTAAGAAATTTAGTCAGCTAGACTTTATCGGCGCAAAGGCTGCTGACGTTTATAGTTGGGCTAAGGCTGCTACCAAGCCAACGTATTCTGCTACCGAAATTACTGGGCTAGAAGCTTATATTGGTGAGAAGATTCAGGATACTGATACTCAGTATAAGCTAGAGGCTGATGCTGAAGATGGCCACAAGTTCTATCTATATTCCAAAGCCAAGGGTGATGAGACTTTTGGTACTACGCCTGTAAGCACTATCACTATTCCAGAGACTGTCTATACTCTAGCCACTGGTACTGCTAATGGTACGGTGAAGTTTAATGGCGATGATGTAGCTGTTAAGGGCCTAGGTTCTGCTGCTTATACTGAGTCTACCGCTTATGACGCTAATGGTGCCGCTCAGGCCGCAGAAGACAACGCTAAGGCTTATGCTGATGGTAAGGATTCTGCTATTGCAGCCGCCAAGAAAGCTGGTACTGATGCTCAGGCTGCAGTAAATACTCTTTCTGGTAAGGTTGGCACAGTCCCAGAAAGCAAGACTGTTGTCGAAATGATTTCTGATGCTCAGGCTGCTGCAACTTATAATGATGCCGATGTTAAGGCCGGTATCAAGGCCAATGCTGATGCTATTACTAAGCTAAATGGCACTTCTGCAGTTGAAGGTTCTGTTGACAAGAAGGTAGCAGATGCTATTAATGAGTTTGCTACTAAAGTTAGCGATGATCAAACTGTTAATACCTTTAAGGAACTAATTGATTATGCCGCTTCTCACCAAGGTGAATATAGCACTCTGTCTGGTGAAGTTCAGGCTAATAAGACCGCTATTGCCACTTTAAACGGCAAAGATAATGAAGCTGGCTCTGTAGCAAAGACTGTTAAGGATGCTGTTGAGGCAGCACAGGCTACTCTTCAGGGTAACATTGACAAGAAGGTTGACAAGGTAGAAGGTAAGGGTCTATCTACCAATGACTATACCACTGATGAGAAGACCAAGCTAGAAGGTATTGCTGATGGCGCACAGGTCAACGTAATTGAGACGGTCAAGGTTAATGGTGTTGCACTAACTCCTGCTGATAAGGCAGTTGACGTTACCGTTCCTACTGGAGCTCTTGCTGATAAGAACGAAGTAGCAAAGGCCGATCTTGCTGCTGATCTAAAAACTGAGATAGAAGGCAAGGTTAACTCTGCTAATTGTGGTGATATTATCTCCCATAACGCCGCAGAATTTGCTACCGCAGGTCACAATCACGACACTGTCTATTCTAAACTAGATCATAATCATAAGATCGAGGAACTAGAGCAGGATGCATATATTATTCTAGATTGTGGCTCTGCCAGTACAATTATTTAAGGCTACATTGCCTCTTCACATTAAGTAGTTTATTTAATAGGGGAGGCAATACGCCTCTCCTATTTTTTTAGACTATATAAGGGGGAATAAAAACTAATGGCTTATATCAATAAAGTTACTGTTAGAGGCAAAACATATAATTTAGAAAATCTAACCGATGGGACGTATATTGTTAGGTTGCCCAAATTAAATGCCGATGATGAGTTTGTAACAAAAAATTCGTTGCAAACTGGAGTTAAAGCATCAGAGCTTACTGATGGTACATACACTGTTAGTTTGCCAAAAAATTTAGCAAAAAACGACACATTCGTTATACAAAGCGTACAAGATAGAATTAACAATAATAAAGTAGATAAAGAAAATGGCAAGGGTCTATCTACGAATGATTATACCGCAGCGGAGAAGACCAAATTAAAAGGGATTGAAGATGGCGCAAATAAATATGTCCATCCAACTTATGGTGCAAAGACCTCTGGATTATATAAGATTACGGTAGACAGCACAGGTCACGTTAGCACCACAGATGAAGTTACAAAAGACGACATTATTGCCCTTGGAATTAATGCAGATGATGTGTTAGTAAGCGCGAAGGAATATACGGATGAACAAATTGCTGCGTATGAGCCTTATTCTATTGAGGTAGTGGATGACCTCCCAACGTCTGGTGAGGGCAGAACATTTTATTTAGTTCCAAACAGCGCCAATACTGGATACACAAAATATTGGTGGATTACCGACAAAGAAGGAAATCAGAAATGGGATGAATTCAAAGGTTCGTCTACGGTAGTTGTTACAGAGCTTCCTGAAGCTGGTGAACAGGAAACAGATTATATCCTATATTCTGACGCCGGGTGTTTCTATTATAAATGGATTGATAACTCTTGGAAAATGATTGCTGGTACAGTTGCGCATATCGTAGACTCTCTGCCCGAAACTGGTAATGAGTTTTCTGATTATTACGTTAAAAATGGCGATGGTCTATATGTCCATTATCGTTATATCGACGGGGCATTCTGTATTATTGGCGGAGATACATACACTAAGTCGCAGATGGATAGCAAACTTTCTTCGATTAATACATCTGTAGATGCCAATACTCAAAACATTACATCTAATACGACAAATATTGCCTCTCTGAGCAGAAATGTTGATACATTAAGAAAAGATTTAGATGCTATAGACACTGAGGGATACACTTATTATGCCACATATGGAACTGCGACGCTTGCAACTGGCGAAGAAAAGGAAAATGTATTTACTCTATATGAAGTTAAGAACGAAAAAGAAGAAGTGAAGAGTCAGTTTGTAATTACTGGTGGAAGCGGAGGTAGCACGACAACTACTACACTTAAAGTAGAACGTATTACAGAGTCTCCTATTATTGTGACTACGACTGATAAAGTAGAAATTAGTTTTAGCTATTCTTCAACAGACAGTGATGGCGAATCTGTCGATGGTACATATACTTGGAAACTTGGAAATACTGTTCTATCTACTGGAGCATTGGTTCAAGGCGCTAATACATTTGATATGACTGATTATGTCAATATTGGCACCCAAAAATTCACGTTGACAGTTGTCGATGCTGCTGGCAGTGTCGCAGTTAAATCTTGGACTGTGCAAAAGGTTGATATTAGGCTCGAATCCTCATTTAGCGATAAGATTTCATATGAGGCAAATAGTGCCGTGAATTTTACATATACGCCATATGGTGCTGTTAGCAAAACAGTACATTTTGTTCTTGATGGCACCGAAATTGGTACTGTTACTACAAGTTCTTCTGGTACATTGCAGTCTTATACGTTACCAGCACAAACGCATGGTGCGCATTTGTTAGAATGTTATATCACTGCAACTATTAATGGCAAAAATGTTGAAACGGAGCATATTTTCAAGGATATTATTTGGTATGACGAGAGCAATGAGAGCCCAGTCATTGGCTGCATCTATCGATACGATCATTATGGCAAGGTAGAGGCTAAGCAGTATAATTCGACTAATATTCAATTTTATGTATTTGATCCAAAGACAGAAACTCCAACTGTTACAAGGAGCGTCGATGGTAAAGTTGTTGCTACGCAGACCATGTCTGGTACATCAGATGTTTGGGCATATAAGTCATCCGACATTGGGGAACACACATTAACAATCACCTGTAGAAACACGACTCTCACGATAGTAATGGACATTAAAGAGTTAGGAATTACTATTGAGCCAATTACCGCTAATCTTGCGTTTGATTTTAATCCAACGGGATTATCAAATAGTGACGCAGATAGACTATGGAAAGATTCTAATACTAATGTTTCTATGACAGTTTCAGATAATTTTGACTGGGTTAATGGCGGTTATCAATTGGATACAGATGGGAATCAGTATTTCTGTGTTAAAGCTGGAACTACTGCTACTATAAATTATAACCTATTTGAAAGAGATGCAAGCACTTATGGTTCTGAGTTTAAGTGCATCTTTAAGACTACAAATGTTAGAAAAGTCGATGCAACATTTTTAACTTGCCAAGCTGACGCAACAGTTGTTGGTTTGGAAATGAATGTTCATGAGGCATATTTGAAGTCTAGCATTAAGAGTCTATATATTCCTTATAGCGAAGAAGATGTTATTGAGTTTGAATTTAACATTAATTCACTCGATAAAGATAATCCTGATGCAACAGCCGTTATTATGAGCTATGAGGACGGGGTTGGTTTAAGACCAATGATTTACGATTCTACTCATAGATTGTATCAATATGAACCAGTACCTATTACCATTGGTTCTGCCGATTGTGATGTCCATATTTATCGTATGAAGGCATATACTTCTGCTCTAACTGATTCTAATATTCTTTCTAATTTTATTGCAGATGCTATGAATTCTGATGAAATGATTTCTAGATATAATCGTAACCAGATTTATGATGAGAATAATGCTTTGACTCCTGAATCTGTAGCCAATGCTTGTCCTCAGTTGAGAGTCATTAAGATTGAATGCCCTCATTTTACTAATGATAAGAAGGACTATGTTAAGAATACAAATGTTGAGTGTATTTATAAGGGCGGAGATCCTGTTCTTGATAACTGGAAGTTTATTAATTGTTACCACGCTGGCCAGGGCACTACTTCTAACGAATATGGCTATGCTGGTAGAAACATTGATATCATCATGTGTGCAGATGGCAAGAATCAGATTGTAAGTAAGATCCCTTTGGATACAGAGTACGTAACAGAGCTTATTCTTGGAGATGGAACGAAGTATAGTGATGGTTCTGGAAAGGTTAGCTTGACGAGAAATTCTGTGCCAAACAATTGGTTCAATTTAAAAGTCAATATAGCCAGCTCGGAAAATGCAAACAATGCATTACTTCAGAAGAGATATAATGACTACTTACCATATAAAACTGTCGCTATGGAAAAAGATCCAAAGTGTAAGAATAGCATGGAATTTGTAAATTGCGTAATATTCATTAAGGAGACTGACCCTGATATCTCTACACATAGAGAATTTAAGGATAATGATTGGCATTACTACGCTTTGGGCAACATCGGCGACTCCAAGAAAACCGATGCAACCAGAGTAAATGATGTAAATGATCTCAAAGAGTTCGTCATTGAAGTAAGTGATAACACTCTTGCAAATAGTACGTTCCAAACTGGTGTCACGGATAGTAGTGGTGATATGGTTTATCCTATCACTAAAGAGCAGTGGAAAGCGGGAAATACTGCTTATGATGCCCTGTATAATGACTGGGATGGTTCTTTTGAGTTCCGCTATGATATGGGCGGTGAAACCAAAGATGGTGCGAGTTTAGCAACATCAGAAGAAAAAGAAGCACAGAGACTTCTAAATAAACAAGTATGGCGTGATTTTTATGAGTGGGTTATTACGTCTACTGATGAGGAATTTGTTTCTCAGTTTGATAACTGGTTTATTAAAGACTCTGCTTTATATTGGTATCTGTTTACTGAAAGATATACCATGATAGACAATCGTGCGAAGAATACTTTTTTCCACTATGCAAAATGTGCAGATGGTAAGTATCGTTTTGAAATGTGGGATTATGACAACGACAGCGTTTTGGGTATAAATAACTCAGGCGAATTAACAATGACTTATGGCAAAGAAGACACAGACTATAAAACAGATGGAGACCCATCTTCTGGGTACATCTTCAATGCGGCAGATAATGTATTGTGGTGCAGAATCCGTGACCTAATGAAAAATGATCTTGCAACAATGTATCAGACTCTTGATAGCAGTGGTTGTTGGAGTGACACTTCTCTAATTAATGAGTTTGACAATTGGCAAGCCCAATTCCCAGAAGAACTCTGGAGACTTGATATTGAGCGTAAATATTATCGTACATATCAAGGCGGCGGCTTAAATGGCGGTTTGGAGCCAGAGCCAACTCCTCGTTTCTTAGAGTCCATGATGAATGGTCGTAAGAAGTATCAGCGTAGACAATTTGAGCGTGACCAGGCTGCTTATATGGGAACCAAATATTTGTCTACGACTATTAAAGCAGACCAAATTATGTTTAGATGCAATACTCCTTCTGGCGTAGTTGTTGCACCTAATTATACATTAAATATTGTTCCGTATTCTGATATGTATCTATCAGTGCTGTTTGGCAACTCTCCAAGCGCACAACAAATTCGTGCAAAAGCCGGACAGTCTTATGAAATCAAGTGTCCGTTTACTAAGATGGATGACACAGCAGTATTGATTTACTGCGCTTCTCGTATTCAAGCATTGAATGACCTTTCTGCTTGTTATATTCATGATAATGATTTTAGTAAGGCGTCCAAGCTTCAGAAACTAGTTATTGGCAACAGTACTTCAGGATATTCTAATGTATTCTTGACCAATTTAAACCTTGGTAATAATGCTTTGCTTGAAGAACTGGATATCCGCAATTGCCCGAAGTTAACTGGCTCTATTAATCTTTCGAGTTGTGGCAATCTTGTAAAGTTCTACGCAGAAGGAGCCTCTATTACTGGCGTACTGTTTGCATCTAATGGTAAAATTGCATTGGCCCATTTGCCAGCAACTATTAATAGCTTAACATTAAAGAATTTAAATTATCTGACTGATTTGTTAGCGACTTATGACAACCTTGAGTCACTTACAGTTGAGAATTCTATTGTAGACGAATACTCCATTGTTGAAGACGCAATAGATACACTACAAATCTTAAGACTTGTTGGTATTGACTGGACAGTCTCTAATACTGATTTGTTAAATAAGATTCTTAAGATGAATAATAGCATACTTACTGGAAAGGTTCATATTGCTGGCCAAGCAAGACAAAGAGAACTTGATGCTTATGCTGCCGCATGGCCTGATTTAACTGTCACTTATAATGGTATTATTACACAGTATAAAGTTACATTTATGAACGCAGATGGAACGGCAATTAAGGATAAAAATGGCAATAGCTACGTCCAGTACGTTGACCAAGGCGGGACGATTATTGACCCAATTGCCAGCGGAGAAATCAACACGCCAACAGTTCCCAGCACGGCGCAATATGATTATACATTCGCTGGTTGGGATAATATTGACGCGGGTGTTACGGCCCCTGTGACAGTAACTGCCACATATAGCGAAACCGTTAGAACTTACACGGTTCGTTGGCTACAGCAAGCTGGCGTTGTGCTAACTACAAAAACTAATGTAGCATACGGTTCTTCTGTTGAATATGACGGAGAGTACCCGACTATGAATGACAATGAAGATTCCTATATTTATAATATTTTTAACGGCTGGAACAAGAATACTGGTTATATTACTGGAGATACAGATGTTTATGCAAAATGGGAGACGCAAAATGGGCTACCAACTGCTGGGACAGATTTAAAAGATATGACCCCGGTTCAAATTTATGCAGTTGCAACGGCTGGTAAGGCTAATGATTATTTTGAGCAGAAGGATTATGTAGACATTCGTTTAGGCCAAGATTATTCATTCAGTAATGTTGAAGAAAAAATACTTGCAGATGAGAAGTATTTTGATGGGACTAAAGCAAGCGTGATTGATACTGGCATCAAACTATTAGGAGCAGATTCCGGTTCGTTTACGATGGCAATAGATTTTGAATTTGAAACTTCTGCTGCGAATGCAACGTTGCTTTCTTGTTTTGAATATGACGGCTCTGAAGGATTCAGGCTTAAGTATAATGGCACAAGCCCAGAGCTACAATGGGGCAGTGCAAGTCAGGTTGTTGGTTATGGCACAAAAAGAGATATGTTGGTGCTTCGTCACATTAAGGGTGAAAATAAATTATATGTATATTCCTTTAATTCAGCTTCTGGCTCAAGTGAAGTATATGCTGATGAAATTGAATATACAGAATTAACTAGAAATCGTAGCACTGTTACCGAAGCGACTATTGTTCTTGGTGGATTTAAATTCTTATCCAACGGAACAATTGACGATGTTGGCAAGGGTTATATTCACTGGGCAAAGGTATGGATGGAAGACCTTGGAGATGATATCGCTAGAGATTTAGCATCTTGGACTCATGAAACATTGCGTTTTGAATATTGCGGGCCTGACCGCTATAGATTTGCAAGTGATTCTAGCCGAAAGACTGGAGCTTCTTTTATTTGTAAAAATCTATTAACATATAGCCATAGTATGAATTCCGCTAATACTAACATTGGCGGCTGGGAAAGCTCTGCTATGAGGCAATTCATGAATAGTAGAGTCTATAATGCATTCCCAACCGTATGGAAATCAATTATTAAGCGTGTGCAAGTTCCTACGAGCGTTGGTAACATGTCTAAGGAAATTGTATTCTCTAAAGACTATATCTATTTACCATCTTATGTAGAGCTTTCTGGCATTCAAGTTGTACCATATGTTAACGAAGGCAATCATATCGCATGGTTCACAGATGATACTTCAAGAATCAAGACGAGAGATGGAGTGGCGAGTATTTATTGGAGCAGATCTGCCGTTCTAGATTATGACAGGTACTTCGTGACTGTTTCTTCACAAGGTACTTGTAATAACTCCTATATGGTATCAACTCGTTCTAACGGCATTTGCCCGTGTATTTCAATTTAAAGGAGTGACTACTCATGAAATATTACAAAATTATTATGGGCGATAAATTTGTTGGGGTAGGCACTTCAATAGATTTGCGCAAGTTTCAGCAAAAACATTCCGTATTTTTTGCTTGCGATGAGTCAGAGGCGCAGTATATTCAGTGCAATGGTAAGTTATATCATGATATGTGGATGCTGCCAGTAAGCGCTCAATCATATGCTGCGGCAGATGTTAAAGAAATTGAACAGGATGAATACGAGACCCTATTTGCGGCTATAAAATCCAACCAAGAAGTTCCAGTGTTGATAGAAGAAGAGCAAATTGAGGACAGTGCGCAGGAAGAAGATCAAATTACTATTGAATATGTTAGAGAATCAAAAATTAATGAAATGAAATCGGATTGCAATAAAGCAATTACAAATGGTTTTGATATTAAATTAAGCGATGGACAGGTATCCCATTTTTCTTTGACTATACAAGATCAACTTAATCTTATTACGTCCGCGCAAATGATCGCTAGCGGCTCAGGAACAATCCCTTATCATGCGGATGGAGAATTATGTAAATATTATTCTGCTGTAGATATGAATGCCGTTATTGAAAAATCTAACGTATTTAAGACATATCACGTGGCGTATTTCAATTCGTTGAAATCTTATATTACATCATTAAATGATATGAACAAAATTTCAAAGATATCTTATGGTAGTGCAATTCCTACAAAATACCAGTCTGAAGTTTATATTGCATTAAAAAATAAATTTTAAATACAAAAAAGAGTGAGGGGTCTTGGCCTCTCACTCTTAGAATTATGGAGGTGATGAGATGCCTTACATTAATACGATAGATATAAATGGAGAAATTTATAATCTTGGTAATTTAACTGACGGAGAGTATGTTGTGGATTTACCGTCTTTACAACAAGATGATGTCTTCGTTGTACAGGGAGATATCATTAATAACTTAACAAGCAATCAGGGTAATAAACCACTATCTGCGAATCAAGGGCGTGTTATCAATGGGAAAATTGCTGATTTAGGGACGCAAATATCAAATTTAAAGCAGCAGTCAGAAGCTGGAGACGCTACAATTAATAGTGCCATTGAGTCTTTACGGTCAGATATGACTAATCAAGATGCAGAAACTTTGTCTAGTGCAAAAACATATTCAGATGAATTGAAACAACAACTAGATGATAGAGATACGGCACTTGATGATGCCATTACTCAGCTAAGAGTAGATATGGCTAGTGCAGATGATATTACTCTTTCTAGCGCAAAGTCTTATGCGGACAACTTAAAGAAACAATCTGATACTAATGTGACTGGACTTGATAATAAAATCACACAACTAAGAACAGACATGGGAACGAATGATGAATCTACTTTATCAAGTGCGAAAGCATATGCAGATGAGCAATCCGCTTCGGCATTACAGGCCGCCAAAGAGTATGCAGATACCAAAGCTTCTTCGAGTGAAACCACTACAAATACAGAATTAGATAAGAAACTAGATAAAACAGGCGGAAAGATCTCTGGAGATTTAGAAATCACCGGCGCTGTAACGGCAGATCAAAAGTTTCAAGCAAAATATGGTGTTACAATCAACCAACGTGGAGATGTGTCCAAAGAGATCACCGCTTTATGCACTGGAGAAAATGCTGGCAAATTTATTGGCAGCACCGAAACCGACCTAGCAAGGATTGCTGTTGCAACTCCTACTGCTGATGATGATGCGGCTACAAAGAAATATGTTGACGATAAGTTTTTAGGCGAAGAGGTTTTGGTCGGTGGTGTTTCAACGAATACTATTGACGTTAGCACACCTGCAAGTGGAAGTCTATTAATACAGGTTGGCTCAACGAACGCTAGACTTGGTGCCGCACAAATTTCTGCAGATTCACTTGATATGGGAGAGACTTTAATTTCTAACGTTAAAACTCCAGTTAATGATAATGACGTAGCAACTAAGGGGTATGTTGATAACCGTGAATTGCAAATTGATGATGGAGTAATTACAAAAGCAAAATTAGCGGCAGATTTATTAAATTATCTTGATGGCGAAATGACGACAAGTGATACGTGGACGTATATCAAAAAAGATAGTGGGCTAGTAATCGCATGGTCGAGCAATACTGTTACTTTAGAATTGCCCGCGAATGCAGATGTAAATGCAACTTTTGCAAACAAATATCCAGATAATTTATTTATTGAGGTTCCAGTATGTATTCCTTATCTTCATGGGGCACAATCGTTCTATCAATATAATAAAAAAGCAGGCGACTTAACGTGGACACCGCAGCTTGGTATACATAATTTAGGAGATGCTGTATTTGCTGCAAAAGTTACTGTAAGTTATTTAGCAATAGGAAAATGGAAATAATATTAAAACAAAATGTCGGTTTGTATCGGCATTTTGCAATATTTTAAGGAGGTTGTAAAATGGCAAATAAGACATTTAACACTCGTATTAAAAATAAACGAGATACGAGCGCAAATTGGACGAGTAAAGATCCGGTTTTATTAAATGGCGAGATTATTATCGTTGATACAGCAAGCGGTGAGACCAGGTTTAAGATTGGTGATGGTACGAAGAAATATTCACAATTGCCATTTCAGGATGAGGCAGTTAGGGCATTAATTGACAGCATTCCTTCCGACACCGTTCAATATACTCCCCAAACCCTCACCGACGACCAGCAATCCCAAGCCCGCACCAATATCGGAGCAATTTCCGAAACAGATATTCCTACTATTACAAATGAACAAATTATTGAGATTTGTAATGCTAATATTGTTACTGCTGCGGAGGTGAAATTCTAATGAGTAGTACAACAAATAAAGAATACGTAATTTCTGAAAAAAGTGATATAACAGCTATTGCAGATGCAGTACGAAATTTGAATTCCACCACAGATAAACTTTCACTTAGTGATATAGTTTTAAATCTAAATGAATCAAAATCAAATATTGAAAGCGCATTTAATACATTAAATACTAAAGACGTTGCGATTGGTGATAATCCATTATTAAGTGATTTGCCTACATTAATAGAAAAAACTGTAAGTCCAGTTACTTATGCAGCTTTGATTGATGGAACTTTAAATACACTATATAGTGAATCTGCAACATCAGTAAGAGCCAGCTTATATGATGCTGGTAACAGTAGTAATACTTCTTTACATCATATAGATTTACCAAACTGTAAGACTGTACGAAGCCGCGCATTTGCAGGTTGTCACGAACTTGAGTCAGTTAACTTACCGTTATGTGAAATTATTGGCGATTATGCTTTTGACGACTGTCGTTATATTGAATCTGCAAACATTCCAAACATTAAAGAAATAGGATATCGTGTATTTCCTGAGCCTTCATTTACAAGTGTAGATTTTCAAAATCTTACAACGGCTAAGGATTATGCGTTTGCTTATGGTAGTAAAATAACATCTGTTTATCTGCCTAGTCTTACAAAAATAACTATGTACACGTTTTATAAATGTACTAATTTAGTTACTGTTGACCTTCCTTTGCTTACACAACTTGGAGGGTGTATGTTTGAAGGTTGTTCATCTCTAGTTCATGTAAACTTACCAAGTGTAACAAGTTTTAGTACGTATGGTAGATGTTTCCTAGATTGTACTTCCTTAAAAACAATTGATTTTTGCAATGCTGTTGAAAAAATTCCATCAAACACGTTTGATGGTTGTACAGCAGTTGAATCAGTTAATCTTCCAAATGCAACATCGATAGGTTGGTATGGACTTCGAAATTTGAGAGCATTAAAAACGCTATCTCTTCCTAAAGTAACAAGTATTGAAGGTTATGCCATTATGAATTTAAGATCTGCCACATCTATAGATTTACCAGAATTAGTGAGCGCTGGAGAATGTGCGCTTGGCGGCAATCATATGTTAACATCTTTAAATGTTCCAAAGTTAACAAATCTAAGTAAAAGATTATTAGAAAATGACAAAGTATTAACAATATTAGACTTACCAAGTGTAACAAATATTGCTACATTAGCTGTTAATCAATGTGCTATGTTAACAACAATAATACTTCGTAATAGTTCTGTTGTATCTCTTGCTGCTGTGGACGCGTTTGATAAAACACCATTTGCCTCTGACGGAACTGGTGGGACTGTTTATGTCCCTTCGGCGCTTGTTGAATCATATAAAATAGCAGCAAATTGGAAGACGCTATACGCTGCTGGGACATGTAGTTTTGCTCCCATTGAAGGTAGCGAATATGAATAATAAATGAGGTGTATATAAATGGCGTTTTTAAACGAAACGGGTCTTGCCCAATTTTGGCAACAAACATTAGCAAGATTTAATGATATACTTAAAAACTATGTTATAAAAACAAGAAAAATAAATTCAAAATCACTTGATAGTGATATTACACTAACCGCTTCAGATGTTGGGGCCTTACCTGATACAACTACAGCACTTAAGAACCCAAATGCATTGATATTTACTGGAGCAGTTACGGAAAGTTATGACGGTAGCGCCGCTAAGTCAATAGCAATTCCATCTGTTGATTCAGATTTATCAACAACCTCTATAAATGCAATTCAAAACAAAACAGTTAAAACAGCTATTGATGATTTACAGAGTGCTGTTGATAGTAAGATCGACAACACAGCATTACAGTATGGTTTAACTCAAGTTACAAATGACGTTGCTGCAAACTATGTTAAATATACAGCAGAACAAACATTAACAGACGAACAGAAGACTCAGGCTAGAGAAAATATTGGAGCAATATGTGAATCAGATGTCGTGATCTTCCCTGTAAGAATTGGTTATATACAGGGAGGGGGCATGGCAAATAAAACAGCTAAAGAAATTTATGATGCCCATAAATCAGGTAAAACCGTAATTGTAACAACGCCTAACAACTCTCAATATAGTCTAAGTATTGCATCAATGAATAACAACAAATATCAAATTTGTTTCTCAGCTGTAAAGTATGATAGTGGCCAGACTCAAACGTCTTTAGAATTCTACTACTTAAAAGATGCTTCAGAATCCGCCACTGGACGTTATACTTTTTATACCTACAACTTTGATTCTCAATACGTTAAGTTTACAGCAGAACAAACGCTGACCGACGATCAAAAGGCTCAAGCTAGAGAAAATATTAATGCACCTTCTCCTGCTGATGCCGTATATACTGTAACAGCTTCTAGTACTGACGGAGTTGCATATACTGCTACAGTTCCTGGCATTACATCATTAACTGCGGGCGCAAGCTTTATTATGATTCCAAATAAAGCAAGTACAAGTAAAGCACCAACATTAAATGTTAACGGACTAGGCGCTAAGCCAATTAGACGCAGACTAAGCTCTCTAACAACTAGCTTACAGCAAGGATATAGTACTAACTGGATTGCTCTCAATAAGCCGTTTACTGTGGTTTATGATGGCACAGCATGGGTTATTGAAGGTCTGACAAAAACTGATGGTGCAGATGTGTATGGAGCAGTTGCACAAGCTACGGCAGATGCGAAGGGAAACAACATTGCAGATACATATGCTACGATTGCCATGCTGCAAAGTCTGTTGCCAAAGGTCACAACAATTACACTGACATCTAATTGGGTTGGAGACGCAAGCCCATATTATCAGGATATTGCACTAAGTTGTGTAACAGAGACAAGCATTGTTGATTTGCAGCCAACGCCAGATCAGCTTAACTCTTGGCAGGATGATGGGATTGCATTTACAACTTTGAGCGGAAATGGTACTGTGCGTGTTTATGTAGCTGGCGGTAAGCCAAGCAGCGCAATTTCAGTACAAATTAGAGTACAGGAGGTGACAGTTATATGAGTGGTTTATACGGAAATGTATGCGGAGGATTCGGTAATCCAAAGACCTATGTTTTAACAGATAAAAACGGGAAAGAAATCACTGGTGTTCTAGTTGATAATTTAACTGTCTTTACCGCTACCCCTAAAGATGTTCGTTCTGGTAAGGTCTTCGCCGGAGATGAAGGCGTAAAGACGGGAACGAATACATCAATTTAATAAATCGTTGAACTAATGATAAAGCTTTATTTTAAGGGAGGAATTTTCTATGCCAAATGGTGACTTTGAGCCTATGTATTCTACTAATAACATATGGTACGATACTTATACAGCGCAGTGCCTCACAAATCATCTTGAAGATATGGGAGCAGATATTGATACTTTACAAACCGGTAAAGCAAATGTAAATCATACGCATAACGAATATTCTCCAATTAACCATGAGCATTCTGAATATGCTCTGATAAATCATTCTCATACTGGGTATGCTCTTATTGGGCATACCCATAGTTATAATGACTTAGAAGATAGGCCAGTTATTCCGACTACTCTTCCTGCGAATGGCGGCAATTCTGATACTGTAGATGGCAAACACGCCGCAGATTTTGCGACTGTGGAATCAGTAGATATGCTTCAAACCCTTGTTGGAAGTACTAGTGTCCAGTCTCAGATATCAACTGCGGTTAGCGCTATAACTCCGACCAGTATTGGCGCAGCAGAGGAAGATCATGTTCATAACTATAATGATTTAACAAATAAGCCAACTTCGCTCCCAGCTAATGGCGGAAATGCGGACACCGTTGATGGTAAACACGCAAATGACTTTGCCACCGCCGAATCAATGAGTGCTATGGAAACTTTGGTTGGCAGCACAAGTGTACAATCGCAGATATCTAACGCAATTGATAATCATACACATAGTTATAATAATCTGACAGATAAACCAACGTCATTGCCAGCAAATGGCGGTAACGCTGATACTGTTGACAATAAGCATGCTAGTGACTTTGCTACAGTTGAAAGTGTGGATATGTTGCAGACCCTTGTTGGTACTACAAGTGTGCAATCTCAAATTACTACTGCTATGTTAAGTCAACAGCCAAATTGGAATCAAAATAATAGTTCTCAAATAGGATACATTAATAATAGGCCATTTTATTCAGAAGATGCTAGTTTTACTGAAATTCTTTCTAGCAGAACTTTAACATTTAGCGATGATTATCTTGAGAACCCGTTTGATCTTGATTTGGTGCCCGGAGATTTATACATTGTTATATGGGATAATACTCCATATACTTGCAGAGCATATTCTAATTATAGATACATATATTTAGGCAATGCGTCGTTAGCGACCTCGGAGATGGAAGATACGGGGGAACCGTTTTACATTGGTATTTATTGTGCCCCAGAGCCTACCGCTGCAAGTTATTCTAATACTAATGATACAGTTTATGTGAAGATTGAGAATAGTGGAGGAACGCATAGTATACAAATTAATAAAGATACCACCATTATTCATACAATCGATAGCAAGTATATTCCAAATGATGTTCTAAGAACTACTCAACAGGCACTGACAGAGATGCAACAAGCGCAAGTAAGATATAATATAGGAGCCAGTGATTTCGACGGTAATTATAATGATTTATATAACAAGCCAAATTTAATTGGTAAATCTGGTAGTGGTCAACATTCTGAGATTTTTAATGATTATACAACTAATTCTGCAATTGGTAAGTATTCACATGTGGAAGGGTATAAAAGTAAAGCTGGTAATTATGTTTCTCACGCAGAGGGATTTACTACACAAGCAAATGGGCAATATTCACATGCTGAGGGATATCAGTCAATTGCACAAGAAGGGTGCTCTCACGCTGAAGGTTCGGTCACAATAGCGTCAGGAAACGCTTCTCACGCAGAGGGACAAGGCAGTATAGCTAGTGGGCAGACTGCACATGCTGAAGGATATAGTACCAACGCTATGGGTCACTCTTCACATGCGGAAGGAAGAGGATCAAATGATATTCCTTCTTCTATTACAACCTCGACTAACAAGGATACGATTATTACTACTTGGGAAACTACGAAGTTTAATCTTGCTAAATATGATCAATGCCATACAGAGGGCGACGACACTTTGGCTCTAGATAGTTGTGCTCATGCAGAAGGATATGAAACAATTGCTGCTGGTGGTTATTCCCATAGTGAAGGTTATAAAACAAGAGCAATGGGAACTTTCACTCATACAGAAGGAGAAGGAACTATTGCATCAAGTGCCAATCAGCATGTTCAGGGTAGATATAATATTGAAGATTCTAACTCTAAATATCTACACATTGTAGGCAATGGAAATTCTAATACGAATCGTTCAAATGCTCATACCGTTGACAAAAATGGCAATGGTTGGTTTGCAGGAACTATTGAAGGAACTGCATTGATTTTAAAATCTTCAACGCCTAATAGTACGAAACGTTTTAGGATTACCGTTGACGATAGCGGTACTATTAGTGCAACAGCAATAAACTAAATATATGGCGCAGGGCCAGCATCCTTGCGCCATTATAAATATTAAAAATAAGGAGGAGGATGTAAGAATGTCAACAAAAAAATTACAGATTGTAACTCCATTTTCACCTTTTATTGATTGGACACCACAATATAATAAAATGCTTGAAAATGGTGGAGATGCAGCAGCATCAATATATACATTTGGTTTTATGCTTAACCCTGATGGAACATATCTTATGGATGATGGAATGTACTTTGTTAATAGATCAAATCGGACTGAATATTTAACAATAACAACATCTAAATGTGGATCCAATACTGTAAGAATGGTTGTAAGAGAATACATTACAGATGACCCGTTCTGGTGTAAAGAAATATGGCTTAAACCAATTGATGCATTGGATCCAACATTAACAGCTTATTTTTCAGATGAAGAAAACTTGATTCAATTAGGGGGGTATGCAGCAAATCTTCCTGCTGTTTCAACAAGGGATAATGGTAAAATACTAAAGGTTGTTAATGGGAATTGGCAAGTAGTGAGCCCTTAAAAATATAATATTAGAACAAAAACAAATCAAGAACGAGAGGAGAATGATTTATGAAGTTATATCAATGTTTATTAGAACAGAATGACTGTTATAAGAGAGGAGTAAAAATCACTCCAACAAAGATTGTAGTACATAGTACTGGCGCGAATAATAATACTGTCAAGCGCTATGTTCAGCCATATGTTGGGCAGACTAGCGGCATGGAAGAGTATTTACCACAAAGAAAAACATTTTCTCGCACAGAGATGCTATCTATTCTTGGTACAAATAATTACAGAAATGATTGGAATAGAGGCGGTTTGCAAGTTTGTGTTCATGCATTTTTGGGTAAAATTTCCGATGGTTCATTGGCAGTAGTACAAACATTACCATGGGAAATGCGTTGTTGGGGAGTTGGCTCTGGCAGATATGGATCCTATAACAATTGCGCAATTCAATTTGAGATTTGCGAAGATGACCATTCTAGCGCGAGCTATTGCAAAGAAACATTTGAACTTGCTGCAGAGCTATGTGCACATTTAATGCGAGCTTATCCATCTATTACTGAGATCGTTTCGCATAATGAAGCCGGACAGCGTGGTTATGGCAGCAATCATAATGACCCGGACAACTGGTGGCCAAGACACGGTTATACAATGGGCATGTTAAGAAGGCGCGTTAATGAACTACTTAATAATAGTTCTTCAACACCAGCGCCAAATCCAACCCCAACGAAACAACTTTACAGAGTAAGAAAGTCTTGGAATGATGCTGCTTCTCAAATTGGGGCATATTCCTCTCTTGAGAACGCTAAAAAGGCATGCAAGGTTGGATATAGTGTCTTTGATGAAAAAGGGAATGTTGTTTACTCTGTTAAAGAAAACCAAAATCAAAGTAAAGTTGATAGTGCCCAGTCATTCGATAAGAGCAAGGCAAGAACCTATATTGTTAATGCAAGCGTTGGACTACATCTAAGGGCGGGTGCAGGATCTAATAAGACAAGCCTAGGCGTTTTACCATATGGGACTAAGGTGCAATGCTTTGGTTATTATACTGGTGAATGGTTATATGTACAAACGCCTTCTGGACAGGTTGGATTTATGCACAGTGGATATTTAAAATGAGGTGCTAATAATGGAATTTTCCAAAAAGATTCTAATTGTTGCCGCCATTATTAATATACTCGTTGTCGGTTTTTCTTGTGTGATGATTTTTATTACACGTGACCTGTCTCCATTATGCTATTTGATTCCGTCTGTTGCTGGAGAAGTGGCAACTGGGACAGGGTTTTATTATGCCAAAGCAAAGGCTGAAAACAAAATTAAGCTAATGCAACAATATAATATAGAAATGACCGAAGATTCATTTAGGGAATAATTGATTCAGGAGGTAATACAATGAAAGATTTAACTGATTTAATTCTTGCGATTCTTACTGTGGTTTTCACCGCAATTTCTACGTTCTTAATTCCTTATATTAAGAGCAAGACTACTGCGGCCCAATATGCAGAAATTCAGAAATGGGTTACGATTGCGGTAGAAGCTGCAGAAATGATTTATACCGGAACTGGCAGAGGTCAAGAGAAGAAGGAATATGTTCTTGCTTTCTTAAATAGCAAAGGCTATAAGCTTGACACAGAGAGCATTGATAATATGATCGAGGCTGCGGTTCTAAAGTTACAAAGTGAAATTAAAGGCGAATAATAAATAACAATACAGGGGGCGGCGATGCTGCCCCCTAATTTTAAATAACATATATCTTATAGGAGTTGCATTGTAGATTTACGTAAGTTTGCAACTCGTAATGTAAGTTTACGAAAGTTTATAATGGATAAAAGGAGGAATTATATGAAAATACTTTCATTCGATCAGGCTACGAAAATCAGCGGGTGGGCCGTATTCAATGAAGATCAATATGTAGATAGTGGCGTTATTGATTTACATAAAAATTTAGATACAGAAGCAAGGACAAAACAAATGGGCATAGAACTTTGCAAGAAAATTGATGAAGTGAAGCCAGACTATATCATTATTGAAGAAGTACAAAATCAAAGCAATGTTGCCACAGTAATTAAATTAGCGAGGCTACAAGGAATGGTGCTTGGGTTTGCTGCTGCGCATAAAATTCAGACCAAGATTTTTGAGCCATCTCATTGGAGAAAAATTTTGTCATATAGGCAAGGAGCAAAAGTAAAGCGCGAGGCATTAAAACAACAAAGTGTTGATTACGTTAAAAACAATTTTGGATTTGATTTTTCAGAAGATAGATGTGAAGCAATTTGTATTAATGTCGCTGCGCAAATAGAATTGAAAAGTTTAGATGATATTGACATTGAAATCTAACGGCGGTGCCGTATTAAATAAATTATTTTAAAGGAGTTATGAATTATGAAAATCAAAGAATTTGTAGAAATTATGGAATCTAATAAGAGTAAAATTTATAGTAAAACTGATGCAAGCGCAATGTCAAATTTTATTAAAAAGACATTAGATGTTAAGGATTATTTACCACTACAAGAGAAGAAGGATCTTATATCTCAGATTATTGATGCGTCTATTATTTATGAGAATAGTATGTATAAATTTGATGAAATTGATAAATATGTTTATTTGGTTATGTTTAGTATTGTAGCGTATACAAATATTGAATTATCTGATGATATTGAAAACGATTATGATGAACTGTGCAGAAGTGGATTATTGACTATGATTGTAGATAGTTTCAAAGATGAATATAAGTCCGTTATGATGCTTCTTGATATGCAGTGCAATTATATTTTAGCAGACAATGCTCTTGGTGCAAAGTTCGGTACATTTATCGAAGGCCTGTCTAAAAATATTAATAGCTTAGCAGATGTTTTAAAAACAAAGATTGAAAATATTAATTTGGATTCATTGAATATAGATTTAAATAATGTGCAATCTTTATTAGAGAAATTTAAGTAAGGTGGAAGGATTATGGCTAGTGGAATTAAAAACTTGGAGCAAGCGTTTAATGATGTAATTAATAGCGCTGTGGATATAGCCAATGATGTTGTAAGGAGTGTTGGGCAAAAAGTACAAACTGATATGTATGATAAAGCTAATAAAACTCTAGAAGCATATTATGCTGACTATACGCCAAAGGTATATAGGAGAACATATTCGTTAAAACGTACCATTAAGCCATATACACAGGCGATGTCGCGTGGAGGTCTATTAACTTTAGAAGTCGGTATTGAATATGACCATAGCCGATTAGATGGCATGTATGAAAGTAATTCATATTATCATCAGCAAGGGCTTGTATGGCGCACAAGAAATGATTCAATGTTTTATAATCGCGATACTGCAAATGGAACGCCTAGACCATATTGGATATTAAATAACTTTTTGAAAGGTCTTCACCCTATTACTGTGGTTAATGAAGGGTTGGAAGAAGATGGCACAATAAAAAGAGAATATACATATAGTCCGTATCAAGGTTCGACAAAACCTTTAAAGTTAATGGAGGATTTTGTAAATAAAGAGTTAGAATCAAAGATTCCGACATATGTTCAGGAAGAGCTTTGGAATACTATAGCAGGATATTTTTAATTAATATGGTGGTGAGAACATTATGGCGAAAGAAATAAAGAAAGTTGCAATTCAACTTAGTTTGGATGTTGATAAACAAGGTGCAGTGGCTCAAGTTAAGAGTGTAACAGAGTCAATGAAAAAGATTTTGGCTGGATTTGAAAAATCCGGCGGAACATTTGAGGTTTTTCAGAATTTAGTATCATATCTTGGAGATGTTGAGCAAAAAATTTTAGAGCTTAAAAACATAAATCCAATTAAGTTTGATGAATTGTTTGGTGAAAATGGAGGGGCGGCTTTAAATTCAGCGATTCAAACGCAAATTTCTGGTACGCTTGAAACCGCTAAAAAGCTGCCCGATATTATTTCTGGCATTCAGAAAAAAATTGCAGGACTGCAAGGACAAAAAAGTGTAAAAATAGGCGACATCAGAGAAGTCGGAGAAGATATTAAGTCTTTATATGCATTAATGGGACAAAAACCAAAGATTGATCTTGATTTTGTTGGGCAAAAAGGAACATTCGATAAATTAGATGTTTTGAGTGATGCGCTTAAAGACTTTCAAGTTGATTGGTTAAACTTTGTTAATACAGTTAAAAATAATCCAAATCCATTGTCTGAGGGTAATAGTGGCGAAGGCTCTGGCGGTGGAAACTCTATGACCGCTGAAATTCAAAACCAAATCGAAGCATTAAAAGAACAGAAAAAGTTATTAGAAGAGCGCCAAAAAATATTCTCTAAATTTAATGACGGAGAGTCTTCTAGTCTTGATATAACTAAAAAATCTAGTAAAGAATTAGAAGATTTAATGGCTAAATTTAAAGCAAGTAGAGAATCAGCTTTACTTGCTAAAGGAACCGATTCATATGCTGAAAAATTTTCTGAGGCATTATCTTATGCGGTTAAGCTGCAAGACACTATAGCAAATATTGAAGCAGAAATGGATAAAGAAGATGCCGACGATAATTATTATGCAAAAACGTCTAATAAGATTAGCGAATGGTACGGAAAGAATATTGCAAATAATACATACTTATCTAATTTAATTGATGATTTTATCAATTCATGTAACAACGAGATGAGTAAAGCTATTAATGCGTTTTTTGATTCTGCTTTGAAAAATATTAATGTCAATATCACGAAATTAGAAAATAGTTTAAAAGCAGAAGGAATAAAAGGCACGCAAAAAGGCAGTCAAGGGCAAAGTATAGGAAGTTCAAATGCTGGAACTGTAGGGAATGGACAATCTGTAGATTTTACAGATGTTACAACTGCAATCCAAACCGCAACAGATACAATTAAGTCAGAATCTGGTTCTATTCAATCAAAGATAGAAGCGATTAATCCATCTGATGCTCTTAATAGTATACAGACAGTTTTAAATAATATTCAGGCAAGCGTTGATAATTTTGCCAATAAGGATGGCGTAGATTCAAAACAACAGCAAATAGATGCGATGAAGCAAAACCTATTAGAGCTTGCAAAAATACAAAAGGATACTAATAATCAAATTATTAACGGAAGTTATCAAGATCAAGAATTGAGTGGTCATATTTTTGCTAATGGCAAGATAAAAGTTAATAAGGGTGAAGGCGGAAGTGTTCCTTGGAAAAAAATATATGAACTAATTTTGTCTGAAGCGGCATCTACAATTGGAGATATTCATACTCATCCATTTGAACAAATTCAATCTACGATTGAAAAAATAATGAATGACTCTTTTAGTTTTGCTCCTGGAGATATTAGTGCATATCAACACGATAAAGAATTAAATGTTCCAATAACAGGAATGCTTACTGGCGATATTTATCGTATATTAGATATTTCTAAAGTTAGCATGGGACAAATGAAACAGTTAGCATCTGCGTTGAAAATGTATTCTAAAGAGTATACAAAACAGTACCCTGATTATGTTAAATATAGAGAAGACAAAGGACGTTTATTCCTTGGGAAGAAAACTAACGCAAGTCTATCAGATAGTCATATCCAATCTGAATTATTCGAACAAATACTTCTTAAATCACTGGATACTGCTGGTATCTCTAGAGATATTTTTCAAAAATATGATATTAAAAATGATGAAGATCTTACAAGATTAGCGACCACTCTTGTGCAATTAGGGGATGCTGCTAAGCAAGTCTCAGATCCGTTTGATAGAATGCTAACAATTTTTGGGACATTTAAAAGCGATATCGAGGACAGCGGTAAAGTAATTAAAGATTTTGCGTCAGGTAAAATGTCTGCTTCAAAATTTGCAAGCAATATGGCATATGGTGATTCCGAGCAGGCATGGGGAAAGTTTTTAAACACAGATTTTTCATCATATAAAGTTGGAGATTCAGCGTCAATTCAAAAATTTAAATCCTTATTGTCAAGTAGTGGCATTAAATCTATGTCGGGATTAGATGATAATACTATCAATAAGATGATATCTATTATGTCTAGCCAGCAGGATCAAGCACATAAGTTACTTGGCATTTTTGATACCGCAGAAAAAACTGGCGGTTATATGACGCAGCTATATGATTCTGCGGTTGCATATAATAAGGGAGAAAGATCGATATATGATATCTTTAATAGCTTTTCTGGTAAATATGGATTACGTTTTGATAAAATAAATCCAAATGCACAAGATTCTATAACTACAATTGATTATCAAAATTCATTAAGTCCATTAGAACAAGCTGTTAATGAAATTTCAAGCTTGTTGTCTTCTATTAACTCTGCTGTTAATGCAATACAACAAAGCACAAGTCAAACAACTGTGCAATCTTTAGATAAATTAAAGGAGCAAATATTAACTTCTCCATATGATGGAAGCGAGACACAATTTAATAGTTTTATTTCAAAGATGGGGAACACGTCACAATATGATCCAAGTAATGCTACGGAATATTACACAAAACAAGTTGTCCAAAATGCTGGTAAAGCAATTCAATCATTGGTGAGCGAGCTTAATAAGATTAATGTAAAAGGAATCGAAAATATTGATACTGCGGCGTTGTCTGATATTATTAATAAGTTTAAATCTGCAGTCTCTCTTACTCACGACGCAACTCAGCAAATGGATTATTATCAAAATACATACGGCAAAACGATAAATGGAGCGGCGCTGATAAATCCATATACTAACAGCACTGTAGACTATGCCGATGTTATGAATTATTTTGGTGATATGCTTGAGAGATTTACATCAACAGACGGCAATGACTCTGTCGCTAATAAAATAATTCCAGTTATAGACGAACTGAAGACAAGATTAGATACAAGTAGAACAGCGGAAGAGAACCATGCAGTTGATGACGCGTCACAAAATCAATCTATAAGTGAAATATTACCGCTTTTACAGAATATTAATGAGGGATTAAATAATTTAACCAGTGTTTTCTCTTCTGGCGAATTAAGGGTTCAACAAGTTGATCAAAACAATAACAATGTTAATGCGCAAGCCACTAATAATAACCAACAAAATATATCTGATAATACAAATGTAAGCGCTGTTAATGCTACAGATATTGCCTCTTTACAAAACGAGCAGCAAACATTATTAACGTTAGAGCAAATGGTTTTGCGCGTAAAAGATGCCGTTGATGCGAAAACGCAAGCCTTTGTAAATGAGAAGTCACAGGTTGAAGCAGGCATTACTTCTGAAATCGAGATCCTAAAAGGTTTTGAAGATGTTGTAATTCGTGTTAAAGATACTATTATGTCGATTAGTACAGAGCTAGGAGCTGTGCAGTCTGTGAATTTAGTCCAAAACATTGAACAAGAAATTGCCAATTGTGATAGTTTAAAGACAAAAATAATTGAGATTCGAGATGCGATTAACGATAAAACTCAGGCATTTGTGACGGAGAAGGAAACCGTTGCTTCTGTTGTTTCAGAGGAGATTGATTCTTTAACTAAGTTGAAAGAATATATTGACTCTATATCACAATCAGTGTCTGCTCTTATTAACGGCAAACTTGTTAATATGTCCGATAAGGTTACTAGTGAAATTGACAAGACGAAAGATACGGATAAACCAAAGACAGATACACCTCAAGTTGCCGATTCTAAAAAATCGCAAGATACTTCGTCTAAGGTTAATATGCCAGAAGATGAAAAATTACTTTCAAATATATTAACCGAGGTTCAAAAGATTGCCGGAGCTATGCAAGATGGCGGAGCGCTTTCTGGCATGAAAGAACCGTTAAATCAGATTGCTCAAAAGTTAGATCGTATTATAAGTGGGGTGTCTGAACGCAAAGACGCATCAAAGCTTCCGTCAGGCTCTGCGAATACCAGATTAGCAGACGCGAAGCAATATGACCAAATCAAAGAAGTCGCAATCGGTGCTGTTTCTGATAGGGCAACTGAAAGTAAAATTACTGGCATGAAAGCTCTTGCTAATGGGCTTGTCCAGGTTAATGGTTATATTAAAACTGCAGAAGGCAACTATGAAAACTTTGTTGTTAAAGTTAATGCCGCGAATGAGACTATCGGTCTTGCATTTAGCGAAAATAAGAAATTAATGCAACAAATGCAGCAAGAGGCGAATGCGCAAGAAGCATTTAGTAATAATTTTAATCTTGTTGCAGATGAGTTTGTTAAATATACTGAGTCCATCGATCAATCAGATCAAGTTATGGCTAAATTTTCTAGCCAAATTCAGCAAATGGAGAATCGTCTTGCGGCTGTGTCAAATGGCACAGAGCTTGATGCATGGAAAGCTGATTGGGATGCTCTAACCGCTTCAATTGCGGCCGCAAAGCAAGAGCAAGAAAAACTTATGCTTGAATCTCAAAAACGCAAAGATACAGGCATATTAAATGCAGTTGGAAAGTCTACTACTGAGATTTATAAGTCTCTTAAAATAGACCCAACTAAAATGACACCAGAGCTTGAAGAAATTAGAAAAAAGTATCTTGATGTTGTTAGTATTATTGAAGAATATAAAAAGAAACGTGAAGCTTTAACACAAGAAGAAATTAGCGGCTTGAAGCAAGCGGAGACTGAATTGCAAAAGAGCGCCCAAGCATATGCTCAAAAAATGCAAGCAGAGCAACAACAAGGTAATGCGGTGAAAAACGCATATGGTGCGAGCCAAGTTAAAAATATTAGCAATAAATACGTTCAACTATCTGGCGTTGCAAGTGGAGCTGAATTCGCAGATTCTGCAAATATTCAGGCTGCATTATCGAATTTAAAAACCGCCTATGATAATTTAATCGCCAAACAAAAAGAGTTCAAAGATGGTAGCCCAGCAGAAGGTGAAAAACAAAAATTTGCGCAGCTAACAGATCAATATAACCAAGCATATAAAGCATTGGATAATATGATTAAATCGTCAAGAAAGCTCCAAGGTGAAGGTATTGGAGACCCATATGAAATTGTATCTGGGACAAATATTGGTGATCAAAATATTAGAATGCAAGAACTTCAAAATGCTGTTAACCTATTCTCCAATGGTACAGCAAAAGTTGGGCAGTTTAATGCTGCGTGTACTGAATTGTCGTACACAGTAAAGAATGCAGATGGTACTTTTACAGAGTTTACCGCAGTTCTGGATTCTACTGGCACAAAAATTGTTAATGTAGCAGGTAAGACAAAAGAATCAACGAGTTTATTCAAAAGCGCATTTGATTCTTTAAAGAAAAAGTCCAAAGAAATTTTAACATATATGACGTCTATGGGCGTGATGACAAGGGTCATTGGCCAAATTAAACAGGGCATTCAGTATGTTAAAGATATTGATTCCGCATTAACAGAACTCAAAAAGGTAACTGACGAAACTGATGAAACGTATGCAAAATTCTTGAATACAATGGCCCAGACTGGCGCAAATGTTGGTGCTACGACATCTGATTTGACTAACATGGCTGCAAACTGGGCTAGATTAGGTTATAATATTGAACAGGCAGGAGATCTTGCTAAGAGTACTGCCGTTCTATTAAATGTTTCTGAGTTTACTGATGCCGACAAAGCTTCAGAAGCGCTAATTTCGACCATTCAGGCAAACATAATATGCCTGATTATATAGAAATATATAATTTATAATACATTTAATTGCAGGTAATTCCTAAAGCCTTACACCACAATAATCCCGAAAGGAGATTATGATGGGGCGAAAGCAGAAACAACGTAAGGATGGTTATATGGTTAAATCCTAAGTAACTTTATAATGGATGTTCGTGCAGCCAAGCTCCTAAGTACTTGACAACACAAAATTAATGTGTTATAATAAGTATAGGAGAAGGTTCAACGACTAGAGCTATGTCAGCTCGTACATTGCAAGCTAATGGCAATGGAAAAGGTGTACCCTTAACAGATAAAGCTGAAGGTGAAGAAATAGTCTAATCTTGCATGAAAGTGTAAGTGTTGTTAATTATTGTTGTTTTATGATTTGTTATTTATTTGCAAAGGAGGTGGCTTTTATGAAATATAATCAGGAAGAAGTTAAAGAAATATTATTACAGCATAATTTAATTTTACAAGACGAATATAAAAATATACAGTCCGCTATGTTCTGTATAGATAAAGAAGGTTATAAATATCAAGTTAGATTAAACGATATATTGTCTGGAAGGAAACCGTCACCAATACATGCTAAAAATCAATATAGCCTAGATAATATTGATATGTTTTTAGCCAATAATAGCTTAACTATGAAAAGATTAAGTACCGAATATAACGGGAACAAAGAAAATATGCTATGGGAATGTGAATGTGGTAAAAAATTCGAAACTACATGGAATAGTGTTACGAGAGGAAAACATTATTGTAATTGGTGTGCAAAGAGTAAACGTTTTGATGACATAAAAGATTATACAACTGAAATTAAACAAGAATGTGAACGAAGGGGATATGTTTTATTAACCGATCATATTCATCGCTCAAATAATAAATTTGAATACATATGTACTAAGCACCCAGAATATGGTATTAAAACAAGTACGTATGACATAATGATTAATTGTGGACGAGGTTGTAAACAGTGTGGGATAGAGTCTAGAACCGAAAAGCATAAAATCCCAGAGGAAAAATTAAAAGAATTAGTAGAATCTAAGGGATTTATTTATGCAGGTTATGATTATGACAATGATAAAAATAAATCAAATAAGGTCAACATACATATAATATGTCCAAAACATATTGAAAAGGGAATTCAAAAGATTAAATATGATAATTTAAAAAAGAACACTGGTAAGTGTGGTTATTGTGTTGGTAAATATAGAAGTAAAGATGATTTACAAAAAGAACTAGACGAACTTCATGGTCTTGTTGATATTATTGAATATACTCAATATTCTGAACCAATTACTGCGAAATGTAGAGTGTGTGGCCATATATGGGATACAAATGGGCCAAATCTTACTAATGGGCGTAGATGCCCAAAATGTGTTAAATCTAAATTTGAGATTGAAGTATCTAAGTTATTAGATGATTTTGGGTATAATTATGAAGACCAATACACTTTTTATGATTGTAGAGACATAAATCCATTACCATTTGATTTTTATATATCTGATTATAATATTTTAATTGAGGCTGATGGCGAGGGGCATTATAAGCCAATTCCAAGAGGAAATATGTCTATAGAAGAGGCTGAGGCGCAATTAAATATTATAAAAAAACACGATTATATTAAAACAAAATATTGTTCGGATAATAATATCATATTAATTAGAATTCCATACTGGGAACGTAAAAATTTAAAATGTTATTTGCTAAATGTATTAAACAATATTATAAATAATAAAGCAATATAATTAACAACAAACGAGATGTTGCGAATCTCGTTCAATAATATGATATGGATATGCCGCAGAAGATAGCATGCACGTAGTTGACGTGTTAAATGAAATTGGTAACAATTTTGCAATCTCAAGTGACGGAATTGCAACAGCGTTACAAGATTCTGCAAGCTCCTTAATGGCTGCCGGTAATAATCTTGAGCAAAGTGTAGCACTGGTTGCTGCAGCTATATTTTATGGCTGTTCATATAGAAATATATGATTTGAACACATTTAACTGCTGGGAAACCCTTAGAGCTTTATAAACTACAGCATAGTTAGTAATAACAGGTGTGAATGTTCAAAAATTATAAAGATTGGGCAATCAGCATCCAAGTTGCTTGACAAATTTAAATTTTGTGATATAATGTACAATACAAAATTAAAATCAAGCAAAAGGTTCAACGACCATCCCCATGAAGGGATTTGAGAATATCTAATTGATTATAAAATAAGGGTAAAATCCCGAATACTCAAATCAATAGGAGTAGGACGCAATCGCAAATGGCGTTGGTTAAATACCTTTAAACGAAATGGTGTGCTCCTAACAGGTAATGCTGAGGATGAAGATATGGTCTATTCAATATAGAAATATATTGGCATGTTATTATTTAGAGAGGGAATGAATTTTTAAATAAATATTATAAATAATAACATGCAATACGTTGTTGCGAAACGTATTAAATATAAAAGAATAAAGTATTACAGGATCCATCAAGCGTAGGAAGTGCATTACGTACCATCTCACTACGTATTCGTGGTACAAGTATAAAAGAATTAGAAGAAATGGGCGAAGAAACCGACGGTGTTGTAGAAAGCGTTAGCAAACTACAATCTAAGGTAAAAGCTATTAGTGGAGTAGATATTCTAACCGACACCGGGGCATATAAAGATACATATACAATCATCAAAGAGCTTGCAGAGGTCTGGGATGACATAGGTAAAACCGATCCAAAAGGACAGGCGGCACTTCTTGAGTTGTTAGCTGGCAAAAATAGAAGTAACGCTATGGCTGCAATGCTTACCAATATTGAAGACCTTGAAGGCGCATATGAAAGCGCTCTAGACGCTGAAGGTTCTGCAATGGCAGAAAACGAGAAACAGCTTAACAGCATTCAAGGCCGCATTACATTATTCAAAAATGCAGTTCAGACTATGTGGTCTGACGCACTGGATAGTAGCTGGATTAAATTCTTTGTTGACCTAGGAACTACAGTAGTAAAAGCGGTCGATTCATTCGGATTATTTAAATCTGTATTAGCTGGAGTCGTGTCGTATTTATTAATTGCTAAAAAGATAAATCCTGTCACTATGTTCAAAGAAGTCTCTGCCAATATATACAATTATGGCGTGGCGCTAGAAAAAATTAAAGCAATTCAATCATTAAACGGCGTTGGCGGAACTGCAAGTGTTCCTACTTCTGAATTTAATGCGCAAAATATTAGTGCGTATGCTGCTGCAGTAAGTGATTTAACTGCAAAGCAACAGGCTGCGGCTCTTGCATCCGCTGGTTTAACAAAAGCGCAAATAGAAGAAGCTATGGCTAAAAATGATGTAGGGAAAGAGAACATACAACAGGCGGTGTCTGAAGCACAGGTAACAGCAGAAAAAACAAAACAAACAACTGTTACTGCGGCAAATGCTGCGGCGATGGCGACAGAAGGTGCTGTAAAACTATCCGCCGAATCAACTAACTGGCTTTTAGCTCAAGGCGAAACAGAGCTTACACTAGCAAAAGTCAAAAATGCTGTTGCAACTGGCGCATTGACAGCAGCTCAGGGTGCAGAAATTATTTCAGCGTTTGGCTTGACCGCAGCAAATACAGGGCTTTCTACATCTATCCATGGTGTCGCGGCAGCAATGAAATCTTTATTGGCATCTAATCCAATTGGATGGATTATGCTTGCTATTGGGTTAGTTATATCGCTTATCACATATATTTCAAACCTAACCCCAGCATCTGAAAAACTAAAAAATGAAATTAATGAATTAAACAATGAAATTGAAGGTTTAAATTCTGAACTTGAAACAACGAAAAATAGAATTGAAGAGCTTGAAGGCAAACATAACTTATCTTTTGTGGAGAAAGAAGAGTTAGAACAACTAAGGCAGACTAACGACGAACTAGAGCGTAGATTGCGCTTGTTAAATGATAGTAAAGAAGCAAAACAAAAAGAGTTGCAAATAGAAGTAAAAAAGGATTATGAAGACGATTATCAAAATACTTCACAAGTTGACACTAGCCGCATCGTAACTGAAGGAACATGGGCGCAACATGATACCGTTAAGACCGTAGCATATGCGATAGAACAAGTTACACAAAATGGTGCAACATGGGACGATCTTAATGACCAACAGCAAAAAGAAATTAAAGCATATGATAGAGATCTTTATGAAGCTTTAACTGGTGGTAAAATCTGGGACAAACTTTCTAAAGAACAAAAAGAATCCATTGAGAGATATGACAAGGAATTATATGACGCGTTATCTAATGGCATTACATGGGATGAGCTTTCTGATGAGCAAAAAGCGTCAATTAAATCTTATAATGAAGATTTATATAATGAATTGTCTCAATACAAAAATTTTAGCACAATGGATGATAGGACTAGGCAACAGATTCTTGATGTTAATAACAATAAAGTTGTACCGCAAGAAAAAGAATTAAAATTTGTTGAAACAGGATTTGGCAACAAAGAAGATTATATTACAGAAGGTATTAAAAAGTACAATGAGTTAAAACAAGAGTGGAACGATTTAGTCAATACAGATACAAGCAACATGACTGACGAAGAAAAGGCACAATTAGATGCTAGAAAGAAAGAAATTTCAGACAGCATGGGCGAAATTAAAACACAGTTGGCAACTTATGGTACTGAGCTTTATGATTATTTGGAGACATATGGCGCGGATGTTGACGATGGGTTCACTCAAGGTTTAAAACAAACAATTGAAAATATAGATAAAACTATCAATCCAGGCGAATACTATACAGAAGAATTTGATGCGTTATTAGAGAAATACCCAGAAGTTAAAAAGCAGCTATATTCTTTAGCGGCTGAAGGGAAGCTTACGGCGGATGTTTTAAATGGTTCGGATTATAGCGATTTCAGAAATGAACTAAATGAAATAGGGTTAACTACTCAGGAAGCCGTTGACCAAATCAATGCTTTAGGACAGGCTGGAGCAGAAACAGAGCTTGCCAAAGCAACGCCCGTCGGCAATACTCTTTCTACTTATGCAGATGCTCTGGAAAAATTTGCAAATGCACAATCTATCCAAAATGAAGTAATTTATGACAATATTGAGCTCACAGAAGATCAAGGCGCAGCACTGAAAGAACTTATTGGCGGCGAAGAAGATTATGCGGACGCAGTTGATGAAAGCAACGGATATGTCGTTAAGAATATTGAGCTCGTTAATAGACTTATTGCGAAAAAGAAGCAGGAGGCCGTTCAAAATGCTAAGACCGAAAAATCGCAAGCCAGATTAAAGTATTATGAACTGTATAAGAAAATTAGACAATTAACTGGTGCTAATGGCGAACTTGCTCAAGCCAATGCCAAAGAAATTAATGCTCTCTACAAAGAAATGGGCGCAGTGGAACAAACAATTGCGAAATATAGTATGCTTGAGCAAAGATTGCTTGGCGCAGCAAATGCTTATGATAAATTTGAAGAGGCACAAACTGCGGATCAAGAAAAGGATTATGGAAGCAAAGCAGAAGAAATGATATCTAGCCTTATTGAAGGGCTGCAGTCTGCAAAGATTGGTACAGAAACGTTTAGGGCTGCTGTGTTTGGCATGATTCCAGAAGAAGTATATTCTAATCTTGATACTGTCGAAGAGAAAGTTGCGGCGATTGCTAATTACTTAAAAAATTCTGATTTTAGTAAATATTTTACTTTAACATTTGGTGATGATGGCACTCTTGAAAGTGCTGAAATGAAACTAGATAATGTTAAGGCGTTTATTGAAAGTGCCCAAGAAAAAGGCGTATTCACTAATAAAGGCGACTGGACACATTTTGAACTTTCTGATGACATCAAAACATTAGATGATTTTTGCGAAAAAATGAACCTTACAAAAGAAATGGCTTTTGCAATGTTCACAGAAATTGACTCTTATGATGGCGAATGGTTAAATGGAGATTTTGGCACGATGCTCGATCAACTTGATTTGGGCTTAGAAGGTAATATCTTCATGGCAACAAAAACTCTAACAGAGCTCGATGTTTCTTTAGCTAATAACAAAATAAGTGTGGAAGAGTGGGCAGAAAAATATCAAGAGGCAAATTCTAAGCTGCAAGGATGTGCACAAGAAGCAAGAACAAATGCAGTAGAATATCAAAATGCTACTACAGAAGTTGCAAATTACAAGAAAGAACTAGAACAAGCGACTCAAAAACTTAGTGAGCTGAATAAACCAGAGAGTGGAGCTACGCAAGAGGAAATTCAGGCACAAACAGATAAAGTCAAGCAACTTACCGAGCAACTTGGAGCAGCTCTGCAAAAGAAGTATGGATTAGAAGAACCAACAGAAATGTCTATTCAGCTTGCATTAGATGATATAGATTCGCAAATGACCGTCTGGAAAGCGAATAATAATGAGTTAGCTGTTAAGGCTAATATAGCGAATATAGACGATAGTCAACTTGTAGAACTTGGTGAAGATGGTAAATATCAAATTAAGCCAGACGTAGAGATAACTGATGATGAACGTCAAAAATTGCAACAGTATATAGATTTATTGAATGATCAAGGCACGATTAATCTTCTCGTCGAAAATCAAGAAGAAGCGAAAGCGCAAATTGAAGAAGTTAAAACCGCAGCAGAAGCAGCAAAAAAAGCTATTGAGGCTCTTCCTGATCCAAGTGTGGATAGTACTGCTGCTGTAAAATCAATTAATAAGCTAATTGATGCAATTAACCTGATACCAACTGGCGTTACTATTACCACTACTTATCGTGAAATCAATGAGAACCAAACTGCAACGAAAACTGGTGGTGGGAAACCTGGCAATTCTCGATATAGAAATAATTCACTTCAATATTCAAACGGCACAGCTCATGCGTCTGGCAGTTGGGGAGCGGAAACGTCAGATACATCGTTAGTCGGCGAACTAGGCCCAGAACTTCGTGTACGCGGTAATCGCTGGGATATGCTTGGTGAAAATGGCGCAGAATTTGCCGATGTTAAGAAAGGCGACATCATTTTCAACCATAAACAAACAAAATCTTTACTTGAAAATGGTTACATTAATAGTAGAGGCAAAGCATATGCAAGCGGAACAAATGTTATTGGTAACATATTTGATAAGCTAAAACTTAATAAGCTTGCTAAATATGCTGAAGAAATGTGTGAACAATACGAAGAGCTAGTTAACGGTAATGTAGATCTTCGTAAACGTCCGCATTTATCGCCATCGTATGAACATGATCTTGCAATGAGCGGAGGATACAATTCATTTATTGGATCCGACGGTCAAATATATGCAAGTACTTCTGCGGAAACTGTAACAATTGGAACGGGCGATAATCAGTATACCATTGATGTTACACCTGTTCTTGAAAATGGTGAAGTCTTAACATCTGATGCACTCTCTGATTATATAGATAGCCTTGTTACAAATGGTTCGACACAAGACCTTCTTAACTCAGATAAGTATAACTTAGTTATTCGTGCAGTACCCGGAGAGTACAATGAAGAAGATTGGACTGGATTTGAGGAGGAGCTTTCTCAATATAAAGACGGTTATCTTGACACGCTTTTAAAGATGTTCAATCTTGGCGGAGAAAACGCTATTGAATCACGTGGGTTTAGCTCGGTCGGTATTGCTGGCGTAGCAAAAGATTTGCAGGGTGATGATTCCTATGTTGGCAAAGAAGTAACATCTGCTATTGATAGTACTTCTGACGGCATGAGAAATCTTGACAGTCTTATCAACCAATATGTAACCGATGTACTCAATGCTAAGTCTCTTGCAGATGATATTGGCACAGACTTATCTCAAACAAAGTATGGGAACGTCGATACCGATAATCGTCAAAAACTATACTGGGACGATGATTCAATTGATAAGTATAGCGACGCAATAGACAGTTGGGGAATGAAGGCTGATGATTTAGTTGGCACATATTCCACTTTACTTAGTTGTGTTGGTGAATTTGGCGGTGCAGATATTGCATTTACTCCAATTTTACAGACAGATAGTGGCCCACAATTACTTGACTCTGACACCGTTGATAAATATATTGATGTACTTATCAGTAAGGCAAGCCAAGACAATGGGCAATGGACGAATGATGAGCTGTTTAGACTTGATACAGAAGGACTTGAAGTTGATGGAACTGTCGTTAAAAACCTCCTTGAAGATATTGGAGAAAATGCTGACAAAACTGCTAGATTACTTCATTATGTTGGAGATACTGGAGCAATAGCAAGTCTTGAAGGAGAGACTGAATCTACGTCTTCCGAACTTGTAGCGACAGGCGAAAATGTCAATGCTGTTCAGGCAAAACTTGATAAATTAAACGCGACGAATATTAGCGATAAGACGTTCACTGTCACAACTGAATATCAAACAATTGGTAGAGGTACCGAACAAACAGTTCATACTCTTGGAGCGAGCGGACGTTTGACAATATACGCGGATGGAACTGCGCATGCTTCTGGCGACTGGGGATTGCCGCGAGCAGAAAATGATGCTCTTGTTGGAGAACTTGGGCAAGAAACTGTGGTTGATCCACGCACTGGAAAATATTATACTGTCGGAGATAACGGAGCGGAGTTTGTTGACCTGCCAAAAGATGCGATTATTTTTAACCACAAGCAGACTGAAGAACTGTTTAAAAATGGCCATATTAATTCTCGCGGTAAGGCATGCGCTGAAGGTAATGCACATGTAACAATTATCCCAGACTATACGACGCCAACCTATTATAGCGGTGCCAGTAATGATAATTACTGGACGGATTGGAATAATGCAGCAGATAGCCTGTCTGGCGCTGCAGACGACCTTTCTGATGCTGCTGATAAGTTTGAAGAAGTATTTGATTGGTTTGCAGTGCTTCTCGAAGAAATCGATGATGATTTAAGTTATATGTCCTCCCAACTTGAAAATGCTATAGGTATTTCTGCAAAAAATAGTATCCAAGATCAAATGATTAATGTTAACAAGTACAAACTAACAGAACTTGGAGAGGGCTATAAACTTTATGCAGATTATGCTGCAGAGCTTTTAGAGAAAGTGCCAGAACAATATCAAGAGCTCGCACAACAAGGTGGCGTAGCTTTAACACAATTCTTAGGCGAAGCAAATCAAGAAGTGGTTGAGGCTATTAACAATTATCGCGAATGGGCGCAAAAGGCTTCCGATGTTAAAAAGCAACAGCAAGAAGTTAAGAAAGAAATTACGTCCATCTCTCTGCAAAAGGTTCAAACAATTGCAGACGAATATGATAGAGTTATTACAAAGATTACTACCATAAATGATTTGCTTCAGGCAAATGTTGATCTTGTTGAGGAACAAGGCGAACGCACTTCTGCTGTAATGTACGAAGAAATGATTAAAAATAGTCAGAAGGAACTTGAGCAACTTCAAAAGCAACGTGCAGAAATGCAAAAAGAATTTGATACGCAAGTTTCGGCTGGCAATATTGAAGTCGGTTCTGAGGAGTGGTATGAAGGCATAGCCGCCATTCAAGATGTCGATAAATCTATTATTGATTGTCGTACTGATATTGAAGGCTTCCAAAACTCTATCAATCAGTTACATTGGGATGCTTTTGACAAGCTAATTGATGCAATTGATAACGTCGGCACAGAAATATCTAATCTTGGAGACTTAATCGATGACGAAGATATTGCGGACGAAATGGGTAATTGGACAGACAAGGGCATTACAGCCATGGGTCTATATGCTCAAGAAATGGAACGTGCTCAGTATCGTGCCAAACAATATGCGGAACAAATTGATTATCTCAATCAGGAATATGCCGCTGGTAAATATAGCGTTGATGAGTATAACGAAAAGTTACAAGAACTCAAAGACGGTCAGTGGGATAGCATAAAGTCTTATGAGGCTGCAAAAGACGCCATTGTCGATTTAAATAGGACTCGTGTTGATGCTGCCAAGGATGCAATGCAAAAAGAGATCGATGCTTATAATGAGCTTATTGATAAGAAGAAAGAAGAACTTCAACTTTCTAAAGATGCCCATGACTTCTCTAAACAGGTAGCAGAGTCGCAAAAGAATATTGCCACCATTGAAAAACAACTTGCCGCATTAGCTGGCGATAATTCTGCCAGTGCCATTGCTAGAAGAAAGAAACTCGAAGCGGAGCTTGCTGCAGCCCAAGAAGAACTGGATGAGCTATATTATAATCATAGTATCGAAAAACAACAAGATGCGTTGGACGATCAAGCAGAGAATTATCAAGACGAAAAAGAGAAAGAAATGGAGGCTCTCGACGAATACCTTAAGAACGTTGAGCAAGTTATCGCTGATAGTTTTGCAACCATTACTGGTAATACTGAGGCAGTTGCTGAAACGCTTAAGGGAATCGCGGACGAATATGGTATCGACCTTTCCGAAGCAATCATTAATCCTTGGGAACAAGGTGTAATTGCTATTGGTACTTATCAAGATCAGCTTAATACTTCTACGAGCGCCTTTACCGCACAACTAGATTTAATTAAACAACAGTTACTTGATTTGCAAGCGGCAGCGGATGAAACTGCAAGGCATTTAATTGATGTTACTAATCAAAATGCAAATAAGACGTCTTCTGCAACATATACTCCTCCGACTCCATCTGCTCCTTCTCAGCCTAGTCAATCTCAAACACCTTCAAAACCAGCAGCTCCAGCTAATGGTTCTAGTGTTACGGTTAAAAAGTCTGCTACTAATTTTAGCAGAGATGGTGGCAATGGTACGAGAATGCAATCTTGGGTTCCAGGTTCAACATTTACTGTTTATCAAGTTAGTGGCTCTGAGGTGCTAATTGGCAGAAATGGACAGTATACTGGATGGGTCAAGTTAAGTGACATAGAAGGATATGCAAAAGGTACAAAGAAAGTCTCAAAAGACCAGTTGGCGCTTATTGATGAACTTGGCGAAGAACTGGTATTACATGCTGGCAAAGATGGGAAGCTCCAATTCCTAAGCAAAGGTAGTAGTGTTGTCCCGTCTGATATTACAGATAATCTCATGAAGCTCGGCTCTCTTGATCCAACAGATGTTCTTGATAGAAACAAGCCTAAGATCGGCGCTCCTTATATTGTAAACAATAGTATGGAAATCAATATGAATATAGCAGAAGTCGTGCATATTGACAACGCCGATAATCGTTCTATTCCAGATATCACTAAGGCAGTACAGAGTCAAATGGATGCGTATATGAAAAACATCAATAACAGCCTTAAGAGATTCACAAGATAATTTATTATAGGAGAGGTATTTCGGTGCCTCTCCTTATCTTATATAGGAGTTAGGAGGTGCGGTATTAGTGATTTACCAGCCTAAAGTAGAATTTAGAAATAAAACTAATTATGATGAGAGACTTGTTGTCGCAACTTTTAATCCAGATTCTGGCGAAGTAGATTCGTATCTCAATATGGAACCTGTATATACGGATAGCTATGATGGGAGTCTGCGTACAGATTACGGAGCAAAGTATAGTTCCGTAGCTGCACCATCTGTAACGTTTGTAGATATTGATGGCGCAGACATTCAGCCATCAAAGGTTCGATCTATGATGAGATGGCTAACTGGCTCGAAACAAAACGCGTGGATGAATATTTATAATATAGACAATGAACTTGTATGTTCATATTTTGGTAGATTTACTGATGTTAAACTTCAAAAAATGGACGCGAGAGTTATTGGAATTAGAGCCGAATTTACATCTGTCAGTCCATGGGCTTATTCAGCCGCGAAGACTGTTAAGATGACAATCTCTGGAAACACCGATTTTAATATAGATAATCAGAGCGATGATTTATATTCTTATGTTTATCCTAGAATGGTATTTAAAAATGGTCAGAGCCTAGCTGATTTTTCAATCCAAAATAATACAACCGGGTCTGAAACTGTTTTTAAAAATCTTCAACCAGGCGAAACCGTTACAATAGATAATAATTTTGTCGCATATTCTGATAATACTGCAAGGATTTTCAATAATGATTTTAACTTTATATTCCCAGCATTATCTACTGGTATAAATAGCTTTAGCACAATTGGAAATGGTGAATTAACAATTGAATTTAGATATCCAATGAAGGTATCTGACGGACTATTAAATAACTATGAAGTGAAAAATGCAGTAGTTGTTTATGTTGAAAATAGTGTTGTAAAAATTAAGGGCAATACGGACTTAGAGCCGCCAGTTGGAGTTAATATAAGCGTATCTGGCGAAACTATGACTGTCAGAGGCACTATCAAGAGTGTTAAAACAGAAATTGGAACTTCTGCATTCAGTGAAAGTGATGGCATTTTGTTTATCGATGATAGCACACATGAGTGCCCGTTTGACGAGTTCAACGCCGATGTACAAAACGGAAGACTTATTATTAAAAAATATTTTAATGATATTCAAATTACAAGATAAGGTGGTGCGACGAGATGCAATTACCATTCGACCTTACTTCTGGCACTTATAGAAAACCAAAGGTAATTTTGTGCCAGACAAACAAAGAAAAAATTTGTCAACTAGATGTAACAGATTTGCAAGGTACATTTAAGTTTAATAGTTATTCTGAAATTTCATTTAATGTCGCATCAATTTATCATGATCTTATTACTGGAGAACAGAAGCCTACTCCGTACTATGATTATGTTGAAGGACTTCGTCTTGTGTATCTTGAGGGATTTGGATATTTTCAGCTTCAAGATCCAGAGCTTTATAGTGATGGCATTCAAGAATATAAACAGATTAATGCTTATTCATTAGAATATTCATTATCGCAAAGATATCTTGAAACATTTATTATCAATATGGGTGATGCTGGAGACACCATTGGTAGTATAGATGGGGTTGTACTATATAATCCATCGGATGTGAGCCACAGTTTGCTACATTTAGTTTTGCAAAAAGCGTATGGGTGGACTATTGGACATGTAGATGAGGAACTGGCGTCTCAAGGACGTAGTTTTGAAGTTGATAGAGAGTCAATTTACGACTTTATTATGAACGATATGTGCGATACTTTTAAGTGCTATGTTGAATTTGATACAATAAATAATATTATAAATGTATATTCAGAAAATGAAATTGAACGATTTACCGGTGATGGCGAAACGAAAATCTTTAAGTTATCTAGTGATTTTTCTGACGATAGCACAGTCACAATTAATGGACATGAGACTACGCAATATGAATATAACAAAGATACAAAGGAACTTGAATTGGCGGCTACCCCATCTCAGGGGGATATTATTGAAATTACCAATGAATTCAAGAGTAAATATGATACAGATATTATTGTTGCGTTTGAAAATTTATCAAATGAAATGCACATAAATTATTCCGCAGATGATATTAAAACAGTTCTTACTGTTAAAGGCGCAGATGATTTAGATGTTCGTAATGTTAATTTTGGGTTGCCATCTATCATGAATTTAGAATATTATTGCACCCCAGAATGGATGGGAGAAAAGCTTTATAAGGAATATCTCGCCTATATAGATAAGCAAGATAAATATATGAGCGGCTTCTATAGTAAAGATATTTCTGGCTCTACGGAAGAATCATTTACCGTTGCACCAACAACAGAAAAATTTGTTGCAGGAGAAACACAAGAATTCATTGCTCAAGGCGCTACCGAATCGTTTAATGCAGATGGGAATATTTCGTCTTTTAACATTGATAAAACTTCCGTAGAATTTGTGATAGAAAGTGCGATTGAAGAGTTTGAAATTAGTGGTAATACAGAAACATTTACAGAGCCAGAAATGCAGACAGAAATCATTATGAGCCAAGATGAGTTCGTTCAAGCAATAACGGTTTCTGACGCAAATATTAATACATTTAATCTTTCGGCTGCTATTATAATTGAGCAGATAAGAGTGTTGTTAAATGAAAAAGAATTAGAGTCTACAGAATATCAATATGCAGATAATGTGTTAACAATTAATACGGCCTTAAATAAAAATGATAAAATTGAGGTTTATTCGTATACGAATGAATTTACACTAAAAAAATCACTTTCTTCTAAAAGTATTGTATATATTAACGGTAAAGAAACAACTAATTATAAATATAATACAGAAATTAATAAGTTAACGCTTTATGACAATTTGCCATCTCAATGTACCATAACAATTAAAACACCAATGGGGACAATTCAAACAAGTTTTAAGCTGTCTAATCTTGCGAATAAAATAGTCTTTGTGAAAGTTGATAATGTGGCAACAAATGCTTATTCTATAAACAAAAGCAGCAAGACCTTAACCATTACTGATACCACGATTCTACAATACGGTAGCGTTATTACTGTGACGTCAATTGATAATGAAGTTACTTTAAGTAATACGAAAGATAAAATTATAGCGATCAAGATCAATGGCAATAATACTAATAAATATAATTTGCAAGGCAGCACTTTAATTATAACTGATGATGATTTAAATGTTGACGATATTGTTTCCGTAGAATCTGTTGATACACATTTTAATTTATCTGCACATAAAGATAAAAAAATTGTGTCAGTCAGTATTGAAGATAATGTGCTTACATCTCCAGATAATTATCAATTAGATACAAATACTGGTATATTAACGATCTTGAATTATGAACTGCATTCAGGGGACAAGCTATTAATTAAGCTAGTTAATAACAATTTCAATGTTTTTCAAAGAAAAAATAAAACGTTATCTGTTAAAATTGATTCTGCAAAAACATCTTTATACAGCTTAAACACCGATACAAATGTATTAACAATTACAGACCTAAATACATTATTTAATGGGACGCAAGTATCATTTGAGTCAGTAGATGAATATTTTACATTAAGTTCGACAAAAGATAAAATAGTTTTAATTTCAGTAAATGGTATTGCTATTGATGATGGCGAATATAGTTATGCAAATAATCAATTAACCATTACATCGAGCGTTTTAACTGCAACTAGCAATATTACTGTGCAATCCGTAGGCACTAATTTTGTTCCAATGGCGTTTGTTGGTAAAATAGATTCTGTTTTTGTTGATGGAATAAAAACTACTGCATATGATTTTGATAGCATAGAAAATATCCTGACAATTAATGATACTAAATTAATGCCGAATAGCACTGTTGTTTTAAAAATAATTAATAATAGTTTTTACCTATCTGATGTTCAGTCGTCTGCGATAACAACGGTTATGATTAATGACATAAAAACAACAAATTATACTTTTATTTCTGGTGTATTAACTATTGCAGATAACTTACAAGTCGGTGATACAATATCGGTTGAAATAATTGACAATCATTTTAATGTGTTAAATGAAGTTGGCTTAAGACACATCGTAGAAAAGTCATCTGACAACATTACATTCGAAACCATTCAAGAAGGCAAAAATGGTTATGAATATGATGAGACTACGAGAATATTAACTATTTATGTTCCATTACAAAATGGTGATAAAATTAGAATTAAGACGATTGACTCTGAAAATGCATTATTAATTGTTGCCTCAAATGCAGGAGAAGGAGAAATTGCAATCGATGATGTAACGCCAACGTTAAAGTCTTATGCCCCAAAAATTGGTGATTATGTTATAAAAATTAATGGATATACAGAAACTTTACAAGAATTATATAAATTAATTGATAGTCGTTTAACAGAGGAAAATTCTATTCCTGATGAATATAAAATTACCGAAATTAAACTTAACCCAGATAACTATGATGATGCTGATATGTTTTTGCCAGAAGCGAGTATAGAAAATCTTGGCGAGGTTTATAAAATTATTAATCAGGAAAAGATCGAAGAGAATGGCACTATCACATATAACGATATAGCCTATAAGTATTATGTATGCGAAATGCGCATGACGACTTATACCAATGATGATGGCAAAGAACAGAGAAAATATACGTATAGTTGGAATGAAAGAGATTTGATTTTTGGTGGGGACGGAATTAATTCGCTCAAAGAACAGATAGATATTTATTCTTCTATTAATGATGTTCAAATTGCTGCAGAGTGGGATCAAAAACCACAAGATAGTGATGAATATAAAAGTTATGTTGATAATTTGAATAAATTGCAAAAAGCAAAAGCCGAGTTAGAAGAAAAGCAAAATGCAGTAAATGGTATTGCAGAACAAATACAAGCAATGCAAGCAAGCATTCGAGCAATTTCAGAAGATATTAGTATTGAAAAAAACTTTTCGCCAGAGAGTTTAGACAGACTATCTTTATTTTTGAGAGAAGACGAATATTCTGACGATTGCTTCTGCACAACCGAAATTGATACTGATTTGGATATTATCAATACACAAAAAGAATTATTGGTCGCAGGATATAAAAAGCTAAAAAATATTTCACGTCCTACATTATCTTTTTCTGCATCTATGAAAAACATTTATGCCATGCCGGAATTTGCCCCAATTTTAAAGCAATTCGAATTAGGTAATTTCATTAAAGTTAGAATAAGACCAGATTATCTTAAAAAGGCAAGATTACTTGAAGTACAACTTAATTTTGATGATTTAAGTAATTTCACATGTACATTTGGAGATTTACTACTTGCAAAAGACCAAGGAGATTTACATGCGGAATTATTAGCTCAAGCTGTTAATGCTGGCAAGGCTGTCGCAAGTGGTTCTTCTTATTGGCAAAAGGGATACGACGTTGCTACGGCAATTGAAGAAAAAATTCGTCAAGGCTTAATTGATGCTACAACTTCAATTAAATCAAATTCCGCTGGGCAAAATGTTTCATGGGACAATTACGGTATTCATCTACGCAAAATTGTAGATGGTGTATTAGATAATCATGAAGGTTGGATTACTAACAATAAATTCTTATATTCAGATGATAATTTCCAGACTACAAAATCAGTGTTCGGTAATTATACTGTCAATGGAGAGACATATTGGGGTATCTTAGCTGGATGTGTTAGCGCAGGACTAATTGAAGGTAGTAGTATTATCGGCGGCACAATATGCATTGGAGAGCAAGAAGATGGCACATATGCATTTATGGTTGACAAAGATGGCACTGTAACGATGAACAAGGGCGATGCTGCAGACAAGTTATCATACTTTGGGTTTGATGGCGATAATGGCTTAATCGTTGGTGAAAATAAGAACGGAGATTATTTCTCTAGGGTATCTGCCCAAAAAATTGAATTCTGTCGTAAAGCTAGAATCATTACTGTGACTTCCGAACCAACTCATAAATATGACAACTATGATTACATTCTGTACGAACATGCAGAATCTAGCGCGACATATTATGATTATTATAAGAATCCAGATTTCTTATATAAAGTAGAAGAACCAATTTATGAAGCACGAGCAATTAATGAGAATTTTGCAGATCCAGAGATTAAGTTTGGCATTCCAATTACTTATTTCGCAAATGATACTGCATATATGAAACAAGCAGAAATAGAAGGCAGTCTCAAGGTCGGCACGATAGAGCAAACTCCATCTATTTCTTTGGGTAATTTTAAGTTGCAAGTAGAAAGTAATGGTAGTTTATCTATCATAGCTACATAATCGAATGGAGGTGATAAACTATGGCATCAAGTGGTGCATTTGAAACAAGCGTATATAATGCTGCCGGTAGTTCATATCCAGATAGAATCAGAGTTGAGTGGTCTTCTTCGCAGAGTATTGCTAACAATACTTCTACTATATATTGGGCTGTAAAATCGGCAGGTGGCACTGGAAACTCATATCATTATGTAATGGCTGGCCCAGTGACTGTAAATATTGCTGGTACCACAGTATATAGTCGTTCTGATAGATTTGAATTGCACGTTGGAGCAACGCTTGGTTCTGGTAGTTTTACGCTAACACACAATACAGATGGCTCTGCGACATTAACAGGATGGGCTGAGGCCGCAATTTATACATATGCGGTTAGTAGTACTAGATACGGCTATTCTGTTGATCTTCCGCAAATTCCTAGAGCTTCCAGCGTTAGCGTAAATGGCAGCACAATGGGCTCTCCAATTACGGTTCAAATATCTAAGGCAGTATCATCTTTTACCCATACAGTGACATGGGCTTTTGGCAGCCGTAGTGGGACAATAGTTTCACAAACTTCTAGCTCGTCTATATCATGGACTCCTCCATTGGACTTAGCATGGCAGATTCCAAATGCGACATCTGGTACGGGTACAATTGTATGCACAACATATAATAACGGAACTAACGTTGGGCAAAAATCGATTAATTTTACATTAACAGTTCCATCTTATGTTTGTCCGGCCATTAATAGTTTTGTTCCGTCTATTGCAAGCACCAGGCCGTCTGGGTGCGGCATGTATGTGAAGAATAATTCAACTGTTCAATGGAGCGCAAATGTCTCTGGAACTTATGGATCAACAATTAGGAAATGTGTAATTAATGGCCCGAATCTATCTTATACATCTACAAGTTCTTCTACGTCATATTCTGCTACAAGTTCTACGCTGACTACTTACGGCAGAAAAGAATATACAATAATAATTACAGATAGCCGTGGCAGAACCGCCACAGGTGTTCAAAGTATAGAGGTCGTAGATTATAATGCGCCAGTGTTGACATCATGTAACTCATTTAGAAGCAATTCTGATGGGACAATGAATAGCTCTGGGACATATGTCACACATAAAATAACGGCGTCATTTTACACACTAGGTGGTAAAAACAATATAAAAATTGTTGTATCTAGCCGCGAAGGTAAAACGGGGAGTTATGGGAATCAAACAACAATTAAAAATGATTCGACTAATACAATTAGTTATACGTATACTTCTGCTTCTCATTCTTTCCAAGTAGATAAGACATACGATTTTCAATTCCAAATTATAGATAGTGTTGGACAGTATGCGTTTGAATACACACACATCGGCACAAAAAATATCCCATTGAACATAGCTGGTGATAATAATGCAGTTGCTATTGGAAGATTCGCGCAAACATCCAAAGACAATACTGGTCGATTTGACTGCACATGGCCAGCACATTTTGCCTCCGCTCCAATTGTTGATTCTGACAGAAATTTAAAACACAATATCAAAGACATTGATATTGATATTATTGACTCTTTGCGTCCTGTACAATATAAACTATGCAGCGAAAATTCGGATACAATTCATTATGGATTTATTGCTCAAGATGTGGAACAGGCGCTTTATAGCACAAGCCTCCGGTCACAAAAAACAGGCATAGTTTATTATGATGAGGATAAGGATACCAATAAGCGTTCAAATTATGCCTTAGCGTATGATGAACTTATTCCATTGTTAGTAAAAAAATGTCAAGAACTCCAGCAAGAAATCAATAAATTAAAAGGAAAACAATAAAAATGGTTAAAAGGAGATAATTTATTATGAATGGGTGATTTTTTATGGAATTAATTAAAGATATAGCTGCTATTGTTGGTTGCATATCGGCCATTATCGCACTTGTTACTACAATGTTTAGACCTGTAAGAAAAAAGATTGTCAATTGGATTAAGCATACTTCTGAGGCAAGTGAAACTGCTATTGCTATTAAGGATATTAATACCAAAATTGCGTCACTTGAGGATAGTGTTGGTGATATTCTTACACGAGTTAATAAAATAGATAGCAGTATTAAGACATTAGATCAAAGGGTTTTTGAAAATGAGCGCGATAGAATTAAGTCAGAACTGTCCGAGTATGCATCTAGATGTGCTCGTGGGTTGAAAATATATCCAGAAGAAATGGTACATATAGAAGAAATGTATGCAAAATACAGCGATACGCTCCACTGTAACCACACAGGGACGCAGAATTATAAGATAATAGTTAATTATTATAAAAATCAAGATTGGTTAAAAGGATAAAATTATAGGGTCGAGATTAATTGCTCGACCCTATTTTTTTTGCTTATTATAGTCCTCGATATATTGACTCATTACGTAATTAATTAAATTCGTGATCGTTCTTCCTTGCTTTTTAGCTATACACTCAAGTTCAAGGCGTTGCGAAACCGTCATACGTAATGTAAAGTTTGTTGTCTCAGTTGATTTTATTTCCAAATTTATCACTCCCCTCTCATATTATTTTAACCTCTCTCCGTGTCATTTGCAATGCAAAAATAAAAAGAGTGGTTGAAACCACTCATTACTTAAGATTTTTTATAACAGACATAGATGCATTTTGTGTTTCTTGCAACAAATGAGAATATACTGTCATTGTAACGTCAATTTTTGCGTGCCCAACTATTTTCGAAATCATTGTTATTGGAACACCTTGGTCAATAAGCGTACTTACGAACGTGTGCCTCAATGAGTGCGGCCCACACTGTTCTATGTCTGCTTGTTTTAATATACGCTGAAATACCTTATACGCATCAGCAGGGCGAATTATTGTATTATATCTTGAGCGTACAATGTACTGTTCTGGATCATATCCTTTTTCTTTTTTCAAATCGTTAAGAGCCTCTATTGCCATGTCTGATAAAAATACGGTTCTCCCTCTTCCTCCCTTTGTAGTTGATTGATCAATAAGAATTTTGCTTCCATCATTTTTTGTTCGGTCTTTTACATACACTATGGTTCTTGATACATATACTGTTCTTTTTTCAAAGTCAATATATTTCCACTTAAGTGCGAGTCCTTCGCCAAGTCTAAGCCCAGTATACATTAAGAAAACATAAAATGCACCATATTTAAATCTTCTTTCCCCGTTACTATATTTCATATAGCAGGCGTTTACCAACCTAGCTCTTTCCTCTTCTGAAAAGAATCTTTGCTCTTTTTCTTCAAATAGTTCTCGTTTTGGCATCACTACATTGTCTATTGGGTTTTTGTTTACTTTTCCTCTGGCTATAGCATAATCAAAAATTTGCCCCAATGTTCCATAAGCTTTGCGAATTGTTGAACGTGAATACCCGTCTGTTTTAAACTTATTTATTATCATGGTTTGAATTAAACTATCGTCTATTTGCTGCAATGCCAAATCCCCTAACTGTTTAATTAAAAATTTTTCTGTTATGTCTGCAAGTCTATCATATGAGGCTTGTTTAATCGATGGCTGTTTAATATTTTTAAGCCATGAACGAGCAAAATCCTTAAATAAAACGTCTTTCTCTCCAACAATACCTGTTGACAATAACGCTTCAAATTCTTGCTTTTTGTTTAAACACTCTTGCTTTGTGCCATAGAAATATTTCCTGCCAAACCCCTTGTATGATACAGATAACTTCCATTTACCATTATCGCGCTGTGTCCAAGATCCTTCTCCGTTCATTCTCTTCTTTGCCACAATAACCACTCCTTTAACAATACAAAATTAATTGTACTACTATTATAATTTATGTTAACTAATGTGGTCAAGTTGTAAATTTCGTACCACATTTATACCACAATTATGGTATTAAATATGGTGAAAAAACATCAAAAACAATGAATGTTAGTGAAATGCTTATGATTTATATATTAGGGCTAATCCATTGAAAATACTAGACTTGTTGATTCTATAATGATAATATTTATTGCACTAATATTTATTCAAATGGATAGACTAAACCTACCTAGGTAAGAACTTCAAAGTATTGATTCGACTAGTGTTTGTGTGAATGTGTTTTGTATTTGACCACATCATTTACCACAATTTGATTGTACCACAATTTGCAATGCATAGCAAGGCTTAATAATTATTTTTTATATGCCAATGTCTTTTTCTCGAACCATGCATCAACTTTATCTTCAATAACAAGAAATTTGTTGCCAATTCTCACCGAAGGGAAGTCTTTTCTTTTGACAAGATCATATACAGAATTGATTCCTATTATACCAGAATGTTGTGCGTTTAATTTTTCGTATAATTGTTTAACGGTAATATATTTCATTATATCATCTCCTTGAATATTTTTAAATAAATATGGCAATTATTTAAATGGTTGCATAATGCTTTTCATCTATATAATTTACGGGGCGACAGGTTATCTATTCCTGCCGTCCCGTATTTTTTATTTAATTGTCATACTCCAGTAGAGCCATAACCACCGATTCTGGCTGTTTCGGTATTGTCATTATCTATTGTTAAATACTTAATAAACATGCCCTGTCCAATACGATCCCCGGTATGTACCGTATAAATGGTTTTGCCAAGATTGAATAGCCTAAATCCGATGTTCCCATCATTATCAGGATTATTTGCATAGTCACTTTCGATCCATCCTTGCGTATTTGCAATCATAACAGGCTGCTTACCCATGGAACTACGAACATTAATTAACAAAGCTTCGTCATTCTCAAAAATAGCTTTTATATCTGTCCAAATCATTTGTGAACACATTGGTTCAATGTCTACACTAATTGGGCTATAAAAATCATATGCAATACTATTCTTGGTAGCGCGGGTGGGGAGTTTAATTTCCCCACCATTTTTTCTGTGCTTGTCTTTAACTACTTCAAAATGTCTCATTAGAACCAACCTCCCAGCAGCTTAGATAGCGCAGGGAAATCATCAAAATAACGAGCCTCACCAATCTGAATGGAGCCATAGTCCTTGATATAATTGTCGATAAGAACATTTAGTTCCTTGTACTTCTTATCAATTTCTTCCTTACGAGCAGCCTTTTCGTCTTCAAGCTTCTTCTTCGCAAGCGCTGCTTCCGCCTTTTTGCGGTCAGCAATGCACTGAGCTTCGTGAACATTTCTTTCCTCAATTGTCGCAAAAGTCTTTCCGCAAATGCCGCATGTATATAGCTTGTTATTGACCTTTGTATCTTTCTTCATATTGTTATCCATATTTTATTCCTCCAATAAATTAATTTTGTATTGTATTAACCACAATGGGTAAATCCACAATTTTTGCACAAATCACATCCACCGACATGTTCGAGTACAGAACCACATTCCGGACATTTGTCATTGGATTCAATTCTTTGAACTTGTGTTGGCTTGCTAATAATTGCATCGGCGCTATTTTCTTCTTCATTATCACCAATATCTTGCTGCATTTCTTTATACATATCAACTAGAGCATTGCCGATAGCCATTGGGCAACATGAACCTGGAGATGTATCATGTCTAGTAGCAGTTCTTGCAGCATAACTTGGACAAGCGCCAGTAGAATCTAGCTGATCTTTAATGGTCATAATATCAACACCAGCTCTGCACAATAGTGAAACTGTTCTACTAAGACCAGTCATAAAGTTGGCGCATCCTCCAGTTGACCCCTTATTGAAATATGCTTCTTGTAGTGAGCCATCATATGGGTCAAAAAATGCAAGAACATGTAAACTACCACACCCCGTAGTAAGCTTGCGCTTTTTACCAACTAGGTCACTAGAACATTCAATGATAGCGCCACGTGGAAGTTCATAAGGCTTAGTTCCGTTTTCGTCTGTGTCACTTTCAGATTTGTCTGTTGTCAGAATGCCAAGGCGTTTACATCCATCTCTAAACATCGTAATGCCCTTACAGCCAGTTGACCACGCAAGTAAATACATATGAGCTACATCTTCTTTTGTAGCAGAATTAGGCATATTTACTGTAGAACTAATTGCAGTATCTACATGGTTTTGCATAGCCGCCTGTGTTAGCACTCTATTTTGCCAAGGAATATCTGCAGAACCAACAAAATAGTCTGGAAGGATATCTGTATGATTTTCGTTCATATATTCTTTTGCTGCTTTACAATAAACATCGTAATAAGTATCTTCACCGTCTGTCATGCCAACAGTTCTGCGTGTATACTTAAGTGCAAACTCAGGCTCACATCCACCAGATTCTCCAAGTAAAGTAGCAAGAGACCCATTCGGAGCAATTGAAATTAAAGAGCAGTTTCTAAGACCGTGTTCTTTTAGACCATCAATTTCATCTGGCGTAAAATGCTTCTTAATAATATCGCTATCAAATACGCACTCCTTATACTTCGGATATGTTCCTAATTCTTTTGCTAGATTATTACTTGCAAATACTGCTCGTTTGAATAAAAGCGAGAATACATCATCTGTAAATTCAATGGCTTCATTTGAGCCATATTTAAGTCCAAGCTTCATTAGAGCAGTTGCATATCCAAAAATACCGAGACCAATGTTTCTATAATTATACGACATATCTCTTTGCTGCTGTAGTGGGTGTCTATTATAGTTTTCGTCAATTAGCTTATCAAGAGTTTTAATGCCAACATCAATAGCATGGAGGAAATCTTCTGTGTTCAAATGCGCAGTTGGAGTATATGGGTTTACAACAAACTCTGATAGGTTAAGAGATGACAAGCAACATGCTCCATGCTTTGGAAGTGGTTGCTCCCCGCAGGGGTTGCAAGTTTCAATCTCATATTCATCATCATATTGCATTAGATTATAATTTCTAAACCTGTCAACAAACAAACATGCAGGATCTGCCCAGTCGTAGCAATTATCTACTAGCATGTTAAAAATATTAATTGGTGTTACATCATATTCTACTTCATGACCAGCATAATTACGCTTCTCGTGTAGTATAACAACCTCTCCAGTATCATAATACTTCTCAACGGCTCTCATAAATTCATCATCGATTTCAAGAGATAAATTCGCCTTTTCAATCTCTCCGTCCTTTGACTTAATCTTAATGAATGTTTCTGCTTCCTTGTGCCTAGCATCGATAGAAAGCATAAGCGCTCCCTTTCGAGCCCCGCCCTGAGAAGTCCCTGCGGTAACTTCATTAAAAATCTTCATAAATGGTACAATACCATCAGAAAAATATTCTTTCTTGATTGGTGTGCCCTTTGGGCGAAGCTTAGTAAGAGAAATGCCCTGTCCTCCCTGAGCCTTAAATGTTACGCCAATGTCTTTTGCGGCATCCATAATATCAGAATAGTCATCTTCAACATAGCCTCTGGAGTAACAATTAAACAGGCTGCCAGTACTATTTGTACCACGATTAGCGAGTGTTCTACCACCCATTAAAAATTTCTTTTCAATGATAAGTTGTTTTAGCTCTTTATCTCCAGCGCTTACTCTATCTAACCATTCGTCAAAATTTTCATTGTTGTATTGATATTTCTTATGCCAAATATCAATACCGATTTTGTTATCTTTACCAAGCCATTGTTCTATAGTCACAGACATCACTCCTTATTAAATTTCTTATAAAAATCTTCATTATATGCTCGATATCTTTCTTTAATATCGGTCATATCTACATCTGGATGCTTTTCCTTGAACTTCTTCCAAAATCCGCAAGTTTCAAACTCTGGACATCCTGCTCTATATAAGCAATTCGGCATAAGCACATTTGCTAGTTGTGGTTCGTAATTATATAGTTCATATTTCAAATTTTCTGCCGCTTCTCTAGCTTCTTTGGTTGCCATAAAACAAAGTCTTTTACGCATCATGTCAATCAGATTTTGGGCGTTTGCATATGCGTCATGAGCGACGGGCGAATCTTGTGGTTTCTTCCCACGAGGAATTTCATTATTATTTCTGTCGTCACGCTGTGAATTAATAAACTTTTCATGCTTATGACGGCTTAGCTCTGTACTCACCCAATAAGGAATATCCTCCCATGTCCAATCAACCTCAAGACATCTAATAGGGGAATGTTCACTAATTAAAAGTTCTTCCTTAAACTTATCCGTTGGCTCTTTTTCTGTGAATTTCTTATTGACAGTTGTTCTACAATGATTCTTTATTCTTGTCCAAGAATCTGAAATATAATTAATTCTTGTATTCAATCCTCCATCAACTCCTTATCCTGCTTATAAAATTCTTCTACTGCTTCAACAATTTCATCCCAATTTGTACAGCGCTTAATACTATATACCTCATCATGTACATTCATATTCCAAGGTTTTTCTACAAGGACTCTATTGCAATGTAAATTATTGATAAGATTATCTGTATGGTCATCTACCATAACGTCCACGTTTAGAATACTCTTGTCACCAATACAAATAATATGGCGTTCATCAATGAACTTGAAATAATGTTTCAGCCACTCAACTTTCCATGGGAAGTTTTCGTAGTGCGTACTGGTTGCAATGTAAACACTAAATCCATCATCTACAAGCTTTTTAGCGCCCCACTGAGAATGATATGTTGGAGAGAGAGAATCCCATAGTTCACGTTCGTGCCACAGAGCCTTAAACTTTTCTGCATCTTCAAATGATAGGCACTTATAAACATCATATTGAGTGAAAGTTTCTTCTGAAATATCTGCACCATATCTTTCATTAAACATCTGACAAGTTCTTTCAATAAGGTTATTCAGGACGCAATCACAATCTAAAGCTACAATATACTTCATAATAAACTCCTTTTAATTTTGTACTGTGCCAATTCTTTCGGTATTAATAATCCATCTAATAATGCTCCCAGCTTTTGCACTGTCAATATTAGAAACTGCATAATCATACCTATTGTGAATCTTCATATTTGCAAATTGCTCAAATTCGTCAGCGGCACGTCTAGCATATGTATCCATGTTATCTCCGCGCTTAATGGCTCTTTCTCTGCGAATTGCTTTTGGTACATTGATATAAATACGAACAAATCTATAAGGGAGTCCCATAGATTGTAACATATCAGCACCTTTGCAGTCGATGATGTAAATATCGGCATCTTTTAATTGTTCTTTTGTTGCCCAATAATAAATGTTATTAATACACGTTTCTGCAATGATCTGCTCAGATTCCTTGGCCTTCACATAATCATCATAAGTAGAAAATACGTGACTTGTATCTGGTTCATCTGGACGCTTTTGGCGTGTAGTGTGGCTAACCAATTTCTTAAGTCCAGTCTTGCAAAGCCTATCGACAATCGTATCTTTACCAGCGCCACTCTCCGCTAGAATTAAGAAAATAGTCTTTCTATCATCCATGCCATTTCACATCCTTCACATATTCTTCTTTTTCAAATAGTACTTCATTAACAGGCTTAGATTTAATTGCGTCCATAGGGAGCAATCTCTGTCCAACTGAAATTTCCTCATAGGCTTCTGCCATAATTTCATCAAACTGCTTTTTATTAAGTGAAATCATATACCCATCATCAAAGAATGGGCAACAATAGCTCATATTTTGATGATCAAAATAAGTAAAATTATAATGTCTACGTCTGATAGTTTTCACAATTTCCTGCTTATGAGCATTTGTAAGACGCTCAGTGCCATGACTGCTCAAAATATCAGACCATCCAACAAGCTTAGGCATCTGTCTCCTCCTCGTTATTCGTATCAAATTTTGGCTCTTCTACCGGATGGTCAATCGCCTTCTGACAAAAATCACGAACCTTCTTTACAAGTCTCTTCATGTCTGCCATAGTACGCTTGCCGGGCGCATTCATTGCATTATCAATAATACCTGCAATTGTTACTGTCATAGCACGAGCACCAAGCAGCATGTTTTGTGTGCGGATTTTTTCTAGTGTTTCAGAAATCTTGTCCTTTAGTTCATCTGCCACAGCCTCTTCTGATTCTGTTGTAGGATTCTTTTGCTCCTGTTCTTCAATTTGCGTTACATTCTGTTCGTCCATATTATTCCTCCTTCATTAATTTTGTACTGTTATTATAGCACGATTATATTATTTGTCAAGAGGTGGCAATACAATTTTTATACTGCCACCCAAAATTTAATTGCCCAATATCTTCATTAGTTCGTTTTCGTCTGCAATTTTAATTCCAAGTTGTTGTGCTTTAGCAAGTTTGCTACCAGCTTTATCTCCAACAAAAAGCACATCGAGATTTTTACTTACAGAACTAATAAACTTTGCTCCTTTAGATTCAAGTATTGCTTTAAGCTCGTCTCGTGATTGACTAAACGTTCCAGTTATACAGAATTTAAGCCCACTTAACGAATTATCGACACTCTTCTCCTTAACAATAAAATTCATCTCAATAGGCAATAGCTCTGCCATTGGATCTTTACTCTTCCACCAATCGTGCAATGATTTATTCGTAATCTCTCCGAAATCATCAATCTGACTAAAGTCATAATCGCTGGACAACGCCTGTATAAATTCATAATGATCACCATTAAACTTCTTACTGATAGCCTTTGCCGCAGACAATCCAATATTAGGAATACCAAGTGCGGTAATAAAGTTTTCTAGCTTCACATTCCTTGATTTTTCAATAGATTCCAATAGATTATCAATAGACTTTGCACCGTATCCATCAAGTCTAATAAGTTCACTCCTGTGGTCACTTAGATGATAGATATCTTTGTAGTTATGTATAAAACCATGCGAAATTAACGTCTCCAGGGTACGTTCTGACAGTCCATCAATATTCATACATTTACGACTGACGAAGTGAGTAAATTGGGCCAATTTCTTTGCTGCACAATCTGGATTAGTACACATTAATACCTTACTATTATTTGTATATTTAATCTCAGTAGATTGCCCACAGCAAGGACAAGTAGTGGGGATTTTTAGCGTATTACTACGAGTTAAATTGTCATCAATCTTAGGAATTACCATATTTGACCTATATACTGTAATGGTATCACCAATACCAAGCTCAAGTTGCTCAATAATGGAAAGATTATGAAGTGTAGCTCTTGTGGTCAAGGCTCCGTCTAGGTCAACCTCATCGAAAACGGCTACGGGAGCAATAATTCCAGTTCTTGTTGTGTTCCATTCAACATTTCTCAAAGTTGTTTCGTATACATCATCCTTGAATTTGTACGCAAGAGCACTATTACTATGATGTTCTGTTGCCCCAAGGTTCTCTCCATACTTGATGTCATCAAAACGCCCAACCAAACCATCAATCGGGTATCCAAGCTCCTTAGCCTTATTAACCAAAAACTCATTTGCATCCCAATCAAAAGAACTAGTCCACGGAACAACAGTAAAACCTAACTTGTCAATAAGCACTAGCTTACGCAAGAAGCTATTCTCATCATTGAAGCCTTTAATTACATTCCAAGCTACAAAGGTTAGTGGTCTCTTTGCGCATTCATTTGAATCAAGTAGTCTGATACTGCCAGAGGCAAAGTTTCTCGGATTCTTGTATTCTGTAGAGAATGGCTCAAAGTCCTGATATGTGCAAATAATTTCACCATCGACAATGAGTTCATCCTTATATGGAATCTTTTGCGGAACTGTTTTTACAGTTTTAATGTTATGAAAAATGTCTTCGCCAATCTTACCATTGCCACGAGTTTCTGCTGAAACCAATTCTCCATTAATGTAGCGAAGCGAACAAGTAAGACCATCCATCTTTTCCATACCAATAACATCTTTGTTTCCAAAATATCTGATGAATTCATTCCAGTCCTTAGTTTTTGCTAAGGATAACATAGGGTGATTATGAGTAACCTTCTGTAGTTCCGACTTTACTTCATACCCAACTTTATGTGTAGGCGATGCCATCATAACAAATCCAGTCTCCTGCTCCAGAGAATAAAGTTCTTTTAGTAGAGAATCATACTCACGATCCTCCATAATTGTATTGCCTGTATTATAATAAGCATCCGCTGCTTTATTAAGCAATCCAATTAATTCTTTGATTTTATCAATCTTATTCACTCGATCATCCCTTTACTTAAAAATTCAATCATTCTAGCTTTGTTATTTCGTAAATCATTTTTGTTCTCATAAACTATTTCAAGAACTTCATCTAAAAGATACATAAAACCTAGCAAAGTAGTTTGATTAATTTCTTCAATCATCCATCTACGGCATTCACATTCAGTATATTCTGTATCAGTACATTCTGAGCGCTTTAGTCCTAAATCACAATTTGCACATACTGATTTCATATTTGATACTCCTATTAAATCTCTATTTTTAATCTATCCATTTAATTGTTAAACGGCACCAATCATTAGCATCTTTTTCTACAAGAACATTAAAACCTCTTTCTTCAAAATATTCTTTAAAACGCTCAATTGATGAATCTGGAGAAAAATCATAACAACGTCCATCGTCATCACAAACCAATAAAATTTTATTCCCATCCCCTATAACCAAAAAGCTATTTGTATAAATATATTTCTTACCTTCTCTTGAAGCGGTCTTTATTTTCTCACACCATTTTTCAATGTAATCTTGTTCCCGTTGTGCTAACTCTTCTTGATATAGTCGATAATTATCTCTTGCAATTTCGGCAGTTATATCTTCACTTTTATAATTGTTTGATAATGCATTATCAAGTTCTTTTACTTCTTTGATACTATTTTTAGTTATTCCTTTAATCATCTTATTAATTTTTTCTACCGAATATTTAAAATCGCTCATCTAGTCAGCCCCTTATCAATTTTAACCGTTAGAAACATAATGGTTATCATGGCCAAATCTTGCGCACAATTCACATTTGTATTTTTTATCTCCAAAATGAAGACATCCAGAACATCCTTTGTTCTGCTCTTCCAATTTATTTACTGTATCTATCAGTTCATTGATTTTCTTACGAAGCTCAATAATACTTTTGATGTACCATCCATCGTCATTATAGTCAGATGATGTAAAAGTAATTTGCATTTTTTCAATCTTCTTATCTTGTCTAGTAAAATCGTACTGTCCGATACGAACAAAACTATGCTCAACATCGCGGTCAACTACATCACAAGGGAAAGTTTTCCCGTCTGTATAACAAATATAGAGCATAGTATGTCCATTACTAAGTTGATTGATTTTTGAGACATATCCTATATGACCACATTTAGTCTCAACATAATCACCTACATGAAATTCGTAATTCATATTCATCCTCCACTTATTTTCTTAACTTACCATTCTGAGTGCTCACCTTAATCTTATTAAAATCACTTAGCATTTCCTCAAATGGCTTGTGCGCAACGCTTGTATGATTAGTAATCGTCAAATCACTTCTCTGTCTTGGAATGTAGGTTCTATGTTCTTGTGCATCCCGTAGTTTTACTGACGCACCCTGAATGGATTGGATCTTGTTCTTGAATGATTGTCCTTGCTGGCTTTTAAGATAATCGTACATATCTTTAAGAAGCTCGTTCTCCTCTTTGGCTTTACGGCGCTTAATACGCACATCTCTAACTTCTTTATATGCCAAGTATCCTTTATACATATCTTTTGGGGCGGACAATTCAATTTCATGTTCTAGATCCATAAGCTCTTCTTCTGCTTGCTTGATAATCTCAAGGTTTCTTTCGTAATTATTAATAACATCTTGAAAAATAGACACAATGGTTGTTGAGTAATTGTTAATGATATTCATAATTACCTCTCTCCTCGCATACGGCACACAATCCAGTTACGGCAATTTTAAATCTGGTATAAAGCTCCTCAATAGAATCAGCCTTAAGACTTAGATCTAGGCCAGAACAAAACGTGCAATAATTTCGTTCTGTGTCCAGTCCATTTTCCTTCATATATTTAGTGAACGATTCTAGTAAGCTATTATAATATGCGCATTCAGCTTGTGTATCGTCAAACATATATATGGTTTCAACTCCTAAACTATACTGTTTAATATCTCTATCGTAATAAATATCAATATCATTCATTGTCCACATGTTTGCGTCAGATGAAGACATGTCATCATAAGATTTAATGCCCAGATAAATTTCAAATTACCACAATTGTATTCATCATCGATACAATCTGGATACTTTTTCTTGTATACTCGAATTAATCTCTTTTGTCGTGCATTCTTATATCTGAATAAAATTTCCCAGCACAATTTCTTAAACATGATTATCCTCCGTTACAATAAAATCGTAAACATCTCCCCACGAATAAATCTTTACTGGCTCACCATTTACTTCGACGTCACCAAGTTTAAAATCTCTAAGCCAATCTCTTTCATAGACAAAATATTCAATCCAGTTGTCCTTGTCATTCATTGCTTCTTTAAGAAGATCAAATGTTGTATCAAAAATACCCGTAACATAAAAACTACAGAAGTCTGAGTCTAACGCCTTAAACGCTTTATCTACTGCGTCCATTTTCCTATCAAGATCCCGCAGCTTGTTCATAGTATTTATAAATGTTTCCTTACTAATCATCAAATCACTCCTTTTTATTCAGCCAATCACAATACTTTTGACATTCTTCTTTTGATTTAAAACCAATCTTTTTTCCATATCCAAGTTGCTCTTTCTTCTCAATAACATCATCACAGAACTTATCATATACAAATTGGACACAGAAATCTTGATATGAATAATCATCACACATACTGTTCGGCATGCGCTGATAACTTTTATCAAGGCGATAATACCTTTCGGATTGATATTTACTGTCTTTGACTGTATATCTTATATTCTCAATCCATATTTCTTCTGGCTCATACCAATAGTCTAGCTGTGAACATGTACATTTCTTACTTGTAGTTGTACCATCAGGCCAAGTCAAAACCCATTTTCTATTTTCATCACATTTATCACACTTAGGCCTTTCGTGTGGTTTATTAGTTGCAAACCAAAGCTGAGATTGCTCAGTGGCATCCTTAAACAGATCATCAATAGCGGTCTTGTAGAATTCTCTTTCTACTTCTCTACGAAGGTTTTGTGCCTTATATTCTATATCGTGTTCTTTTTGCTCTACAACCCATGCCTTGTTTTCAAGCTCTTTATTACGCTTCTCAAGATAATTATTACGTGTTTTAAGATTTTCAAGATCAGCTTTAATGGATGATTTAGCAGAGTCGATAAGTTTTTGCTTAATTTCATCAAATAGATCATCTGCTTCTGAAGGTTCCCAAATTGGTTCTTCAAAATCCCAATAGCCCATACTTATTACTCCTTTAACTCGTTAAGTGCTTTTACCTTGTCAAGATAATCCTTAAAGCTAAACCACTTATTTTTCATGAGATGTCCAATCCTAAGAATTTTTCCACAATATCCCTCGATTTCAACGCGTACATATTTACCCTTAAGTGCTTCCCATGATTCCACCTCAAGTGTCTTCATAAGCTCAATAATTGCACCATAGCCATCAGAGGAATGATGCTCTCCAGTTTCTGCAAACCAATGATCGAGACAGTAGCCACCAAATGCGCAACCCCATCCATCTCCTTCGAGCAATAAATCTGCAGTTAGACAGCCATGCTCTTCGCCAAGTTTAGTGCTAGTAATTTTACCATTTAAAATTTCAGTTTTGTTCATATATATATAAACTCCTTTTATACTCCGCTTATACTCTTATCATGCAAAGGCTTCGTCGGAACAAAGTCCCTATACATGTTTGCATACCCGCATTCTTTAAAGTCACAATCCACTTCGCAGCCATATACATAATAACTCTTATCGCAATAATCGCAAACCATCTTTCGATTATCTAGCAGAATCATATACTTAATGCGATCTATTGGAGTCATGTGGGACGCTTCACACATCTCGCATTCTTTCAAGTTCTTAAATTCTCGTCCACAGGTGTCACACTTATAAATAGTAGTCATAATCTTACCTCAAATTAGCTTTTCAACATAGTTTCTGTCCTGAGTAAAGATAGGAATTTTATTATCGATTACCCACTTACTTCTTTGAGTATAACCACGAATATTTCCCACTTCGTCATACTCAGTAAGACTATCATCGACTTTAATACAACAGCTACCACGCTTTAGAGTCGTTGCATAGTCATTCCAGTTGATACCTTTTGAGTCATAAGCATATCTTGAATGTCTTTAGTGGATTTCTTATGCAATTCTTTATCACTAAAGTTTGCTTGACCCACAGACTGGATGGAATTGCGAGTAGCATCCTGCTGTCTAAAGATGAAGTAGTTACAAACTTCTTCTTTAGGAATTGAGAATGCACGAGAATCGAACATCGCACCTTTATTTCTTGCATTAATGAGAATTTTTGTATATTCAGTTAAATCGTCCGTAATACCACGACCAGCATCAAGACGACCGTCAATATACTTTACAATATTGTCGTTAAATGCTTTATTAAACGCCAATGTTGCCATACTAGCAGATACGCTACACATCTTCTGTAGGTTGTTGCCAAACCAAGCATCTGTTGTAAGTTCTGTATAATCAGTAAGGACAAGAGAAATTTCGTCGCTCTGAGTGTAACCAAGCACACAACCCTGAATGTTTTCACAGAGGTATTTCATTGTCTCCTGCATACTCTTTACCAAAATATCATCAAAAGGCTTCTTGAATCCTCTTGTGAAAGTGTGGAATGCCTTGCCGTCAATACGGATAATTACAGGAGTTCTACGAGTTAGATAATATCTACTGATATTCTCATAGTTGTTTTTCATTCTATCACCAAGAGATGTTTTATCCATAATTACTTCTCCTTCTTATTTCTCAAAAAGTTAAACATGTCATCAATATTATCCCTAAGAGGATAACGTTCCATAGACAAAGAATCTTTTGCGAACATTCCTTCGACCATATCAATATAGAAAGTATAATCTCCGTCTTCGCCCATAAAGAAACTATTCCATTCTCCCTTGGACATATGTTCTTTAACATGAAGCTGTTCGATTGCTAGATTATCAAAACTCACAACATCAAACCAACTGTGCCCGATAATTTCAGGGAAGAGGTAGCGGTTTAAATCTTCCTGTAATCCAAGTACACTTTCATTGTGACTCTCATAATAACTTTCACCACGTCTTAGATTCTTATATCCAAGAATAAGAATTTTGAGTCCATTTCCAGCAAGAGTATCAAGATCTGGCATAGAAACGATGCCATTAATTACATGAATAACAGCGTTTGGAATCTGCTTAACCATATCAATGAATTCATATGTCGGCTTACGCAGAGAGATTCCAAGTCCATAAATTAGCTTTTTGTCAATCCAGTCTTTAATTGTATCAAAGTATCTTTCAAAATGAATCTGATTCACTGTCATATTGAGAATGATATTCTTATCTTTCATCTTGTACATGAAAGGAACCAAATCTGGATGAGAAAGATCGTTGCCATTGATAGCCAGCTCAGTATATGGATGAAGGGTATCTAGGAATTTAGGTTTTAGAATATCACCATGCTTGCCATTAGGTGTGCAGCCTTCATAGCAGAAGGCACAGCCTCCATCACACTTATCTGTAATTTTAACATCACAGTTTTCTGCAAAAGCAGGAGTCAGATTATCCAAATCATTCTCACGAATCTTAGTTCCATTTTCGTACAAACTTACGATATAATTCCCATTCTGATACTTGCCAATAAGATTCATATTTTCCTCCTTAACCATCATATCCATAAGCGCCGAAAGCTACAATTTTTTCGTTATTTTTAGTAGTATATTCTTTATAGAATTTGTCTAGATAATTATTTCTGTCTAGCCATTCTGGATATGTTACAATTTCATCCATTGACTTATTCTCTTTAATATACCCAATTGTATATTCTTCTTGCTCTTCTTTAGTTAGCTGATTCCAATTCTTCTGATATTTCTGTTTATGAGATTCATAATTATTTTCAGCTTTCTCAAAATCTGCTTTTGTTAATTCTAGTGAAGATACAAACTTTTTATAGTAACTATCAAATAGAAGTTTTCCGTTTTTCCAGTTATCGTATTCTTCTTTTGTACACATTGTTAGTGAATGAGTAGAAGAACTGTTTGTTTCAAATACATTCTTTCTAATCTGTCTCATAATTAATTCCCCTTAAAAAAGTAATCATAATGTTCTGCGTCGTGATTTGGGTTTGGAATAGTTTCATTATTATCATCCCAAATAGTTGCATCTGCGCAATAGCACATGCTGTCTTCGTCATCAGAATTATCATTCCCGGTGTAAATGCAGCTATCACCAAAGAGATATCTAATTAGAAGGTCTTCGTTTGAAAGCAGTGCATTAATTAGTTCCGCACATTCACCGGCATGGTCAACGTTTGCCCATCGATAATGAGGAGATGCGAACTCAATATACTCATAATCAGGATTGTACTCAGACTTCTTATATTTAACCGGCGCAAATTCATATTGCACACCATACCTGTCAAGAATTTCTTTAATTTTATTGATTCTTTCCTCATATTGTGCGGGAGTAGAAGAATCAACAATTGCCGTATGCAAATATGATGCGGTATCTCCTACGCAATCTTGTCCCCAACCGTATTCACCAGCTCCGAAATAAACATGCCTACCAGCTACATTTGGAACCTTTTCTTTACTAATTGCAATACTGTGAGTGCTGGACGAGTTCGATTCAAATACTCCCCTACGAATAGTTCTCATATATTTATCCTCCTTTAATTTTGTATTGTTCTTGTTTCTGCCATTATTATAGCATGAATTTATTATTTGTCAAGTTGTCAATATGCACAAAAGGTACGGCGAAAATGCCGTACCAATTGGTTAATGTGCTGCAAGGTCTGCTTCGTGAAGCAAACAAATATCATTAAATAAAGTCTCCCCAAGAAGTTTTCTATCCTTCTGCATTGCTTTTTCAGAGTGCTCCCACGCAAGGTACGCTCTCATATGCCATTGAATAAGCTGTGCAATATAAAGATGTCTATCTATACCACTAAAAAACAAACTATCGTATGATCCACAGAATTGATGATTATAATAATGACATTCGTTCGTTTGTTCGCCTTTACTATTGATATATGTAGCACTTTTGCATTTACCACAATCGTGGATTAATGCTGCGGTTCTAAGTTCCCAGAATGCAACTGGCATTGAATTTAAGTATTCGAATGTTTTGAGACAATGTTCTCCAAGTGTTAAAGAATGATGACTGTTATGTTGGTCGTAATCCATAACAGACTCAACCCAATTACTAACACAGCCATAGCTTCCTTCTGCACTTTCAGAATACACAATCTGAATATCATCCCAACCTTCATACCAATATGGACTATTCCAGCTCATATACATACGCTTAATCACATGCTCAGGAACCTTACGCTCTCGTTGTGCGTTACGTTCAAGACAGACTTCATAAGGCGTTGCCATGAGGATTGCAATTTTCTCACAAGAAATTTTGTTAAGAGACTTAAGGAACTCCATACGGCGCTTGTATGAAATATTACAAGCATCGTACACCGCATTCTTTTCAGAAACAAGACACTCTCTAATACGCTTATGTAGTTCCTTGAACAGAGTATCATTATCTGTTTGATGATTCACATCTCCGAACATTTCCTCTCGAAGTGAGTCACTAGAGAAAATTTCTGCATCATATTCCTCGGCAAGTTTCTTGGCTTGCCAACTCTTTCCACTTGCGGGGAGCCCACACATGACAAAACACTTAACCATTATTTTCTCCTTCTTCTCTTAAAAATCCACCAATAATCTACCATTGCAAAATCTCTGCCGTAGTAATAAATGAAAATTGAATCTTCATCTTCTGCAATGTAAAGTCTACCATTATAACTTACTCTACATTTCTTTGTGTACTCAAGATGTTTTCTACTAATTTTGTCAACATCTTTCTGAGATGCGCCCCAATTACCCTTAAAATAAGGCTCTACCCAATTGTTAAACTCAATTCTGTGTGACTCATAATCTTTTCTCTGTTGTGTAATTTTATCATACGCTTGCTTAAGTTCTTCCATCGTATGTTCTCCTTCTGAAAAGCGGAAATCTTCTTGTTCTTTTGCTATTTTTTCAGAATTAAGAATTGTATTGAAAAAAGCAGTGCCAGAAACAGGATCTATTCTATGATGAATATAATCGTAATCCATATACATGTTGAATTCTTCATCATCATATTCTGGTTCAGAATCATAGAAATGTTCCGTATGTTCGACAACATAGTAATGATTAAAAAGCTTATCAATAAATCTGTTGCTAGGCTTTAATTTTCGAAACGTAAGCCTATTAGTGCAGCCTCTTTCAAGTTCTTTTTGAATCAAGTCTTGACGAATGTTAATCATTTAATCACCAATCTCTTTCTTAATTGCAATCTTCATAATTTCATACTGTACACCGTCTAATGACTTATCAACATCTTCATTAATAGGCCATTCATATTCCAAAAATTGGTTACACATTGCATCGATATGATTAATAGCCGTGATTGCTTTCGTCCTAGCTTCTTTTAAATCAAACGCTTTTCCAAGTTTTACTTCTTTGAGAAAATCAGGCATATTTGATAGCAAACAATCTTCATACGACTCTCCATTAATATATCTTTCAAGATATTCTTCAATACGCAATAAATGATGAAGTTCTTTTGCTGAGTATCCATACTTTGCAATTTCAATAGCATGCGACGGAGAATTGTTTTCTAGCTGTTCATACTTCTTATGACTTAATCCCCACATTGATTTAACGGCCTTAACAGGATCATAATGTGCAATAGCTTCTCGTTCTTCAAGAAGACAATTCCATTCATCTTCATACATATGATTGATAAGATGGTATGGTGTAAACAAGCATTCTAGAAAGTTTAAGTTCTGCTTACGAAGCGTGTTTAGCATCAATCTCAAATCCTTCAAATCAATATGTTCTTCGTTTGCTCTTATATGAGTTGTGCTAATTGGCTGTTTGTTCATTACTATATCATAAAATGATGGAGTTAAAACCAGTCTAGTATCAATGTCTGATTTCTCCGTTTCTAGTCCATAATTTTGTGCGCCGCATAACATTAGACATACAATTCTATCTTCTGGAACGATTGTAAGTGCCTCGTTATAATGTTCTTGAACACGATCCATAATCCATTCATTAGAATGATAATTCATGTTACTGTCCTTTCTTAGTATCAGTACTCATCTTTGAACTCTTAAAGAACGAGCCGATTACGCCAAGCGTACCGCAAATTGTTGGCAACATATCCGTAGTGAATCTCGTTGTATTAAATAGATAATTCATTCCATTGACAACAGTATCGCCAATAAAAAACTTCAAAATATGTCCTGTAACCCATCCAAAGAAATAGTACAGTAAAGGGCAAATAATAAATACAACAATTAAAGCAAGTAGTAATGCTAAACATCCAGCGATTGTTTTCTTCATAATTTATTCTCCTTTCAATTCATTAATAGCTTTAACCCACTTATTTGCATCCCAAGACTTTGCGTAATCCCAAAAAATTCTAGAATCAAAACAATGGAATAGAAAATCCTTCGTATACATTGGGCATTTCATAACTTCACGAGCATAAGCACCACGAGTTTCAAACTCTTTCATGTTAAAAATTTCTTTCAGCCTATCAAGTGCTTTGTATCCAATTTCATACATTGCTTCTTCCACTTTCTTCAACTCGTCAGCATAATCGGATGCATAAGCAAGGAACTCTTCCTGTTCTCCATCAAGCACAATCTGAACAAGACGTTCTGTATTGACTACTCCATTGTTACGAGCATAATGGACTAAAATATAAGCACTTGATTTGATCTTGACTCTGTTAAATTTTGCGTCACATACAACATAACCTTCTTCGTCCCAAGGAAGTGCATTTGCCGCCTTCTGTACATCTTCAAGAGAATGAAGAGGATAACGCTTAGGCATTTCAAAAGCATGGCTCATATCAGAATCTTCTGGATTCCATTCTCTCCCATCTTCCATATCGCGCACACCAAGAAAATATAGCTTAGTTTCTTTATATGGAATTACAACGCGGTTATACGGAGACACAAGTTCAAACATATATGTACATTTCGGATCTAACATCGCAAAGAACTTATGCTCGTCTTCAAATATGTGATGAATTGCCGTAAGAACAAGTTGCCCAAAATTCTGATACTTCACATCATTAAGCTCTGCTTTAAAAGCATCAATTGTACCATTGGTTGAAATGTGCCAACCTTTATCATACCAAAACTTGATAAGTGATCCGTCAACTTTTTCTTGAACAGAAGCTGTGCTCCAATCAATATTTGGACAATAATTTTCGCCCCAATTACCAAATTTATTAAAGGCATGCGAAACACATTCCCAATCACTCTCTCTGAAAATAATTCCCCGTGCTTCACGAACAAGAGGAATTGTAAAGTCAGAAGAAAGCTGATTATACTTGAACATGATATAATCGCCATCACGAGAAATTTTTAGGTTGTAAGGATCTGTTGTGAGTAGTTCTTCCCAATTGTCATGAGACAAAATAAAGTCTCTTAGTTCAAGCTTATACATTACGAAAATTCACTCCTTGAAAATTCAAATCCGTCAGAGTCAACAAAACAATCATTTGCAAACCAGCCATCAAACTTATAGCTCTGTGGACTTCCACTAATATGACTAATAGGATAATAATCTGGCATATTTTTGTCATACCATCGAGAACGCTTATTTTGCTCAATCTTTTTGGGCTTCTGCACACCAAGAATTCCACCGTTAAATTTTAATACTCTATCATCAAAGGCGTCCCAATTGTACTCTGTCCCATATTCATCATAGATTTTAAATTCACCAGTATCATATGCAGCTTTATATTCAGCTACGGAATTAATACCATCTTTATGTCCCTGCCAAACCGGAAGCCAGCCGCAACTAGTCTTGGCTACGTGAATCTCATACCCAAAATATGGCTCATCTGTAAGTTCATAAGAATATGGTGCATACCGCTGAGCCATTTCTTTGTTCTTTGTAATCATATAAAAATTTGTGCCCATGTGTTTTAATTCTCCTTATAAATCAATATCGTCATCAGCCTCAATCTTTTCTTCCGCTTTCTTCTTACAAGCTGCAATAGCATCTAGAACATCTCTGCGACCAATGTTTTCTTCACACCATTGCAAATAGTCTGGATGTTCACGATACACATCGATAATTTTCTGTCCCTTATATTTGCCAAACTGCATTACATAATTATCTACATCAAAATTGTTAACTGCATTGACGTCAGATTTTGAGAAAATTTCATTCAAATATTCTGGAATTGTCATATCAATATCGCTACGGCTTGCAAGATAGTCACATTCGTGAACAAAAATTTCGGCTTCATTCTGAGGTTCTGGAAGAACGGTCTTCCTTCCACGTCTTGCAGTCGTCCATTCTCCTGAATGCGCTGCGCAAAGATGCGCCATAAACTCTTTAATTTCTGAATCAATATCATGTTTGACTTTTGTTGTTCTTATCCATTCTGCTGCGAGAAGAGGATGCTCATGAACCGTATATTGAGATGTTCCGTCGCCACATTTCAATGCATCATGGAAAATCGCTGTACACCTAATAGCATCTCTAATTTTTGGGTCTGGGAACTTCTTTTCTTTATTATACTTAAGTCCAAGTCTATAATTTGCAATTGTTCCAAACATAATGATGTGGTAAATTTGCCCATGAAACATACATTGTGTTTTATTATGGTGCCTACCTGTTGTACTACTTGGCATATCAAATATGTAATTTGGAATTTGTTCAATCATATCCTCGCAATATAGTTTAATTTCTTCTGTTTCAAACTCATTTAAAAGCTTTTGAAAAACTAAGATTTTAGTTTCAGATGTCATCTTTGCCCTCCATATTTATACTATTTTCTTCTGTCATAATTATGCCTCCTCCTTGCATTCTTCACAAACAGGAAGTACCCATCCAGTCGTATATGACGTCGCTAACTTTCCACACACCGCACAAGTTTCCCGGCTAATAGTGGCGTATTTTTCAAGTGTATTTTCAATCTTGTCATATAATTCATTCATATCAGCAACTTCTAGGTCGGAATAATCTTTGTCTTCCCAGCACCAATACACTCTTAGTTCTCCCCACTTTTCCTTCGCCTGTACAATTTCAAAGTTTTCAGTATAACTACCAATAATACCAAAGAGTTCTTCTTTCAGCTTTGGCACAAAACTATTAACCCAGCCATCCGGTAGAAAATCTAGTGCCTCAACTCTGTCTTCAAACTCACAATAAAGGTCTTCATAATAATCTTTATATTCATTACTCATCTGCCATTTTCTCCAATCTTTTTAATGCTTTTTCTCGTTCTCCGATATATTTATCCTCCAATACCAAAGGACTTTTATTGCTCCCAAGCTTTGTAGCAACATTGTCCGCAATTTTATAAATATAATATATGTCGCGCAAAGCTGTTGTTGTAACATAAAATGTTTCGCCTTTTAGAGACTTGATCTCTGTCATAATAATTTCTTTGGACGAAATGCCCTTCATTAATCATCCTCCACAAAATCCACAATTTGCTTTGTTTTATGGCAACAATCACACTCTGCTTCATATGGTGTCATTACAATTTTCTTAATCTCCTTTTTTGAAGGCTTCATAATGCGAATATAACATGCTTTGCATAGATCGGAATATGCTTCTTTCATAATTGTTACTCCTTTTTATATAAATATTCTTTAAAATATTTAATTTCTGCTAATTTTCTTGCTTCTATTGCATCATTTATGTCATAGTAACACCCTAAAGACTTGCGTTTACCATTAATATCAATTCTTGCTTGCCATTTTTTTATTCCTTTAATGTAAATCACTCCAGTATAGCCACTTGTATTGTTTCGCTGAGTGCAACTATTAAGTATATTCTGCTGCTGCGTCACAAATCTTAGATTAGATTTCCTATTATCAATTTTATGCTCTTGTCTTGGAAGGTGCTTGATATGATCTACTATATCTATATCAGAAGCATTCATTACCAATCTACGCAAAGATATTTTATGCTTCTTTGGATTATATGATGTCGTCACTACATATCCGCCCGTATCATAATGCCATGTATAATTCTTAATCTTATCATAATCCTCTTTGTCAAACCAAAATGGCTCATTTTTCAGTGTATATCCTATCCCATAATCTCCGGATAAATCGAATTCATTATATTTTTTATGCGCTTTACCTACGTTTTCTCTAGTGAGGCAACCGCAGCTTAATGTACGACCATTTCTTAAGCTGTCTTGTAACACGATTGTTGGGTCACTTGTACCACAAGAGCATTTACAAATCCATGCTGGCTTAGATTTTCCATTAGAATATATTTTATCATCGGCTCTTTCTAATACAACCCATCTACTCTTTGGAACACCATGCTCAGACATGATCCAGTCTGTCATATCTTCTTTCACGTTAATCATTGATTATACCACCTCCTCTTCGGCATATCCATTCTCTGTAGTATAGTGTATCGTTTTTATACCTAAATCTTTTATTAGTTTCATACAACTTTTACAAGGCCGACTCATCGCCAGCCCTCCACGCTTATATTCTCTGTATACATAGAGTTCACAATCTCTCCATCTGATGTCTTTATTCCCAAGCAGTGGAATAAGACAACTAACTTCAGCATGCAGTTTTGCAGGAGTTTCCTCTTCAAATCGCTCTTTGTTCAACTTTTGCTGTAAAGGATGCGTTCGCTGAGAATTGCAAGAGCTAGAAATGATTCTGTGTTTATAAACCAATACCGCTCCTACATTTACTCTTTTAAAGTCCGACATTGTGCTAACGGCTGCAGATGCCCTAAAATAACTTTTATCTTTCTTCGACAGCATCTTCTACGTCTTCCTCATACAATCGTTTATCCTTACGATCCTTGGCTCTGTTGTATGCCTTAGCATTGCGCAGAACCTTAGTCACTGGTCGTGGACATGTCCAAAAATTTCTCTGCTTCTTGGCTTCTTCCTTAATACGATTGTCCTCTGTCATGGTGTCAATCTCCTTTCAATTAATTTTGTATTGTTATTATAGCATGGAATCTTCATTTGTCAAGTACCTTACTGACGTAATCTGGAAATAATTTTTGGTAACATTTTAGAAACATAGTCGATTTCTTCTTCAGTGTTTAGATAAGATAGTGAGATTCTAACGCTGCTTAATGCCTGTTCGGTTGTGAGCCCAATAGCTTTTAGCACATGAGAAGGTTCTGCTGTTCCTTCGTTACATGCCGACCCAGAGCTAATCTCAATGCCATATAGATCACACATTGTGACTAGGTCAGAACTTTTCACGTCGTCAATCCTGATGTTTAAAATGCTTTCTACACATGGAGTTTTTGAATCAATCGCATTAAGTGTGACTCCTTTTACCGCTAGTAAGTTATCCTTTAATTTCTTTAATAAGCAAGAGACTTTAGCATTATTTTCATCCATGTGTGTAACTGTATCTTCTAGCGCAGCAGCCATTGCAAGAATACCTAGTACATTTGTTGTCCCGCCTCTAACGTGCTGTTCTTGGGAACCACCATAAATTAATGGATGCATATGAATTCCATTTTTAATATAGAGGAAGCCACACCCCTTAAGGCTATTAAACTTATGTCCAGAACCTGACATCATATCACAACCAAGTTCTCTAACATTAATTTTCATATGTGGCAATGCTTGAGTTGCATCTATGTGATACAGTAATTTATTTTTATGCGCGATATTGGCAATCTCCGAAACTGGCTGAATAGTGCCAATTTCATTATTGACATAAATACATGTGATGGCAGATACTAGATCCCAATTTGTGAATCTATCGACTTGCTTATTTAAATCGTCGAAATCTACAATGCCATGTTCGTCTACCGTATATAGAAAACGTGGAGCCATTGAATGATGTTCAATTGTTGATCCTAAAATAGTATTATTCTTCCTCACCCATGAATTAGACTCAGAAGATCCACTTGTAAAATAAATCTCGTCAGGTTCTGCCCCAATTAGCTCTGCAATCTTTTCACGTGCTTTTTCTACCTTTACTTTGACATTACGTGCCGATTCATAAGAACTATTAGGATTATAGAATTCATCCAAATTTTCTAGAATGACTTTCTTTGCTGCTTCACAAATAGGTGTTGTAGATGCATTGTCCAAATACGCTTTCATCTTATACCTCCTCGCCAGTTGCGCTATCAATAATTTTGTATTCTGTCATCCATTCACAAATATTCGGCACTGTTTTAAGCAGTGATAGATTATTTGCGTCAATCCATTTATTAACTCCATTATGCTTATAAATTAAAATATACTTATCTGTTTTCATATATACACCATCCTTTAATTAATTTTGTATTGTTTATCCTGTATTATTATATCATGCATTTACAATTTGTCAACCCATTGCATAAAAAAATAGTGGGCAATAACCCACTATTTTATTTTGAGAAATATACTCCATCTACATATAACATTGGCGTACCAAAACTATGGAATGTATGTATTCTAAAATATACAACATCTGCAATTCTATGTCCAGATAATACATAATCAACAACTTTATATTGTTCTTCTTGTGGCATAACATATTGATAATATGGAGCAACTGCAAAATGATTTTCAGAATTCAATACCCATAATCCACCGTATTCGTCACAATGATTAAGAATGGCAGACAATGTAATTACTTGACACTCCCATGATGTGCTTCCGGCTTCACAATACAAGCATTGGGCCAATAGCTGTTTCTCATAATCTGTATATTGTGTATCTGTATCTATAAATTTGATTTCAGACACGTCGCAATATATACTACACTTTGATAAAATATCATCTAATTCTTCTTGCTTTAATTTTTCTTGTTGCTGCTCGAAAATTTCTTCCTGATATAGTACTGCTTGTTCATAAATATTAAGCTTATTGATTGGCGGATTTGTTTCTGATTCATATTCTACGATTAAATGTTCTTTATATAAACTAGCATTTTCTGATGCTACATAATCTTTTTTATTCAATATATTAATAATAATTACAAATAATAAAAGTCCCAAAATTATAGTTACTTGCTTCCACTTACGCATCATATCACTCCTAATAACAAAAAAATAATAACCCATGCTACCCGATCCATTGATAGCACGGGTTATAATTTACTTACATAGTTCTTGCTTAAGATGTTCATTTTCTAATTTTAATTCCTCTAGTTCATTAACCATTTGCACAATCGAATACAAGAATGATATCCCCGTTGGATTACCATTTTCGGCCTGAATTCTTGTGGCGATAATGTCTTTCAACGTTTTAGTATCCATCTTTACCTCCTTAATTAATATCTGGATGATTGTTGAAAAAATTAAAGAAATAAGTTTCGTCTGCTTTATTATCACAAAATAGTTCGAGATAATCACCCTTATCTCCAAGTAGAGCACCCAGCGCAACATATTGAGAAAACTCAGATTTAAGGTTAAATTTATCACCTTCTGGAGAAGTCAAATATACATTTCCAGAACATTGCTTTACAGCATAAAGAAAATCATTGATTTCATTAATGTTTTTAATTCTCATATAATCCTATCCCCTTCTTAATATTTTTAGCCCTACGTCCGCAGAACACGACAGCGCTATCGCTAGTTTTTTACAGAAATAACAGTACAGTCATGAGCTAAACCATACAAACGTAAACATAACTAATAGGGCTTACTGGTCAGGATGGGGAGTCTCGAACTCCCGACCCATTGCTTAAAAGGCAATTGCTCTGCCAACTGAGCTACATCCTGATATTTTTATTCACCAACGAGAATCCACAAAAACTTCTTTCCCCATTTTACTTGAAAGAAATCCAACTCATTAAGTTCTCTCCAAAGGTCAGGTCTATTTCTGCGAACTTCGCTAGTACTTTTCACAATCCCCGCTTCAACTAAAATCCGAGGAAGAAATCTTTCTTCTGTCAAAAGAGTAACTTCGGATTCGTTCAGAGCCCAATCTTCCAGACTGGAACCGAAAAGTTCTGCGGGAGTTCCAACCAAAGGGACGCCAACAATTACGTTTTGATACATAAACTTACTCCTTTCTAATAAGAATTACCTTTATTCAGTCAACCTGTAGCAGCAGGTAGTAATTGTGAGACTTATACCATTTTTCTCCTTCGCATACTTGTTGGAAGTATCGCCGAGAATTCGCGAGAGCGGTGGAGCGAGTGAGGGCAATCGAAGCCCCATCTTCTGCTTGGAAGGCAGACATAATAACCATTATACTACACCCGCATATTTTGGCCGTTACCGAATGGCTTCATGTGGTCAGCAATCAGCCACTCAGCAACTACATTACAACCAAAAGTTAGAACGGACTCAATATGACCAACTTATTCAGTCCGCCCTTATGAAAAAATAGGATTTTATTTTTCTCCAAAAGGCTTATCTGGGGCACTTGCAATGCTAAACAGAGGTGCGATAAGACAATTATGTGTTGATGTTTTTGTGAAAGATCTAAGTTAGGACGTAGGAACCATCTCTTTACAAGATAACATCAAACCTACGGGTAGAGCCTCCACAAACACCACCTAACAAAGCCTTTGTTTCATCGGCTGGCAGCGGATGTTGGTAACGATCCAACCTTTCTCGGGTCAAAGCCGAGTGTCCTTCCAATGAACGAATCCGCCATATATGCGGTTTAGGATAACCGCAAATGGTACCGCTGACGTGTTCGACCACGCAATCTCTTTCGAGCCTTGGTTTTTGAGACCAAGATGTATACATTCCATCACAGCGGCATATTGAATGGGGTATTATAAACGACCGCCCCATCATCGGCCTCAGCATAACAACCACTAGGGATGTATGTAGTGAGAAGTTCAAGGGGATGACTTCTCTCGCATTTTTACCATACGAAGACAAATGCTTTGCATACGCTAATCCGTATGCCAGAGATAACACTCCGGCTGTGTCAAGCCGTCCTCTGCACGGAATCGAACCGTTCCTGCTCCTTGACTGGAGGTGTGCAACCTTTACACCACAAGAGGATATGATGCCGTCAAAGTGTCTGACGGCTGACACCCAATTTGATATGTTGATATCATTATATCTAAGTCATTATTTGGAATGACAAATATATCTTACTATTAGCATTACCCGCTACTCACCACGTGGAGGTTGTAAGATTTGAGTAGTTACCCCCACTTGGACTCGAACCAAGAACGTGCTCTAATCTGGAGCCTTAATGCCGGGTATAGGCCGGGTGTTTTACCATTAAACTATGAGGGCATATATTTTGTTGTCTCTCCAACTGTCACCGTTTCTGCCATTTTAACCGGCTATCACGGTACGCCCAGTATGGTGGACACGCTTGAATTTCACAATTGCCTAGCGTTTCAGGTACTTTTTAGGAGTTTGGATGTAATCCCTTATCCATTCACGCATAGTCCATTAGTACCATGGGCTATAGGACTCACTCCAAGTGGCTGGATTCAACTTTCATATCCCCTACCCTTGAAGGATGTTTACCGTACTTTTATGCCGCTGGCACACATCAGGCGGCTGTGGTAATGATAGCAAGCGGAGCCGTGCATGACTCCATTTCATAGTGTTTCGTCAATTACCTTCAGCCCATCTAATTAATATCAACAGTTAGCAAATCCTGTCGGGGGCTTATTCTCATCGGTAATCACTTATGAAATTTGCACTACTCACTATCATTTGGTGCCCAAAGTGGGCTACGATCCCACACGCTTTGCAGCACAGCTTTTTGAGAGCTGTATGTCTACCAATTCCATCATTCGGGCATATTTAATGGTAGTTTATTGACTTGCCAAGGTCAATTAATTTTGTATTGTTAATTCTATACTTTATAAATTTCCCAACCTTTTATTGTATGATGGTTTGGATATTTTTCACTCAATACCATCCATGCATTTCTAAGATTTAAATTTAAAATCCTACAAGCTTCTTTTAAAGATGGAAAAATAATTGTTTTGTCAGTTTTTGTGCTTACAAACTTAACTGGCTCAGATGCTTTTTCTTTAAATGCATTTTGTGCTTTTTGAATATTGTCTGGATGCCTCTCCCATACATCCTTATTGGATTCTGTATGAGTAATAAATCTACAAGTATCTTTGCTATAATGTTTGTTACCTTCTACTATTGTATCCTTATCTAACATCATTTGATGATTAGATGAAGTAGCCCAATCTTCGTATCCTTCTAATTCCTTTATATCATTTACAAAGTTGCTTAACATTCTCCACTTATCATCAACCGTTGTCCCAGTATATGTCGGATACTTTTCCCAATACTTTTTTGTAGTTCTAGATATCATAGCCTTCCATAAATAATAGATTTTCATATTTAGTTCAGACCAATTCATCCATCCTTTTGGCATATCATTTACTTTATAGCCATCTATATCTTCTTTTGATACTTTATGTCTACATACTTTATTCGATCCTTTTATGTCTGCCAATCTTTTTTCGACTACTGTCCCGCACATTTTACATGTTGCATAATATAACTTATGACCATCTGCAACAGTATTTCCACTTTCGTGAATGTCTGTATAAATTCCAATATCCTCTAATGTCTTTTCCATAGCTGTCTCCTCTCATGTGTCGAAAGAAATAATTTTATATTGTGTGTGAGTAGTTAGACACATTAACTACTCACCAAATATAGTACTTGTACACATACTATAACCACAAATGGTACCGGAGACGGGCTTTGCTCCCGCACGGTATTTCTACCACAGGTTTTTAAGACCTGAATGTCTACTAGTTCCATCACTCCGGCATATCTTAGGGCAGCTTTAAGGTGATGCCCAGCACCATACAGTTTTGCTACTATCCAGCCTTGTGGATAACCTACCGGCATTGAACTTGAACCGAAACCATTACTCAAGGATTTTGTAAAACTTTGTGGGCTCCACATTTATTGTTTCTCAGCCCTCTTTACAACTTTAAGACTTGACCTTTGACGAAAAATAAGCTTTGAACATTGATCTCTGAGCTTTGACATTTGAATTTTAAGCTTTACAGCCATTAATAACAATTAAATAAACATATCCATTATGTGTTTATGTAATTATTTGAATTATAGCTTAGCGGGCTATTTCAAATAGCTTTTTCTAAAGATTTCAGCGACCAATTGTTTTATTATTTTACATCAATGTATTGGCCAAAACCATCGAAGCAAGTCCGTTCTAGGTTTTCGAATAGCAGCAAGTTAACTACTTAATACTCGATGTCGAGTACGGTCAATGCGTTGCTAACCGAGAGAGCTGCATCCACATCAGTGATAAAACCAGTAATCTCGTTATCAAGCTTCTCAATGATATCCTTAACACCAATGGGGTCAATGATATCATAGGTATTGTCCTTGATATACTGAGCACGGAGGTTCTTCATTGCCTCAGAATCGACTGCCATCTTAGAATCCTTAGGCTGTGCCTGAATGACACTCAGCACATAATTCTCTGCTCTGCGCTCAAGATGCTCACCGCTGTTCTTATCGAACTCATTCTTAGCATTAATATACTGACGTACAATGTAGTCCTTGAATGAAGCCTTAAACTCCATACCGTGGTTCTTCATCTCAATTGCCTCAGCAACTGTGTACTCAGTATCACCAACCTTAATCTTAGTGACTGCATTAGATGCAACCACGGCCCTCTTAATGGCGTTACGTCTTGCAATTAGATCAGATACCTTCTGAAGACCGGCCTTCATGCTAGTCTTGAAGTCGTCAATCGTCATTCCATGGATCTTGGTATTGGAATGCTTATTTGCGATTACATAAGTACCACTAACAATTGCATTATTGATTCGGTCATCAATAATCTTCAGCTCTGCAAGAGCCTTATGCACGGTCATCTGTTCGTTGGTCATATCGATTACTTCCTTTCTTGAACTTTTAACTTTAATTTTGTACTGTCTTGAACTGTTTATATTATATCACAAATTTCCGATTTGTCAAGAGGTTTTAAGAATTTTCCGAATTTTTTGTAAGCCGCCAAGATGCTTCGAACATCGCCTTATTGAGATCCTCTACGAACGCAGAAGACAGTCTATCAAGCTGCTTATAATACTTCCGCATGACCTTGCGCTTTACTTCCTGTTCGCCATATTCCTTGTCGTACTCGTCGCCGCCATAGGGCTTAGACGCAGCCTTGAAGACATCATTCATAAGATACTTACTAGGATCGAAGCACAGACTCTTTGTCATACCCATTGCCTTTGCAATCCGGTTAATACAGTCATACTTTGTACCCCGCAGCTCTCCAATCGTCGTGCCATCGCTCAGGTGATAATACTTAATCATTTTTTCTTGCTCCTTTTCAATTAATTTTGTTTTGTGTCTATATTATATCACGTTTTTCTTATTTGTCAAGAGGTATTTTAATTATTTTTAGCTCTAAAACAATGAAAATCTTCACAAAAACCATTATCAAATGCTATATCTTGGTGCGCTTCATCATTATATTTCGCACATCCTTTCGGCCCTTGGTCACTTTCCCAGCCATTTTCATCAACCCAAATATCACGAATTGAGTAAATACAAAAGTCACAACGGGGAATACAACCTTCTCCACACAGTATCATCTATACCAAGGCCCTCCATTGTTATAAAATAGATCATTCATTAGACGCACAAGCTCTGCTGGATCTTCTCTCGTATCACTAATATCCTCAACGACCTCAGCAATTTTCACTTCAGGTTTTTCCTTAGTCTTTACTTCTTCTATATCCACTGACGAGCCTCCTTTGGATTTTCATCTACTTCATACCAATAATCAACATTGTAAGTTGTATCAGTATACTGATTTCCATACACATCAAGTTTACATCCACAACCGAGTTCTGTGCAAATCCAACCAGTCGTTACGCTTCTCATCGGTGCGCCGCACTTCGGGCAATACATCCAAATCATTTCAGTTACCCCGCGTTATAACTTGCGCACAGAACTGTTCCTTCGGGAAAAATTTCTGTTGTTCCAACCAGTCTAACATTTACTCTTTCTGGCATTACCCAACTGTCAAGAGGCTCATCACTCTCATACCACAATTTATCATAACGATTAGTCTCCTTATTCCATCCACGCGCCTCTCCTTGCGGGTGGATATGTCGCGCAGTCGCTTCATCCTTAGCCACAACAATCGCGCTATCAAAGGTATCATATCCAAGCCACTCGTCAACCCAAATCTTATAGATATTCATCTTCAATTCTCCTTACCACACAAATTCAGGGTGTTCCGCCATAAAAGGCTTTACAATTTCTTCAATCGCTCTTTCTGCCGCTAATATTGAAGAAAAGAAAACCACTCCTTGATGATGCCACTGTGAAGTCCACTCTACTACTAGCTTCTTTTCACCAATCCCATCCTGAAACGTAATATAATAATGACATGCAACTCCATCCCACTCGTTTTCATCTCCTCCATTTATTTCTGAAAATCTCCAAAGAAGCCTATTCAAAGTCTCATGAAGATTGCGCTGACTCATCAAATTTTTGTCTGCGCAATAATTACCTACTCTGTAACGAATATCATCAGTAAAGCTATTGGAATCAATAATAACGTCAACACTACCACAAGATGTAATAAAGTAGTAGGGATTATCACACGCTTGCGAGAAACAGCTCTCTTCTCCTCTCTTCTCCTCGCCAACGACCGCGCGAAGAAGTAGCGAACTCTTTTCATCAATTTCAAACTTACGACCATCAAGCATAATATAATTTTCCATTTCAAAATTCTTTCTTCCGGGTTTCCCATTTGGGTCTGACCATTCAATACTATTTGAGGGAATTTTACAACGAATTATAGACATTTCCAAATCTCCTTTCAAACCAAATCATCTATACAAAAGTGTCATAAGCACCAAGTAGAGCTTCCTTCATCAGAATTCGAAAGTCCTTAGACTTCCCATTCTCAATCCAGCGTTCTTTCATCTTATGCCAATTTTCTTCACTTGCAAAGAAAGAAGAAAGAACAGAAGCAAGTTCGTCCAAAGAAATACCTTCTTTGACCCCAAAGTGAAGATTTTCTCTTTGTAGGTAAATATCAAAGCGAATATTACTCATCAATCTCTAACCCTCCCGAAATACAACGGTTCACCACCATAAGTCCAAGTCCAACCTTCCTGTTTCCACTCCTTTTCTCGCTTCGCACCATAATGGCGAGCACCTCTGCGAGTAAGGAAATACATCGAGTGGATATTCTCATGTGTCTCGTTATCAAGAATTTCAAGTTGCCAAATATTGATGCTCATTATAATTAGCCCTCCTCATAAATAACTTTATCCGTATTGATGTCGCGCGGAACACGACGTAACACGTAACTGTGTTCTGAATAAACCTTATCATGAGGGCCCAAATCGTAATCAAACGGTCTTACGCTGTCACCAAGACCAACCACGAATTGTCTTTCACGAGTTGACATAAGTTCCCACCCATTCTGATTGGCTTCCTCCAAACCTTCAAACCAATCATTGAAGCCAATGATTCTATTTTCAACTTTTGGCCTACTAATTTCTGCCCAATCCTCATAATGTTCTGCGATGTTTCGATGAATGCGCGGAGCATCAAAAGCAAGACGATTGATGAGGCCACGCTTCTTTGCTTCACCATAAGTTCCAGAGAAGATATTACATCTTCCATCAAAAGTCTGCCTCCCAATGATGAGAGTGCCCTTTCGATTGAGATACGAATAATAGCCAGTGGGAACCTGTCTGCCAAAAGTATAAGTCATTTCAATTCTCCTCTTCTTCATTCAAATAAAAGTCAAACCAAAAACGATATTTATAGAGGTATCCACAATTACTACAAAGACATTTCACATAAAACTTGCCGTCATCAACACAAAATCCCTTACTAATCTCTTCGTGGTCATTACTCTGGCACTTTGGACAAAGGAATAAGCTATCAAGTGTCATCTTTATCCTCCAAAACCCACAAATCTCCACGTCGCTCAACTACAATGTACTTCTCATAAATATCAATGAATGACGCATCATCATCAATTGTGCATTCGTAACGATAACGACCTGTTGGAATGTCCTCTTTAGTCACAATGGGCCTCACTACCCATCCCCATACAATGGTGAAAATAATAGCAAAGGATAAGACTGCCAGTGCATACCTTGATGCGCTTTCGGTTGCAATAATAGTCATGATAAAAATAAATACAAGCAATGCCATAAGGGTCATAATCCACCAAGTTGGGGTTACATTTTTAAGAATCTCGTATTGATTCAGAATCGTCATCTGTCTTCCTCCAATTCCTTCCAAAGATAGCGCACCAGATGCCACCAAAAACAAAAGCAATAACTGCCAAAATCATAAGCTCCATTATGTTGCCATCCACTCCTTCTCTAAGCACTTTTTACAACAATAAACTGAACCGCCAAGAAACTTTGCTTCACTCTCTGGAATAGTTGTCTCATCTACATCCAGTTCAAAAGCCACAGGATTTTCTTTGGTGTGAAAACCACCGCAGAAGTAACACTTCCGAAAGTCTCTGTCTTTTTCAGGGATCATCTTCATTTTAAATTCTCCTTCATTAATTTTGTATTGTGATTATAACACAAAATTTTAATTTGTCAAGAGGACGATTCGCAGTATGTATAAGTGTTTGAATCGCCCCTTGACTGTCTGTATTATAGCATGAATTCCTGATTTGTCAAGAGGTTTAGAGATTATTTTTTATGATATATGCCGTAATCCAAGTATCGTACTCGTTTGGCACCTTCTCCCAACCATTCTCCGTTTTTCTAGACTTATTACGTTGTTCTGTGCGCACTTGAATAAAATCCCCTGTATCAAATGGCTGCTTCTGATAAGCTGCTTTAGAAAGTTTATATGTGACTGTGGCCCCTTTGTTTAAGAGGTACATAGTGATCTTCGGAGAATACTTGCAATCCACGTTCATTACATAACCTACATCTTTCTGCTCTGGCATAACAATAGAACAATAACCGAGATATTCCTGTTGCCACTGAATCTCGCTCATCAATGGTACATGACAGTCCTTTGGTATCATACCACATAGTTCCTGTAGTAGTCCGTCTGAATCGGTAATTTTGTACTGCTTTGCGGTTTCTGTACAATACTTAGATAGAATTTCTGGAGGCAATGAGCACTTATCTTTCTTGAGAATTCTTTTTGACCCATATAAATTGTACATATCGATTATGCGTAATAACGTACCGATAGAACAAAATTCTGGAGAAAAGAATCCTAATTTAATTAATGTATCGAATTGAGATTTATCAACATTAGTATTCTCGGTTATATTCTTTACAAGATCCATAGCAGTATTGTTATCCTTTTGCGAAACTTCCACTAGTCCATCTGCAACATTACTCCCACAACCCTTAATTGTATTAATTCCAAGTATGACTTTGCCGTTTTTACAAGTTGTTTTTCTTTGAGATTCTCTCCATGGTGCAAATTCAACTGTAACATTCATCCTTTTTGCTTCTTGTATTGTTTTAACAATATTATCAATATCCCCGTCATATGAGTTAATACATGCTGCGAAAAATTCAGCCGTATGATAAACCTTTAGATACATAGTTATATATGCAGTTAGTCCATATGCACTAGAATGCGATTTGTTAAATGAATACTTTGCAAATTGAAGAATTGTATCCCATAGATCATCAACTTGTTTTTGTGTCCATCCTCTTGTCATAAGACCGTTTTTAAGCTCTGGTTCAATTTTTGCCATTAATTTTGGTTTCTTTTTAGCAGTAGCCTTTCTTAATTCATCAGGATTTCTTAATCCAGCTAGTCTGCCAATTTCAATGAGCTGCTCCTGGAATACAATTATTCCGTAAGATGACTTCAAAATTGGCTCCAAATCTGGGTGTAAATATTCTATTTTTTCTACGCCATTTTTTCTATTAACATAATTAGGAATATATTGTTTACTGCCGGGTCTATACAATGCGTTTGCAGCAGACAACTCATCCATGCAGCTACATTTCATATCCTTCAGCATCTGCTTCATTCCGGGTGATTCAAACTGGAAAATACAATTTGTATGACCCTGTGCAAACTCGTTCCACACCTTTATGTCGTTCATGTTAAGTTTATGCGGAGCAATATAGTCATAGTCTTTGCCAATCATATCCAGTACGTCATATATAACATCCAATGTACGCAACCCAAGGAAATCCGCCTTAACGAGCCCCAAATCATCTGCGGAATGCATATCACCCTCTAGAACCCATGTATTTTTATTTTCATTCCATTCAATTGCATTATAATATTCTGCTTCTTTAATGGTAATACATTTGCCACATGGGTGAACTCCGAACGACTTAGGCAGACCGGACAGCCTTGATGCATATTCGAATAGCTGAGGATATTTATCCTTGTATGAATCTAAAGCACCGTTATCAAGCGCTTCTTCAATACTTTCGCCGTCTAGATTCTTTGTAATTTCATTAGTAATTTCAAATGGAATTCCTAGCACTCTTCCAATATCTTTAATTGCGCCCTTTGCCCACAAGTAAGAAAACTGCCCCAATGATACAACATTATCTTCACCATATTTATTAACTACAAATTGTACAACCTTTTCTCTATCATTGGGAGCAAAATCAACATCAAAGTCTGGGATTTTGAGCTCCTTTTTAGTGATAGTGCCATCTTTTAATAGGTCTATTGCACCAACATCAATAAACCTTTCAAAATAAAGACCATACTTAATCGGATCAATATCAACTATTCCACATAAATACGCCAGCAAAGATCCTCCGCCTGAACCTCTCGCAATACCTCTACGCCTTGCAGCATTAACATAACTATGAACCATTAAATAATACCCTTCAAAACCCATTGCTTCAAGAGCGTTCATTTCATATCTAGCTCTTTGGATATACTTTTGTTGTATCTCTCTAACGGAATTAAAATCAACTAGTTTTCGTTCAACATATGTACCATCTTCTGCGTAAATCTTATCAGTCATATATGTGTTCCATTGATCAATATTCCACTTCATAAAGCCTTTTTTCTTAAGCCCATCATTACAAAGAAACTTTAAATACTCTAATTCTGATTTATATGGAGCTGGTACTGGAAAATGTGGAATAATTGGAGCAGAAAGTGGGATAGTATTTTCGCACTTATTCGCAATTTCATGAGTAGTTGCAATAGCGCTACTTGTGTACTCCATAGTGGAAGCGCATTTTTTAATTACATCATCTTCAGACTGTAAATAACAATCATCGTAAACTTCTCCTGCCTCTCTAGAACTACCAACTTGTACAAATACACTATGATATTTTTGATCCTCTTCACGAACATAATGAGCATCACATGTGACAACATATTTAATTCCAAGTTTAACAGCTAAATTTATTAGTTTTTTGTTCAGTTCTTGCTGTTCATCCACCATATGTGCCTGATATTCTATGTAATAATCGTCGCCAAATAAATTTTTATATTTTAACGCAACTTGTTCTGCTAATACTTCATTACCATTTCTCAGAGCTTTTGCAACTTCTCCCACCATACATGCAGACATACAAATCAGTCCATCATGACGGCTTTTAAGCATTTCAAAATCAATACGAGGCTTACCGTAGTATTTATGAAGCGTTGATTGAGATACTAGCCAATTTAAATTTAATCTTCCTATTTCGTTTTTTACTAGTAAAATTAAATGATAATACCTATTGTCCTTATTATTCACATTTACATCATCACAAATGTAAACTTCGCACCCATTAATTACTTTAATTCCTTCTTTTGATAACTTGCTATATGCTTCTACATTTGAATATAAATTACCATGTTCTGTTATTGCAATAGTGTCTTGTCCAATTTCTTTAAGACGAGTTGCAATATCTTCAATGTGCATCATTCCGTCCAAAAGGCTATATTTTGTATGTACATGTAAATGAACCATTATGACACCTCGCGTTCTTTATATTCTGATAATTTAATATAGGTCTTATTATTTAAAATAATCGCTCCATTTTTATTTAAACAACGTTTTACATATTGATATGTAACAGATAAATATTTCGCTAATTCGGTCAAATTTGGGAATACAGTTTTATTTTCAATACATATAGCCGGTATAACTTTTGCATTCAACAAGCATACATTGATTAGATAATTTAATCTATAATCATTATCCAGATATTTTTCATCATATAAAACCCAATGTTTTCCGCCAGCAGTTCTAACGGGGTTCTTTAATGCAACAGTTACGCTACCTTCACATTTGATATTATACTTTTGCATTGCATATTTAATGCAACTAAAAACTTCTCCTGTTTCCACGCATATTACGCATGTTGCCTTTGGGTTATTTTCATTAGCAGACAATCCATTACTTTTGCGAACGTTGCTTAAATGTTGCTTCATTTCATCTGTCCACCTATGGTTATAATTTGGATTATTTTCTCCTTGTACTAATTGTGCAATTTTATCTCTAAACTCTTGAGATTTATATGGGCCATTTTCATCTGTGCGAATAGCTATCATCTTATTTTTAAATTCTTCATCTTGCCACTGCTCTTTATGTATTTTTGACTGCTTATCTCTAAATTCTTGAGATGGTTCCCATCCAGATGAGCCTTCTCCTCCATCTGTTTGATTTGTTAAACGAAAATTTGTATTTTCTCTAAACCATTTTACAGTGTCTTTTTCTTTTTGAAATGCTTCATCTTCAGTTAAATTTTCATAAATTTTCTTAACGGTGCAATTATGAGAATTGTACATATCGGTAAAAAATTTATTTCTATGCGAAACTTGCTTATATCTTTTCCCTTTCCCCTTACCGACATAAAATACTTCTCCGGTATCAACTATATACCATATGTATACATAATATACTCTATCTTCATCTTTCATCTCTCACACCTTCTCCATTAATTTTGTACTCTCAAAACACCTTCTCTTCAATTTGCTTTAAAATACTCTCGGCTTCTTGCTTGCAAGCTAACAGAGAATCATTCTTATCCTTTTCTGCTTGTTCCATAATATAATTTACAATATCGTACTTATAGTAATTAAGCGCCTTTAAAAGATACTTCTGTATCTCTGGGCAACAAGCGCTATAGCCACTGGGCTTCCCATAATACCCATATGACGCATGAAACCACACAGAGATATCCTCACTTCCAATGCCGCGGTCATGAAAACCAAGCTGATGCTTATCATTGCTAGGATCTTCTTTTCCAATAGCAGTAAGACCCTTAGCCTTATTAAGATTGCTAATAATCTTGGTTGTTATATTTTTTTGTTCGTTATACTTTTCAATACAGGTCATAGTGCTCCTCCTACTTTCACATTACTTTTCTTTCAACTGTTACAATTGTGTCATTATGCCAACCGCCATGCGGAACAAGCAAAATCTCTTCAATTTCAAATCCATATTTCTTACCAATGCCGCCGCTATTCCAGCAGCAAGTAATTACAACACCATCTTTCTTAACGATTCTGCCAATTTGCTCCTTTTGTTTGCTCCAGTAAGATGCTTGTGTTGTTTGCATATTTACTGTTTTGCCAAGTGATGTATAACATTCTGACACTTGACGTGGAGAGTATGGCGGATCATACAGAACAGTATCAATAGAATTATCTCCAAGCATCTTCAAAAAATCCAAAGCATCCATGTGGTAATCAGTATCATATTGTTCATCCAAATCATTGGTAATGGTTCCGATTTTACTATCATTAGCGAATGGATCTACAATAACCCCATATGCATATTTGTTGATTAATTCTCTAATTGGTTTAATTTGAAACGTCTTGCTATTCGGCATAGCCCACACACGATTAATCTGCATTGTTGTCCTCCATTAATTTTGTATTGTATTTATATCACGATTTTTCTGATTTGTCAAGCACTTCATAATCATCGATAATCATTTGTGCCACTCTTTTCCCACCATAATCATTAATACTGCATTTTCCAACAACATTAAGCTTAATTTCTTCTCCTGATGCTTCATTTGCCAACTCCAGCAGTTCATCATCTTGCGAAAGTTTAAACTTGCAATACTTTACGCCATCTGCAAAAAATGAGATAGAATTTTTATCCTTGCCCATAATAGCAATTTCATCTGTAGAGACCGTAACACCTTCTACTGCGACCAAAGGCTCAGAAATCCCGTTCCCCCAAACCCATTGGTTCTTATCAAGTGTCTGAAAGAAGTCTGCATCTAAATCATAAGGTTCAAAAATAAAATCAACATAAATAGTATCGTCATATTCAATATGATTAAGAGCTTCATTAAGTGCCGCTCTCGCATCTTCAAGTTTATTTTCGTCAATATCTATGCCAAATGCACCTGAATGGCCCTGTGCGAAGTTAAACAATCCAACAGAATTTACCAACTCTTTAAAATCTTTCACTGGAGATCCATTATAATTTCTCGCAGAACCACCAAGAACACCATCCTTGTACTCTTGAAGAAGTATGGTCGGCTTCTGTGCATAATCACATAACTTCATTGTTGACAAACCTACAATGCCACTATCGGCACCATTTGCAACAAGTATAACAACTTTATCATCTGGATTAATCTCGTCTTTGAGGTCATTATACAAAGCATCTCTCATCTTATCTTGTTTGGCTTTAATATTCTTACAGAGTCTCGCTGCTCTTGTATAAATATCTTCATCGACCTCAACATCACTTCCACGTTTCTTATACGGAAATACTTCATCTGTTTCAATAAAAGCCCTAAACACGAGATTTCTATCCTCAATTTCACCGATACGTATCATACTGTTCAGAATAGGTGTCCAATACCACGAAATAGTGTGTATATTCGTAACCCCTTTTGTACTAAATTCTTGTGCTTTTGCTAAGGCTAGTAAGAATTTATTTTTTACATTCTTAATGCCCTCTTCAATATAGTATCTTGTTTGCGAATTACGTATATCCATAACATCACTGATATTTGCAAAAGCACACAAGTCTAAGAATTTATCTGCATAATCACAGATATAATAATCGTCCAATGCCCTTAAAAATTCCATCACAATTCCTGCACCTGAAAAATCTTTATCTGTGTAATTTTTGCTCATTTGATTGTTAACAATAATAGCCTTATTTAATTTTGCTATATCTTCAGCTTCATGATGGTCTAGACAAATGCAATCAATACCATTATCAATAAGCTCGTTAAATTGCTCTGCATCGTTTGTCCCTGCATCTGGCACTATAAACAACTTCGTACCTTCAGGAATGTCAAAGTCCCCATCATGTATCTTTGCAAGACCATGTGCTTTATTATTGTTATGTAAAATATATCTAACTTGATAACCTTTATCTAACATCTTAATATAATTATATAACATTGCGGCACTTGAAAATCCGTCAGGGATCGCTATCAACGAGGATAGCGACTAAATCACCCCTTTCAAAATGCTTCGCAAAGCAATTGATAGCCTCTTTCATATTGGCAAGGTTATCATAATCATTTATGCAACTTGAATCCAGAGAGAGATACTCCTCTGGATTCTCGATGCCTCTATTGAGTAGAACTTGCTCAATCAAATTTTCTTTGTCGTTTTTGCCTATAAGTTTATACTTCATTATTATCACCTATGAAATTATTTTAGTTGTTTAATAACATCTTCTTCTGTTATTAGACCAAGACTAATAGCCCCCATAATAATAGAACCATCATTTTGTTGTTGATCATAAATAAATTTCCATCTATATCCACCTGCAGTCTGCCTTTTCCCTTCGCATACCTTTTTGACATCTGAATGATTAATACTAGTTTGTCTCTCGACTTCTCTTGTAGAACAATATACGATATTCAATTCAAGACATAATACAGGGAACTTTTTTTGAGCATTTTGCATATTTTTGCGCAAGCTTGGCTTCAATGTTTAGAGTATTCATAAAACTACTTCCTTATTCCACTTATCAACCCATCTATAAAACTCTGCAAGCTCTTCCTCCGTGGGTTGAGTATTTTCTAGCCCATATATGCAACCAGAATCGAAGCAACATCCATCAAGGTCTTCTCTTGTTTCAACCCAATCTGGATACGACATCCAGCCATATTTGCAGCCCTGACAATGTTTCACTACAGGGTCAATGCAGCGCGTAGGCTTATCATCCATAATAATCCTCCTTAATAACTATCGTAAAAATAAGCAGTCACATCTTTATGTTCTTCCATATATGTCTTTAACCATATCAGATTAATAATGCTTCTTTGAATATTGCCGTAAGCCTCTTCGTATTCCCATATAGAATCAGCGTTATCATCATAGTATTCTTTATCAAGATATTGCATTAGAATCTTAACAATTGGTAGAATATCTTCTGATTCTACTGGTGTTCTGCTATCATTATCTTTTATACAATGTAGCTTCGCTAGAATTTCTCCTCTGATTCCCCAACACTTTCTAAAATACAGCAAGTCAACATCTTCGTCTCTCCAGTCAAACGGTAAATTTACCCAATACGGAATGTCGTTTCTCTTAATATTTCTGCATACAAGTCCATTGTCTAATCCCATTGCATGTCATTCCTTTCTATTCAGCTTATCATATTCCTTACAAAACTCGTCGTAAATTGGACGCCATTTACTAGAATCTGTGTACCCAGTCATAGCGAGAACAAAGGACATACTACGCATACGCCGATATTCAGCTTCATTGTATAATTCCAATACGCGGTGGCCTAAGCTGTCAACAGCCTTGTTTTGGCACTCATCTGCAGTTTGTATTGTTTCCATAATCTCAGTGCTCATATCATACAAGACTTCAAATAAATCTCCCCATGTTACTGGCTTGTCTTTTAAATCACCCAGCTCATCAATCTTCGCATGAATCTCTTCATTCGTCATCTGCTGCCACCTCTCCGTTCAAAGTCAATCAACGCAGTAATGTCTGAAATACTCATCCCATACTCCTCCGATACCTGCTTGATTTTATCAATACTAATCTCAAAATCATCTTTGCATGACCACGCTGTACATCCATCGAAAGAATCGTAGCATTTACAGCAGTAACACTTTAAGTTTTTAATATCACTCATTGTTTTCTCCTTTTGCAAATGGATCATATTCTGATTCGTCCGCTTTATTTGCCCACTCAACCCATCTTGTAACCTTTTCTCTCAGTTCATCATCGAGTAAAAATGGCTCTTGCACAAGAATTAAATTTGGATTCTTCTTCATGATTTCAGCGTTATCTACAATTTCCTCGTAATCAATTGGGAATTGCAACATTTTCGAGTAAGCTCGGTCGCCGCGTGAACTAATTCTACGAGTAAATGCCACTTCTCTGAACTTAAACCTCTCTGTTAAGTTCGGATTAAGTGTTAAATCATATTTTACGATATATCCAATCTTCATTAAATTTTCCTCCCTAGACAATCAACTTCAACAATATCATTGTCAAGTACATCTGTTTCGTAAAGCATCTTTTCCAATGCATTAAGTTCATTAAAATAATATTCAAGTTCTTTCTTGAGATTCTCTATTGCTTCTTCTTTTGTTTCTCCATATCCATAGATGTTTGTTATGTCAAATCCAGGATAACCATTAACATCATTAAACAAATAACAGGTATGTGATTGCCATTTTTCTTTACCATCATTGTGGTGCGCAATTTTCATTAACATGGCTTTCTCCTTTCGACTCATACATATCACACGCATCTGTATCTTCATAGCACAGATGTCCAAAAATAAATGTCTTACCCATTTCCCACTCTTTAGGTGTTGGATGCTGAACCGTGCAGCATAGATTCCAATCACCACATCCAGTATAATGTCTACAGGTTCCACACTTATTCATCGTCTTCTCTACTATCATATTTAGTACATTTATGGCACTGAAGGATTCCAAAAGGTAAATCTTTATTCTTTTTTGTGCAATAATATTTATAGCTTGGATGGTCAAACACATCCCCATGCCAAAAGGTTACATCTTCAATTTTGAGATATTTACATTCATTATCCATAATTAATCCTCCACATTCTTAGAACACTCAGGACAATAATCTTTATTACCGTTCACATAATGAATCCAGCCTGCTTCTTTTGCTTTATCAAGAGCTTCATTATAACTACTTGCATACGGACTATGTTTACCACACCCGTCACAAACTCTATAACTTTTAGTTTTTGTTTCTATACCATTTACAAAGAGTAGGGCAAAAAGAGCTATCCACCATTTATTAAACAGAATTGCAAGTGCAACCCAAGCAAGTATTGCTATAATATTCTTAAAGGCCCATGCCCATATAAAACTTTTATCCATAATAACCTCCATCTGGCACATCTCTCTTATAGTCCTTGCAACCTACTGGATTTCCATGACAACCAACTTCATAGGCACATTTACGGCAATCTCTTGTGAATGGAACTTTGTCTCCAAGTGCGACATCCCTAACGTCAACAAGCTGCTCTGCAAACTTACGTGCAGCCTTTTCTATAACTTCTGGATGTTCTCGGATATATTTGTCAAACTTATCAACAGCATCTACGTATGCTTGGTATTGTTCTGGTGCCAGCATAGTTAATCCTCCGGTGGTTCAATATATGCCCAACGGTCTGTATCCCTGATATCTTCCGCACATCCATCACGCCTCCAGTTACTACCAAGCCTAGAGCATAAAAATGTTGCCTCAGCATTATACTTATTATCGAGATTCCAATAAGCAACGATTAATTGCTTACCTTCTTTTGGTAATTCTTCGTCTGCTTTATGCCAAATCATTCCTGTACCTTCTTTCTGAATACGTCAAACTTTCTGAAAAACTTTCCATATGGCAGACAGCACCAATATAATACCTTATATCTTCCATTTGAAGTGTTTTCGTAGTAATGCCAAAATCCAAAGAACGAATAAACCTTTTGCCATAATGTCTTTCTCATAATTAATTCTCCTTTAATTTTGTATTGTCATTATATCATAGAATTCTAGTTTGTCAAGTATATTCTACAAGCTGTTCCTGCATTATTTCATTGAATTTTTCTACTCCCATATCCGTAGGAGAACACTTTGATGGGATATCAAGATCCAATGTACTGTCCCAATAGTAAAGTTTCACTTGTCTCATTGTAGCAAGTGATTTTAATAAATCCAAATTCTTTTTTATCTGCTCAAATTCAAGACCCTCATCAAGTGCCATAATAATTCTTTTTGGTTGCAATTGCAATATTAGCTTTGATTGCGCTTCACTAAGATTGTTTGAGCCAATTGCAACAATATTTCTATATCCAAATGTACATCCTTGTAGACAACTTTTTTCTGCTTCTACAATAACAACATCATTTCCATATAAATATTGATAATTGTGACTATATCCATATAAACTGCTTGATATATTGCCGCCAACAGGATAAAAATATTTGCTCATACCTTCTGGCGGCGTACCATTATATCTTGATTTAATTGCAATAATATCGTCTTTTGCATCTTTCCATGGAAAAATTATTGCGTTATCTTCAGGAGAAAAACACACATCAAATTCTCGTTGTACTTCAAGACTTATCCCGTCCTTAAGCCAAAGTTCATTTCCAATCGGTACGTACTGCTTCAAAATCTCTTCTGGATATACCTTTGGTTCTGGAGAAGTTTTATTAATGATTCGTTGGTAAATTCCTCCGAACAGAGGTCTACATTTACTTGGCGCAGTCCAATGTTCATCAAGCCCTAAAATATTCTTAGTTGTTGTCAGAACATCCTTAAACGTCACTCCACGCTCTTGAATGATATAGCTAAATATATCCGTATAAATACCATGGCTATAATCTGCCACATTTAAGTAAGAATTTCTATCTTGGTCTGTACGAATAGATACATTATTTGCGCCACCATCTGAATCATGTGCAAAGCGTAGTTCATTATTACGTATAGATATCTTCTCAAAATCATATGCGGAAAGGAGGGCGGCAATGTTCTCTGGATTCTCTAATAGCATCTGCTTAAGTTTATTAATCATTCATTGCGCACCCTCCTTTCTGTTAATTATTTTTATTAAAATTCAATTGCTGTCTTCTCTCCGTCTCTAGTTTCAGTATAATAATGCCCGATGTTTTCGATGCCTCCATGCGCAAGAACCCATCTTGCTGCATCTGCTGGAGTTTCAAACTGGTCTTCACAACCATAATAGATATCATATGCGGTTGGCGAATCCTTATATCTAAACGCATTAACAAATACATTTTCCTCGTTTGTTAGGGCGTCAGATAGGTATTCTAGTGCTTTGTTGTACATATTGTCCAAAACTGCAAAGCACCAATCTTCTGGAGCATTGCCAGAATCAGCAACATATGTAAGCACAAGCTGATTGCCGTTGCATTCACATAGTGCATCGAAGCTAGTCAGGTTTCTGTTTTTATCTACTGTGAGTTCTGAGTTGATAATGTTAATGTCGGCATTGTAAGCGGTGTAGTTAGACATTGAATTACCTTCTTTCAATTAATTTTGTACTATGATTATATCATAGATTTGCGGTTTGTCAAGAGGAGAATTAATAAAATCCAAGCATACTATTGCGATAATCTACATAACTACGTCTAACTTCATCGAAATTCTTTCCATTAGCAATGTGCTTCTCAACCATTTCTTGCATTTCATGCATAGTCCAACGATAATAACCATTTTCTTTATTATCTTCTATAAAACCATGCATTACCTCTTCTTCTGACGGCGTAAATCCACACACATTTTTACATGCATAAATAACTAAATTTATATTTTTCTTTTCTTGCTCAATAAATTTATTGCGTTGTGCTTCTTTATTTACTTTTTCTTCCGCCATACGAATTGAATTTTCTAATCTAGTTTTGTATGTATTATCCGACTTTTGTTCATCGCAAATAGATTTAACATCATTATATGATAAATTAATATTGTATTTTTTATTTGTTATATCAACAAGGCTTTTAATGGAATTACCTTTCCAATGCTTTAAAATATACAACGCTATTTCATCAGAAATATTGTTATCCCCTTGAAACCCTAAAAACCTTTCTGTATCTGTATCTGAATATGTATCTGATTCTATATCTTTATCTGATTCTGTTTTAATAGATTTTTTATTTTTATTATATTCAGTTATATGGTATTCTATAGTCTTTTCACTACAGCTAAACATTTCTGCAATTTCCTTATTTGTTTTCCCATCCGCTTTAAGCTGCATTATTTTCTCAGCATCAATATTAGTTGGTCTTCCGCCCTTTTTGCCGTTTTCAACTGCTTTTAAATATCTTTCTTTAGCATTTCTCATAGATGGAATTGCTTGTACATATACCATGTTTATAAATGGATTATCACTTTCTGGAACAACTCCATAAAATCCATATTCAAATAATCCATTCACCGCTTCCCATTTTAGCTCATTTGTTGGCAGATAATTGATTGCTAAATACGCACTTTCATAAAATACCATGCTGTTTTTATAATTCTCCATGATTTTGATCTCCTTCGTCGTTAAGTTTGATTTACTTTTTATTTATTTCTGTAATAGCTTTGTGCAATTCGTCTGTATCTTCAAAAAGATATACATTGAGCCAAGGAACCTTTCTATTAGGCTCCGTAGCAACACATTTAAATCCTCTAAGTCCAAGCTCTCTTGCTAATTTCATAGTAAAAATTTTAAAAGTTTTCATATTATCTCCTTTATTGAATATATCCATGACGGAATTTTGCTTTTGCAGAATCTTTCCACAAGCCCCATTCTCCTTGAAAATGAAACAAGTAGCCAATTCCAGTATCGCTACTTACATTGCCAGATGATCTGCTTTTTTCAATGAAAACAGCCCTATATACTTGGCCTTCTTTTGGCGTCCAAGGTACATCGCTCCATCCAGATGGGCTATTTAAATCTTGAATTGTTTTATATGGCCTACAATAATATTTGGAATTTGTTTGGTCAAATTCTTCAGAGTATGTCGCTCTGCATAGAATCATTAAGTCACACACTTCTTTTATCTGCTTACTCATACTTAAAACAGACGAATCCAAAAACAATTTTCCAAGAGAATTAATTGCAAGCTGTAGCGTGCAAATAACTTGTGTTCCTGGATATTTACGAGCAAGAGATTCAAATCTACGACTATCTCTAATAAGTGACATCCATGAAGAATCATTATCTTTATTAGATGAAAAATCTAACTTAAATGTATCATAAACTAGTGTGTTAATTCCCTTATTTAAAATGCCAATGCGCATCTTCTTAATAGCTAAATCAACATCACTATCTGGTATGCTAATAAAATACATTTTCCCTTTATAATTTTTCCTCCAGTAATCCTGTGCTTTCTTAATATATTCTCTATCGGTTTCATTGATGTTTCCGTTTAGCAGCTTTGTTTTAGTTAAATTCCAATAATCAAAGTGTTTAGTCAGAATCAACAATAAAAAACCAATTTTAAAGATTTTAGATCTCTGTTCATTGGAAATTATCATACAACGTCTATTGTAGTGGAGCAGCGAAGTAAGCATTTGAATTATTAAAGTTGATTTTCCTACGTTACTGAATCCTCCAATAATTGTTAATCCATCAGGAATTCCATTTACCTGTTTCGAAAAATAAGGTAGGCATTTTGATGGTTGCCCATTTTCCATGTCGTCAAAGTATTCAAATGGACACCCTGCCTCCTCGCCACTTTCAAGAGAATCAATAAAATCATCTGTAATGTCAAGTTCTTCTTCTTCCAGAATCTTGCTACTATATCCTGTACTAAAGCCCTCAAGCTTTGATTCATACCATTCCACAACCTGATCACTCGTCATTTTATCAAACAACTTTAATGGAACAATTTTCTTTCCATTAACATCGATAGGATTGGTTACATTAAACCCAAAATCGTGCATATTAAGAATAATATTTGATTTTAAAAGTGAGTCTAGATAAGATTCGTAGTTCTTTGGATTAATACATCCGGCCAAATCTGTTATCTTTTTAAAACCACCAATTTCTTCAATACGCTCCTTCACACTATCTGTCGCATATGTAAGATATGATACTTCATCACAAACTGTGCATTTCTTATCTCTTAAAATTTTTAAAAGGCCATAGATCAATTTGCCATCTTTTGTGAGGAACTTTGAAGAGTCAATATTCGTGTCTGAAACGAGAAGCATATCGTCAATCATACACCCAATAACATTTGCCTCACAATTTAATCTACCTTCCAATAATTCTGCCGGATATTTATCTGTTACTCCTTTAATAAAAACATCATTTGTCACATTATGCACCTGCCTCTATGTCTTCTAGCCCTACTCTTTTTGTTTTTAGTTTATATTTAGTTTCATATCCCTCGTCAACATTAATTTTGTGTTCAATAGGTTTGTCAATTTGTTTCTCTTCCTTTGCCACTTTTGCCTCATAATCGTGCAATTTTGAAGATACAATAACGCTATAATATCTTATTCTATTATAGTCATTTGCAAATTCTTTTTTTGCCAAGATAGAAGATAAATAATTTTCGTTTTCTTTAAGATAATTTAATATCTTATTTCTATTCGCGAGTTTTTCCCAGTTTTGAACTTCTTTTTTTAGAAGACTATATCCCTGAAAATCATATCCAAATATAACTTTCGTCTCTTCAAAAATAGAGTCATATTCTTCTTTTTTCTTTGCAGCTTCTAACGCATTTTTTGTTGCTTGCTCTAAACACGAAGAATCGCAATACCATAGTTTTGCCTTTCCATTTTGGACGCTAATAGCAGAGTCTCTATTGATAAATGTGCCACAGTTACGACATTTAACCTGCCTCATTCCCATTCTCCTTTCACTCATATTTTTAAACATTGGAGGAGGCAGAACCGCCGCCTCCTCCATAAATTGTTTATTCAAATACTGCCAGCATCTTCTCGATAGTTGTCTGATCGTTGATCTGAGCTAGATTCTTGTCTCCACGAATTTTCTTTACTGCATTCTTTTGCTCTACTGTGCCACTTTTGTATAGACTGCGTAAATTTGCCTTGGCAGATTCTACATCAAATGGCTCTTCATCATCATCTACATCAAAAGACGGAGAGTCTAGATCCTCATCTTCATCGTCTAGAAGAACTGCTCCCATATCGTGAAGCTCCTCTGCTTCTTCCTTTGTAACAGTTACGTGGTCTTCAAGAGATTCCTCATTAGCGTTTAACTTCTTAAAAGCAAAAGCTGGAGTAGCAGATGCTGCCTTAATTGCAGATTCTACGGCATTGATAAACTCGTCTGCCGACAAATCGATCTCATCTACAATGCTAGAAAATCTTGATTTCGCATCGGCAACGAGAGAATCATCTCTAAACTTAATCTTGCGATTCTCAGAAGTTGTAATTTCTCTTGTCTTCTTCTTCTTTGTTACGGGATTTGCTTCGCCAATCTCAACCTTCTGAATACTACGGTCATAATATCCAAAACCAATTAGGTGGCTAATATCACGAATACTATTAAAGTATCTCATAGTCATAGATGCAGTAAGCTGAGTATAAGACGCTCCAGTGAACAAATCCGTTTGGTCTCTTTCCTTTACGTGAGAAGTCCACCATACACCTACTCCCGCATTCTTTAGACGAGTTAGTTCCTTTTTTACAGTGTCCACAACACGATCCATGCCACGTCCGAAACCGCCTTCTACTCCATTAATACTTGTTGCTGGTCTAAAATTCTGTTCGCCCATGTGTTCTCTGTTATAGGCAGAAATTGTATACTGCTCTGCAATATTAAATAGAGCATCGAGTGTGTCTAGAATAATTACCCTTAACTGTGGATAATCTGTATTCTTATTCTTAACAATATCATCAACAATTTCCTTAAATACTTTGAAAGTAGGAACGTGTTCTGCTGTAACACCGTCAATTGCAGCTACACCATCCTCGTCCCCAAGATCAAGCAAAATATAACCTTCATCTCCAAACTTCTTCTGGCACACATGATACATAAGACTTGTCTTACCAAATCCACTTGGCCCCATAATACCAATCATGAAATTTTCCATTCCATTATTTACTTTAATTTTCTTACCAAATTTCGCCATGTTCTTATCTCCTTTTATCAATTAATTTTGTGTTGTAGGGAGAATTAATCTCCCTACTTATCAAAGCTCGTCATCAAAAAGATCGATATCCTCGTCCTCTTCGTCATTATCTTCAACCTTCGCCGCAATCTCTCTTACAGGCTTCTGGTTCATATCATCAATTGTATACATAGTAGTTTCAGATCCCTTAGTGAAGCCACGACCCGGCTTGTTGATTCTAATTTCCTGAATTCTATCGCCATACATCTGACCACCAAGATCCCTAATAACGTCTTCTAGAGAGATAATTCCAAAATCAATATTATCTCGTGTATCTTCATCGAGGTCATCATAAGAAATATCTACTTTTTGTGCCCCATTAATCTGGTCGCATGTTAGTACGATTCTACGAATTTCTTCATCTTCAAACTTATCAAAAATTTTCTTCCATCCCTTTAGCTGCTTCTTTCCCTTATCGTCTGTTCCGAATCTCATTGCAAGAGTGATTGGGCAATACCAATTCTTCTTTGTATTTCCATCGTAGAACGGAGTCCAACCATTAACAATTGCGTGTCCTGTTTCGTCATAATCATCTGCATCAACGCAATCCTTGCCGAAATAAAAATCAATGTTGACTTCACTTGAAGATTCAACAGAATCATCTACTCTGTAAATCTTATTCACTTCAAAAGTTGAATAATATCTATCATTCTTTTCGCTATATGTATAGGTTACGTTACCGTTAACTCTAAATTTTACATTTACAATCTTGTCACTATTGACTAGCTTATTTACATACTCACAGAATTCAGTGCCAGCAAGAAAATGCTTTCTCTTACTATTAGACTTAGCAATAGCCTCAGCATCACCGCTATCTTCTACGTCCTTACGGTGCTGATATGTGTCGAGATCTACCGTCATGATCTTGAAACCTGCCATTTTTTCAATGATATCTGGATTATTTCTCTGATTCCAAGGAACTTGGAAAGTTTCACCCTTCTTATTGGCATCTCCCTTGGTAAATCCGTAGATAACGTTCTTCGACTCGTCAATCCAACGTCCTGCATTAACTTCTACCAGATGGCTTGAATCGCCACATACAATATTGAATCTTGTTCTTTCTGACATCCACCCGCTGTCGTAAGTTTTCGATTCGAATCCTTTAAAATTTTCCTTGTCCTTTACCTTACGTAGATAGCCTACAAAACTGAAATTATTCATATGCCTTTATATCTCCTTTTAAATTAATTTTGTATTGTATCAATCATAAATAAAAAATCGCTCATCAAAATTTGGGTTCATATACAAATATTTTTCTAACAAATCCGTTCCGACATACAATTGCGGAGTTTCCGTTTCACATTGCCCACAATATAAATCTACAAACATATTTTCTGTTTTATATTCAAAACGTGTCTCATGTATATCCCCGCATCGTTGACACTGCCAATAATATTTCTCGCTCATACTTACGCTCATGTCCAAACCGACATCCAGCTTCCCCCTCTCTGCAAATATGTTAGTTACGAGGGCACCAGACCCCTATCTTGTGCCCTTATTATACCACATATTTCCAATTTGTCAAGACCTTAAAATGATTTTTATACTCATCATTTTCCCATTAATTTCCACCTTTCCGTTGTTAATATCATATGAAACAACATCATCTTTATCAATATAGATTGCCTGTCCACGTACACGGAACCCCCATCCCGCTTCTGTTTCTGGTATAAACTTCATTTGAATATGTTGCTTACCGAAGAGCTTATGCTCTGTATAGATGTCTACATTTTTATCTTTTGTTTCTCTTAATGCCTCAAGTATTTGTCCCATGATTTACTCCCCTTTTTTGCTACTAAAATTATACAAATATTCTAACATATTTACCCACAATATGCAAGAACTAATGTTCCCCTGCTATATATTCCTAATTAATTTTGTACTGTAAGTACTTGAATAATGAGCAACATAATTAAATATATTGCTCGTATTTCTGTGCTATCGTATCAACATAATAGTCTTCGGCAAATCCATATTGAATTGCTAATCCTTTTCCTTTTGAAGTTTTTAAAAACTCTCTAAGCGCTAAACCTGTTTCCTTTATACCAAGTTGAATATAATAAAACATTCCAGATGCGCTAAGATTCTTCATGGTTAGTCCTGGTATATCTAAATACTCTCTGAATATTTGAATACGACGATAGAAATAACGGAATTTTTGATCGTCAGAATCGACGCCTCTAGTATTTGCTCTTTCCTTGTAAAGTCTTCCTTTGCCTTCTACTTCAACTATTCGCATTGTATTGCCATAGCTCATGATCTCTGTTTCAGCAAAAGCCTTTGGTAACAATTCTTTTAATCTGTTGGTCATATAAAATTCTTTTCCATTAACGCACAGCATATCACCTTGTATACATTCTTCTGAAATCGAATATATATCAATCATATTTTTGCCAGATATACCCTCCCAAAGTAGTTCAACTATGGCTTTATCTGACCAGTTTAAAAGTTGCGCTTCAATATCATCAAGTTCTTCTCTACTTAATAATATATTTCCGCTTTTATCAATGAGATCCACAACATCTGCCTTTGTAATTGATTCATATTCATTTTCTCCACGCATTAAACGTGAATAATGCTTCAATATGATGGCGTAATTTAATAATGAATTTACAGATTTCGCTCTGAATTGCGCAAACATATCCAATATTTCTTCTCTTGTAAATTGTGATACATCTTTATTTAATTTCTCTTCAAATGGTTCCGTCTTTCTGAAAACCGCATAAAGGCTAGTCTTTGCAACTACCTTACTTTTTAAATATTCCTTTATAAATGCCTCTTTTTGTTCTTTGTCAAACATCTCCTTTTCAACTCCTTATGGTTTACATTATACAATACAATATTAATTTAGTCAAGATTATTTGAAAATATCGCCCAAAAGCTCGGTTGCCTTTTCTTGCTTTTTATCCGAAATCGTCGCATATCTTGCAGTCGTTTCAATTTTGCTATGATGTAGCTGTGCCGCTGTCAGATAGATATCTCCTGTTTTTTCATAAAGAATTGTTGCGCACGTATGTCTCATAACATGAGGAGTAACATGCTTATCCGTAATTCCCTTAGAATATTTAAGAAGCAACCTTCTTACTGCGTCATAGCTAATTCTGCCTTCTTTTTGAGATACAAATAATGCATTACTTGGAACGTCCTTAAAATACTTCCTTCTGTCTGCAATCCAGTTAATAAGGATTTTCTTTATAGGAGGGCTAAATTTTGCATCAAAAGTTTTATTTCTCTTTTCGATTACTCTAATCTTGTTGTTGGTTAAATCAACGTCTTCCATATTAATTTGCGTAATTGCAGCAATACGCAATCCTGTAGACACTCCAAGCATAAAAATGCATAAATCTCTATTCACAACTGGCATTTTCGCACTCTTTTTAATGTTTAATACAATTTTATTTACTTCCTCTTCTGTCAAATATGTGGTGGCAGGAGCATCCGTAATCTTCGGTCTGCTTTTTCTTGGAACAGGGTTTACATCAATATCTCCATTCTCTTCCAAGAAGCCAAAAAATGAATTTAATGCATACCAACTTGCTGCACGAAAATTACTTGATGTAGGCACTACTTCTCCATTCTTTGTCTTTGTTTCAAGTGTAATCATGTATTTGTTAATAGTAATCGGTCTTATATTCTTATAGAAATTTTCATTCCTTCTCCCTTTTGTCGTATATTCCATAAATGCTCTAATTGTCTTTAGATATTCTTGAATTGTTCTATAGGACTTCTTTTCTGCTCTAAGCGCATAATAATATTCCGAAAAAATATCTGGCAAATTTTCAAGCTGCTCTTCAATCTTTTTAAATTCTTTGTTTTCATTTTCAAGTCTTCCGCTTGGCATAAAAATCACTCCTTCGTATAATATGTGGCTTCTTCTTTAACTTTTTTGCGCCAGCTAAAGAAAAAGAACGAAATAAATGCCCATCCAATAAAGTTGCCTTTGAAAATACTTATGATAATCATAAGAAAAATGTACCAAATCCAACCAAGAAATAGTTTATTGATCTCGGTGTCTTTCGGCACATGCTTTACCACCCCATTATATACTCTTTTGTCATTTACAACAACATCCTTTAATTCGTCTTCTGAATAAGTGCAAACATTTAATTTTCCATTTTGAGAATATCTCAAGACATGCTTTCCGTCATTCGTGACACCAGTATACAAAGCGTCAACAATTTGTCCATTTACTTTAATCGAATACCATTTCCCTACATTCACTCGATCTCCTCCAAATACTGAATTGCCTCCTCCAACGAATCAATTGCACTGTCTAAACTGTCCTGCGCAGCTTCTGAATTATATCCGTTTTGAGATTCTTTAATTCCATCCGGCATATTATCATAGCTTTCCATTTCATCTGATAGAATATCGGATATTGTTTTTTCAATTTCCTTAATTACATTCGCAATTTTTTTTCTTCTTGCATTGTTCATAATAAACCTCCATTACAGTCCATATGCTTTGCACATATTAGCAATTTCTTCTTTTCTATTCTTTCTCTTTTGCTTTGTGCGCTCTCTTTGCGCCCACCACTCATGCTCTTCATTCTTTACCAAATACCAACACTGCTTGCCAAGGCAATTTCTGCCCTTAATCTGCTTGACTGTCATATGACAATTATGCCTTCTGCAAAATCCTGCACAATTTTCAGAACAACCGCCATACAATGTTTCCATATTTCTCTTCCTTTCTATGATAATCTTACCACATTAATTTTGTTTTGTCAAGAATTTTGAGAATATTTTGTCAACTCGTCATCCTCTTTTCCATTGCCTTACGATAAGGTTCAAATGCTTCTGCTTCGTTATAATTCATATCATTAAGAATTTTAACTCTCTCACTTTCCGTAAGAATTCTTGTAACTCTAATTCTGTCTGCAATTACCCAAAGCCTATTTCCAGATTCTCTAAAATTATAGAATCCTCCATCTGGTAGTCTATCTGTAAAACACTTTTTAGGAAGTTTTTCTACGACAGAAGTATAATCAATATCTGCCACATATTCTACTTCGCACCAAACTCTCTTGAAGCGTTTTCCTCTTTGGCTTTTATAAGTTCCATTTGCAGACATAAGCCATGGAGCAGAAGGGATTGCCGCACCCAAATGCCACCCCGGACGATGTGCAAACTGAGGGTGATATTCAACTATTTCCGCCATAACCCATTCATGCATTGGCGTTTCTGTAGTCTTAGAAATAAAAAGAGGGAATAACTTATTGTCATCCCTCATTTCAAATAACTTATATCCTTTTTTGATAATATGTTTCATAATTAATCTCCTTTCAATTAAAAAGAGACCCGTTATTCACGAGTCTCAATTTCTACCAATTTTAAGCCCAAGTTTATAATGCTCAAGATTTCTCTTAATAGAATGCTTTCTATTCAGCAGAGAAAACGCCAGCTTATGGGCTTTAATTTCCTTTTTAATCTTATTCTTGATTCTCCAAACCTCATTCTCAAATCTGCACTTCCAACAATCAGCATAATCAAATGAATCCCAGCCATCATACGTATAAAAGTAATGATTGGAATAAAAGTTCAACCTATGATATTTCCCGCAAGTATCACACTTCCTGTAATACCATTCCCAATTAGCTTCGTCTTTCGGAAGCTCTTCAACAAGGTAATCATACTGACCATAATCGTTATCTTCTCCCTGTAGAACAGGATTCTTCCACCAGTTTTTCATAATTAATTTCCTTTCTTACCAAATATGAAGCTGCTCATTTGCCTTTTTCACTAAATTATATTCTTTAGAATATTCAGAATTAAAAATATAGTCTGTAAATAACTTTTCGGCTTCGGATGTGAATTCATCATAAGTCAAAGAAATCATTGTATCTTCAAAGCTATTACCAGCAGCTTCCGTATAAGGATAATTATTTTCTCCATAATTATATCCATCATCGATTCCACCAACATACAAATCGAAATCTAAAACATATTTGCCATAATATTCTCTAACAACCAAATCAAACACCAAGTCACCAGCTCTTACACATCCAACATAATCGCCATCAGCAATCATGAAGTTTTCCATTTTTGCACAGTAATTAACAAAATCTTCAGATATAAAATCATTCCAATTAAATTTCATTTTTTTATTCCTCCAATTTTTATTTTATTACCGAGGATTAACCGCCTCGGCTCGGTTTAGTTTATCTTACAGCTTCCTTACAAGCATCAATCATTTCTTTAGCTTCTTCATCTGTAAGAATATAAGGCATCCAAATTTTATCTCCGTCATTATTTACATAGAATAATTCACAAGAGATACTATCTTGGCATACGTAATATTCATCTTCGTCTGCATTATAATTCACCCAAATGCCAAAGCATCCTTCGTCATAATTTTCACCATCTTCTGCCTTTGCCATTTGAATAAATTTATTGTCTACGTCCTCAACAGTTAGTGTAAATACTTTGTCTCCTCCAAAGTCGTCAATGTTTTCAATGTTTTTGAATTTCATTTTTATTCCTCCTCTAAAAATTTATCTTCAAGCACAAGTATATTTACTTTGTGCGTGTAAGCTGTACAAGCATCAATCATAATTAATTCATCCTTGTAATAATACGGTTCAAAACATGAACCATATCCAAACTCAGTGATACCAGCTTCCATTGCCCAGCCAGTCGAACAGTGCCAGTGACCCGCTATGATTGTTTTCCCTGTTTTGTTTAGCCCTTTCATTGCAAGATCAAGCGGATTTCCCCATCTAGCAGTTTCCCAAGCAGAAGCGTGAGCCGTTCTCCAATCTGGATCATACTCAAACTTTCTATTTCTTGTATAATATACAGGATAATTATCATTGCACTTTAGGGCAACGAAGCTATGCACGAATATATAGTTTTCTGTTTCATAGTAATCAACCATTTGATCTAGCAGCGGCTTCATCTTTTCAATTGCAACCATGCAAGCGACATCCCAGTTTTTTGCTTCTGGAGCCAAATCCATAATAGTTTTTGCCGTACCATTTGACCAGTCATGAGACATAGGATAGCGGCGCTGACAAAACTCTTCGAAAAGGCTCTCGTGATTGCCTTTGACAAGTACCTTATTTGGTACATTCATTAAATAGTCTAAAACCTGTTGACTTTCATCGCCCCTATCAAAGCAATCTCCACAAATCACTAGCAACTGTTTCTCATTCCCAGACTCAAATCCAGCTTTATCAAGCGCTTCTTTCATAGGCGTATAAAACGAATGAATGTCTGATACTGCAAATATTTTCATTTCCGTTCCTCCTTAATTTTGTGTTGTTCCTTTAATACAATCCCATGCACTGGATAGTGCAAAATACTCATTTAGATATTTATTCGCATACATTCGATACTTATATGCCATTTTATCAGCCAACTGCACAATGTCATCATAACTCTTTTCGCCATACCATTCATCGTCGCTAAAATGTTCATCAATGTAACATAAACAAGTATCTCTGTCAAATTCATGCTCTTGTTCTAGATATGCCGTATAAAGTTCGTCTTTTGTAAGTTCAAATTCGTTTCCATTTCTAACAATTTTCATTCATCTTCCTCCTTAATTAAACCATTTAATAGTCGGACTTCCACTAAACCCCTTTTGCCAGACATACCAACAATACGCTACCGCCGAATCCGCTTTTAGATTTCCATTCTTATCCTTTTTAAACTCTCCATTCTTGGCGCACCCAATACGAGAAATAGAAACGTAAACAATCTTCGGTGGATATTTCTTAAACAATTCTTTTCTGCCTTGCCCCTCAAGGAACGTTAGCTTAAGGAACATAGCGACTTTATGCCCGTCTGTCACAATATCCATTGCGTGTTCGACAAATTCTTTTGCAAGACTATAAGGTGGATTTGTGATTATGTCCATATTTCTCGGATCATTAATACTAAAAAATCTACATTTCCAATACCGTATCCTCTGTCAATAAGGTCTGTTGCACATACTGTATGCCCATGACTTTTAAGAACTTCCGCAATATGGCCTTGTCCGCAAGCGGGCTCCATAATTACCTTACTAAACTCCTCAAGTTCAAGTAGCATTTCTACTGCACTTGGAGGTGTGGCATAATAATCGTTTACTTCTCGTTCAGTTTCACTATGGTTGCTCGCACCATGGCAAGAATAAATTGCCTTGCTATTTCCTGTCCAATCCTTAGCTGCCATAAATTATGTCATTTCCTTTCTGTTATTCGTCAACGAAAATTACTGTTTCTCCGTCTTCAAACTCTTTTCCACATATATCACAACAGTGTCCATGCGGGTCATAAAAATCTTCTGTTGAATCAAACCATTGCCAGTAATCAAATTCTGCCTCCTTGCGCGGTTCATCTCCTTTAAAACATTGTTTACAAATAATCATAAATATCACATCCTTATATTAATTTTGTATTGTTAATGTTGGTCAAACTTAACAGATTGAATTTTCTTATTGAAACACTTTCTACAGATACTACAAGTGATTGTTTTATCCTTTTGATTAGGACAACCAGTTGTCCCATTTGGAAACTCAGGATTCAAAGTTTTGTCCTTGAAATCCACATAAGCAACCGGTAAATTATGAGGATTTTCTACCTTCCAACCAATATGCCATGCAGAAAATCTGATTGTAAGGTTATCTGGCAAGTCTCCGTTCTTATCAATCCATTCATTTACAATCCAATATTTCTTTGTATATGCAAGGAACTTAATATCGGTAAATGTCTTTGCCAAGTCAACCATCCCAACAAAGAAGTCCGCATCAGGAATATCACCGCAATCTGTCCACCTAAACAACGGATACGGACGGTGCTTAATCTTAAATTTTACTTGCTCCCAAAAGTCTACCGGATCTGTATTGTATAGTCTCAAGTTTCTTGTATATGCGGCCTGTACAACTGCTATTTGCTGTCTGCCTTTCATACAATAGCAGCCGCCGTTTCTACATGGGGCATCTTCGCGACAAGTACAAACGGGAAATGCTAAGTCATTGCACAAAGGGCCTGTCTTACTGTTGTGGTCGCTTATATGTACCTCATTTGTCTTTACTGAAAGATAATTAATATAGTCTTCTCTGTCCATCCATACTTTATTTTCGTTTGTCTTTTTCATAATTGTGCCTCCATTATACATTAATTTTGTATTATGTCAAGAGAAAAGGCGCAGATTTCTCTACACCTTAATACTGGTCATAAACATTTGCAACATGAAATTCCGTTACATCATCTCCATCAGCAAAATGATTAACAATTTTTGCATACATCTTATCTTCTGCCATATACCCTTCAGTGTTCCATTCGTTCTCTTCCTTATCAATACGCAGCTCTTCCTTATATGATTCCGTCATAAACTTAATTGCTTCCTCCTGTGTATCAAACAGATACACAGAAGAATCACAATCAAACGAATAAGTAAATACAACAGCAAAAAGATTTCATTTTACATTTCCTCCTTTTCAATTTTAGCAAGCTCTTTATCCATCTCTTGATTCCACAGTCTATCCTTAATTCTCTGCCAATTCCAATGAATTCTACAAAGCCTGTCCCAAGACATTCTGTCGCTGCAATAAAATACATCCCACTTAAGTTGCTCACACAACTCCGCAATTGTCATTTTCTTTTCTTCATCCGTATCCCAAAGATGTTTCCAATTCCCTTGTGCAAGTTCATAGAACAAATCTTTACGAATTCTCTTAGGTAGTTTAAAGCAGTAAATACAAATTGCTTCAAACATTTTCGGATACTTGTCCAAAACCTTTTGCTGGTCTTTCAGCCGCATAAATTCATTCACGAGATTGTAATACTTTTTACGAGTCATTTAATTTTCCTCCTCCAAAATCCAATCATATCCGAACCATTTAATTTCATCATCCGAAAATCCGATAGCGTCCAAATCTCTTCGTGCAATCGCAAGCTCTACGTTTCCGTTATTTGTACAACATTTAATTGCATTGTCAAGCAATTCAAGCGCCCTTCTGTATGTGATATATCCAGAATTGTTTGTCTTGTCTGGTGGAATTTCATTCCCATCTTCGTCTTCGTCACCTTCAACCCACCAAGATGACCACATATTGTAAGTCTCGCTTAATCTTTCTATCATAAACTCTTCGCAACAAGAATCTTCGACATATGCTCTATAATCAGGATCTTCAATTTCTTCTGTGCTATGCCATTCAGAATAATATCCGTCAAGCATATCAAGAATTTCCTTTTCAAGATGTTTATATGCATCGTCCCATTCGATACATAATTCTCTTTCAAAACAATTAACATAATATTTAGTTATCATTTAATCTTCCTCCTCATAAATACTAATTCCAAATTCATCTGTGAAATCTTCATTATCACAATCTGTATATACCTTTACGTCAATTCCCTTGTCATGTACAATACCACCATTTGTGTCATAATGATATTGCTGTCCAACAATCGCAAGGTCTTGCAGCCATACACCATTTTTATCTTCAAGACTGAGATAAATTTCACGATAGTTATTGTCAATTCCCTTTTCAACAACTAATACCGCAAATCCAAGGTCAATTTTAATCTTATCCATTTGATTGCCTCCTTAAAATTTCAAAGTGTTTTCTGCAATTTCCGCAAGCATCTTTGTAAAATCTTTTACAACATTATTCAGTAAATACACCTCAACCCAATTGTTTTCAGACTTTGTTACCATGTACCATCCATTGCCTGAATACTCTTCAATTCCGTAAATGTCTCCATAGTTATATGTTAGATATGCCATCAACATATTGAATTCATTTTCTGAATTGACTTTATATGCAACGTATGTGTATAATCCATCATCTCCATATGGAATATGCACGTCAAACTTCTGCAAATTGACATCTTTAAATACACTCGCTTCATATGTCATACAGTCGCTATGGCTTGTAAATTCCTTTCCGTCAAGTGCCTGATAGACAATGGTTTCCTTTTTAATTTCTTTCATTTAATTTTCCTCCTTTAAATTAAGGGAACTTTATGCAAGTCCCCTTTTAATTTTGTATTGTTTACCAACTGCTACAATATGCCAACATCTGTGTTTCAAAATCCGTTGTCGCAAGAACATTTTTAATAATTTTAATTGTATCTTCAATGTCTTGCATGTAATATTCATCATATTCCGTACTTCCAAAGAAAAATCCTCTACAAGACGGAAGCAATTCCTCTGCAACTTCTGGATTGATAATTACCTTGCCGGGTTCCATACAATCGACCCATTCCCCATCAACATATTGCTGCCCATTTTTAACCTGTCCAATCATCATAATGCTACCAGTCAGAACCTTATAGCATTTATCAAGCAAATCTTCAAGAATTTCCTTTGTGCATTCATTGTGATAACTGCAATCATCTTCTCCGTCCTGTACGTTTTCCACAAAGAAATTGTGGATCTGATTTGCCTTTCTCCAATATCCAACTTCCTCCATAATGTGGCCATATCCATATTTGTTAGTAGAATAGAACGGTTTATAAAATTCAATTACATCCTTGCTCGGAAGTTCACTTTCGTCAACACTGCACCATTCCTTAAGTGTACAATTTGCATATTCACTTCCTTCTTTTTTTTCTTTCAGCCAATCGAGATAACCCTCAATTGCATTTACCTCTTTTGCAGTAGTATTCTTGTAACGAGGCATTCTGTTCAAGTACATATCAAGTCCTATGATAACGCACATCCTTTCAATTATTAATTTTAATTTTATCTCGCACGACTGACTGTAACTTTATTTCCTGTTCTCAAATCTTTCACAAACACAAAGCATCCTCCACTAATCCCATAACAATAATAGAAATTTGCGATTTCTTTCTTGATGATAAAGCCATCATCATCGTGTGATTCAAGATAGATTGTATAATCATTGTTGTTTCCAATTCCATTTGCGTGATAGCATTTTGAGAACTTCAATCCATGCTTTTCAACATCTTTTTTGAAGTTGACAATTAAATCACACGCCCTATGGTCATTATACTTATAACTCCTAAAAATATTTTCATTTTCCTTGATGTGTTTAATAAACAGTCTATTGATAATAGACATACACTCGCTTTGTTTCATTTTCAAATCCTCCTTTAATTTTGTATCGTCTTAAATGCATCCACCACAACATCCCCACGGGACATTGGCATTGAACACTTCATCATCTGCTCAATCAGTTCCATTGTCTGATCGTCTCCCAGATAGAAGCCATCGCTTCCAATCCGTTCCTGAAGATTACACACCAACTGCATAGCCCTCCGGTCGTCACCCGTATACAAATATGCCTTGAGCATATTACAAAACTTGTCAATTCTCTTTGGATCTCTCATTGTTATCTCCTTTCAATTCTCTATTCTTTCGGATAAGCCTATTGCACTTTGCCTTCAGCCTTTTGACTTCGGACTCAAAATACTTAATCTGATCCTCATAATCGAGTTCCATATCCAGCATGTTATATGACATTTATTCTTTCTCCTTTCAAATCACACAATTTGCATGGCTAATTGCTCCCTTATCTGCACTAAATTCCCTTCCGCAATAAGGGCAGATACCAGTATGACCAATCATAATCACGTTGTCTTTTGCCAAACTTCTTTCTCTTGGATAAGACACATTGCAATAACTAAATTGAACATAATCTTTATAATGCAACCCGCAAGAGCTAACATTACCTGCAACATCTCCACTTGTCTTTTTCATCCACGTAGTATCGGTAATCCCAATCAGTGGCGTAATCTCATTCTGAACATAATTACGGAATACTTTGTACAAATCTGTATTACCATCATTCCCTTGTGGATAGACACGTCCTTGCACAAGAATGTTTTGTCCATAATGGAACATGCAGCGATAAATTTTACCGTCTTCCCAGTCAGTGGGTACATGGTCATGGACAAATGTGATAATCGACGTTGCATCAAGCATATAGCTCACAGTACCTGCGCAGTACATACCATGATAACTATTTTCCATATGTCTACGATTCTCTTTATCAATCGTATGACAACTCGCCCAGTTTACGCCAAAACTCATAGTTAAGTAGTCAATAGGATTCACACTGATGAAGAACTTTAGCTTTCGCTTAAGACCGCTCACCATGTCTGCATACTGGGCAAAGAGCTTATTATACGTTGGCGACTTATCAACTCCATAAAAGCCACACATTCTATTAAATGCGCGGCTTGTTTTCATGCCTTCATGAATGTTATATTCCGGCAAGAACTTCGATGTTACATCTGCCTCAATAGTTGGAGACGGTGCTCGACCAAACGTTTGCACAGCTTGTACAAATTTATTGTACGCATCTAACGAGGCTTGCGTCATTCCATTACTTGCAAATTTGCTTTGATTATCAGAGGCAGTTTTCAAAAGCGCAACTGTTTCTTTGTGCATTAAATCTCTTGCCTTGATTGACTTTGTCCCTATTCTAAGATAATCCTCCAGTGCCTTACCTTTTTCATCCTTATACTTAATGATAACTTTATCTGCCTTGACATTGACGGGAAATACATTACAGAGCTCAAACACGTCCCTTGCACTATTTTCTCTTGCAAGTTCAATGTCAATCATCATGCGCATATCTCCCATGTAATGCTCAGATTTCTGTAACAGCTCAATCAAGTCTTTCTTGTTGGTGAAGTATTCATTAAGCATAGTGCAAACGCCATGCTCACTATTTCTATGATTGTACTTAGTGAGCAATGCCATCACATCATCAACGAGCTTGTCGGTGTCACAATACTGACCCCATGCATCTTTCAGGTTTGCCTTTGTAAAAGTGGCGTGCTGAGCTACTGGAGTACTAGAATCATCAACGAAATCAGAATCGCCCCACATCCACTGTCCGTCGTCTTCTTCAATCTGGTATACAACTCTACCCAACGTATCTGACCTGGCGCTTGCAATCGTAACAGTTCGACCGTTATATTGCTCCATCCCACCGCCATGTCCATATGCATAATTACTAGAACAAGTCCCCAGACCTTCTCTTACAACTACGCGATCTCCAACATTGTATCTTGCCATAATTTAGTTCCTCCTTTAAGCATACAAGCTTACAATTTTGTCTTTGATTCTTTGCATTGCTTCGTGCGGCATAACGTCTTCTGCTGGATTCCATTTACTATATGTGCCGTTCCAAATATTATAAAATTCATTATACTTTTTTGAATATACAACCGTCCAACTATTGCTATAACGACTAACTTGAAAGTAGTCAACAATATTCATTGCGTTTACGATTGCAACAATGTTATCTCTCCCCTTGAGAGTATACAATGCAGTTCCGTCTCTTTTTTGATTTCTTTCTTTGAAACCAGCATCAAGAATGCGGTCAACAGTAATAATATCATCAAAGATGCCGGGATATTTCATGAAGATGTCTTTGAATCCATCCATTCTTGCATCAATGCAGCATTTATATTGGCATCCGTCCCTCGCTTCCTTTGAGTTGATGTCATAACTGCGACACCATCCTCGGCGGCACATGAGTTTCATTTCCTTTTTGATGGTTGCGACATAGCTGCCATCATCCTGCAATACATATTTGATTGACTTTGTTTGGGAATCCGATTCTCTTAAATTTCGGCATCCAATACACGTTGCAGAAGTTGTGCCTTTGAGCCTATGTTCCTTGATAGCTTCTTCTGTGTTCTTAAGAGTAGCGCCGCAAGCAGAGCATTTGACAAATTTACTTCTGTTATCTCTTGAGATGGAAACAACATCGGTTTGCCGCACGCTCTTACCATCTACGATGAAATGCGTTTCGTCTTCCATTTCACCGTTCTTCCATACATAACATCCGTCGCCAAATTGTCTTAGCAAAAGTTTCATAATATACCTCCAATAATTTTGTATTGTGTAAGATAAGGGGCAAATGCCCCTCGCTTACTTTAACTTTTCTTCAAACTTGTCGAACCATTTGTCTATTTCATCGAACTTCTTATTTAATCTTTCTTCCATTTCAAGTAGCGCCTGAAGTATTACATCAACCACCTCTTGCAACTCTTTGTTTTCCATTCGCACCAACCCCCTTTTGCCTTTATTATATCACCTCTTTCTCAAAATTCAATATGTCATATTCAACAAATTTTCTTAGCCGATTCTCACAAGCCCACCAAATTTTTCTTTTACTGCAATGCTGCCAAACTCGCTGAAGTAGTCAATGGTTTTGTTCCATACATAAACAAAAGCATATCCTTCTTTGATGTCGTTTTGATCCATTTCCCACTCCTCATGATAATCCGATACATACAAGAAATTGTACATATCCATTGCTTCGCCATCAATCATTGCAGGAGTATGAATCACATGATACACAAGTGCATTGTTTTTCTCTTCAAATTTTGCCACCTTTGCGGTAAGTTCTTTGTCTGCACTGAATTCGTACAATCCACCAGTCGGCTCAGAAAGCTGCACTTCGTTTCTGTCCTTAAATGCTTTGATACATGGAGCAAAAAGTCCAAGTGCCTTCATACGTTTTATAGCTTCTTCTTTTTTAATTTCTCTTGATACGTTCATAATTTATTCCTCCTTAATTATTGTTCGGTTCAATAATAATGTCGAAGTGTTCAAATTCTCCTTCTTCATCAATGCGGTCAATTTCCTCACTGAGATACTGGAGAAATTCCTCTTTGCTTTCACAGATGACGCCAGAAGCATTTGCTTGACCAATGTAGAATGACTTGATGTTTTTCATTTCACTTTACCTCCCTCAATGTAATATACTGTGCGTCAAGCTCTCCATACGAGTATTCTTGATGAAAATTAACAATTTCATAATCAAGATAATCATCAAGTTTGTTAATATGTTCAAACGAATTGAATAATATTTTTGTATCTGTTCCCCAATACTCGTGTTCATATTCAAGATACACAACACAAATCCATGGCAAAACAACATCTGGGGCAATCTCAAGGAACTTTCGCAGAGTTACCATTTACTTCATCTCCCCATTAAGATAACTCTTTAGTAGATCTATAACTTCGCCGGAATGCTTTACAAGTTGTTCATTAGTCTTTCCCATTTTGTCTGCAAGGTCGAGTGTTGCTTTCCACTCTTTCATTACGTCTTCATATTTAATCAAATCATAGCCAGTCAGCAGTCTGAAGAACCATTTGCGAAATTTTTTCATTTTGTATTACCTCCATTTGAATCATTTACCGTCAATGTTAATGAACAACGGGATAAACCCAAACAGCAAAAGCATTTTGTACACTTTGTGAGTTGTAGTCGTTATGAGAACCCCTTGCGTTACGGTTGTTTTGATCCAGCTTCTCCAAACAAACATATTACTTTGCCTCCTTACTTAAGCATCATTTTTAATTTCTCGACCTTAGCTTCTGCAATTGTTTTCTTGCGAGAAATTTCTTTTGCTTCCTGCTGATAGCTTGCCACCTGTAGAACCGCCGCATCATATTCTTCTTGCAGTCTTGCACAAAGCCGCGACTGAATTGCGTTTGCATAATATGCCATGTTCTCTACATAGCAATACAAGTGCCCATCTTTCGCAACCTTTCCCTTGTTAAGAATCTGCGTAAAGTATACATAACAGAATCCTCTAACGTCCGCACATTCCTTTGCGCTCGTAAATGCTTCACCAGTATCCAAATCAAAGACTGCCTTACCTTTACGACGGTCGCTCTCCACAATGTACTTAGCCTTGATGATGGTGATGTTTTTCATAATGTCAATTCCCTTTCTGCCAGTTGGCAATAATTTTGTTTTTGTTATTAGATGTAGTTATATACGTTACTGTCAACCATGACGTCAATTACATTTTCGAAAGGAATGTCGGAGCATTCCATAACGAATTTGCCGACTGCCTCTGCCTTGGAATGTGCAATCGTATCATACCAGCACATAATATTATTTTTATCTACATATTCGACAACATAATACTTGCTGCCATAATAGTCATCATACATATCATCAATCCAATCTGCTGCGGCACTGCAATAGCTTTCCACATAATTGAATTTGTCGTTTTCCGTTGTCCTTTCAAGAATCTTGCATGCTTCCTGAATACTCCTTTCCATTTCAGAAATCACAACATATTCGCTTGTGGTATGTGCTCTGTAATATCCACAGCTGAGATTCACTGCCGCACACCCAATGAATGGCGCAACCTCGCAAATATCAGAGAACGAACCGAATGCTGTCTTATAGAATTCCTTTGTGATGAATTTTTCAAACTCATCATTTGCGCACTGATAAAATACCGCGTCGTTTGCGTTTGCACGGTCGAACTCAATGATGTAATTAAAATCGAGTTCCTTTGCAAGTTCTGTTTTAATGAATTTCCCTGCGCCAACACATCCAATCTCCTCATCCTCGCAGAAAAGGACTGAGCAGTTATATTTTTTGAGAATCTTAAAAATCATGTATACACCACATCGATCATCTCCTCCAATTCCATTAGGAGAAGAAATAATGTTCTGTTCTGTATCATATTCAACCATGGTCGGCAAGCTTTTGTGCACTGTGTCAAGATGTGCCATCAAGAGCACGGGGAATTTGCCTTGTGCAAACACAAAACCATCCCCGCTGACAATTTCGCCGTGTGTTTTTACCAGTTTCTGTTTCACATGATTCTTTAGTGATTTCTGAGACATGCGGCAGATTTTTTCAAACTCTTTATTCATATTCATTTACCTCCCTTAAATAGCCTGTTCTTCGGCGTTTGCCTCGGAGTTTTCTTCTTCATCGTCTTCTTCCTGTGCTTCCGCTTCTTCAAGACAACTATCACATAGCCAACGTCCGTTATGCTCTGTCAAGTCTCCGCTTCTGAAGTATTCTCCACAGTCATCGCAGAAACAATAATTCTCTTCAAGACAATCGCGGCAAACGTAATCTTCAATGGAATCTACATATGTCATGCGGCTTTCCCTATGGTACTCTCCACAATCGTGACACTGTCTGTAGTAATTTTCCAAACAATCGTCACACACAAAATTGCCACCATCTACTTCTGTTACACCGCTAACAACGTAGCTCTCACAGCAGTCGCACCAGCTTACACAATCGCTGCAATACGGTTCTCCGTTAATCCAAACGACTTCTTCGCTATCACTTTCAATGAGACAACCGCAATTTGCGCAAATTACTCTACTAGCGCAGCAAGAAATATTTCCCTGTTTGTCATGTTCATAGCCGCACTTGATACAAATCGGTGCATGACCAACTGTGAAGTATTCTTTATTCTCACTTCCCTTCGGACGAGAAAGTGTGCAATTACTGTAGCTCTCATAGTCTCTATAGTGAGTGCCTTCGGATACCACATATTTGCTTGCCGCATCAGTTCCCTTTGAGACAGTCCATAGATTCGGAAATTCAAAGATTTCGGCCATAATCTTTTGGACAATTTCTCTGTAAGGAGTATATGCACCACCGTTTCCGTCATTGTCTTGCGGGTACAGTCTGCCCTGTATGAGTTTGTCTTCTGCCCAATGGAACATCTGACGGTTAATCTTAGGCTCATGCCAGAAATCTTTCCCTCCGTAAGCTGCGTCCACAGTATAGAATACCATGGAAGGCTTATCCAACATGTAGCTTACAGTGCCAGAGGAATACATTCCCTCATAACTGTTAGGCATACCACGCTTGTTTTCCTTGTCGATAGTGTGGCAACTTGCCCACGAATTACCAAACGACATGGTGAGATAATCAAGTGGGTTCACAGAAAGAACGGTATGCCTTACAATCTGAAGCGGATTGATTGCATCAGCATACTTTGCAAATTCCCTATTGTAGTCGGGCAGCTTATTGTAGCCAATGTATGTGAGCAGCTTGTTCATAACGCGGCTCATCTTCTGTCCGTTGTGAGCGTGAATGTCAGGCGACATTTTATTAAATTGACCTGCGGTCGCTTCGTCAATGTACTGGTTAGAGAATTGGTACAGATTGATAACGAAATCGAAGATAGCTCCAGGAAGTTTTTTACCATAAGACGTGCAATAGTCTTTCATGTCATCAGGCATGAATTCCCTTACTGCAAGTGCATTGTCCAAATCCAGAAGCCATTTGGCAAAGTCTCTAAGCGCATTGGTGCTTGTCTCGCGTGCAAAATTGTGGCTGAATGCAATCATGAATTTGCCTTTGAGATAGTTCGGATGCTTCTTGAAAGCGGTGATAAGGTCTGCCTTGTTTTCTGCCCATGTGTCAATGATCCTGTCGAGCGCTTCCTCGGTGTAGTTGTAGTCATACTCATCAAGCAGATGCTTCATGTCCTCAAGAAGCATTTCCTTTTCTTCCTCAGTGATAATTTCTTTTACATCCATTTTATTTTCCTCCTTTTCTTCTGCCTTGAACAGTTTGAAATATTTTTTCGCAACAATAAATTCGCCGGATGTTTCATTGAACACCTTCATGGTGTGTTCGCCTATGATTTTAGTTACAACACCAATCCATCCACATCCTGTGATGCCATATGGAGAATCAGGAACACCAATTACCTTGTCACCAACATTGAACATGATTTAATCCTCCTCAATTTCTCTTTCTGCCTCGCTGTATGTATCAGCGCTGCAATAGAATTCTCCATCCACATATACAACGTAATGCCCATGTTCACATTTGATTTTAGTCTGCATTGAGTACCTCCTCCGTTACATCAGTTCCGTTTGAACTCTGCATCAATTTCGCTTACGAATGCATCTTCAATGATATCGCTTTCCTTTTCGGTAGGCTCAGTTGCCTTCATGGTAGAGTTGGCGCAAGCAGTCATGGACAGGATAACGAGCAGGGCAAGAACGATAGCAAGAATCTTTTTCATGATTTTATTTCCTTTCAGCAATAATTTTGTATTGTTTAATTTTCGGGGTTTTCTTTGAGGGCGGCAAGTTCAGCAACTGCCTCATCTCGCTCTTTGATAAGAGCTTTAACTTCGTTTATCAGGTCAATGACAAAGGTTCTTTTTTCGCCACGACATGTTTTCACTGCGGCACAATTATCGCATGGCCTATTCGAACAATCACAAATAGCATAAAGAATGCCGAGTTTATCTTGAATGGTCATTTTGATTCCTCCTCTGGATAAAGTTCTTCATCGAGCAGAATGTAACCCAATGCCTGAAGAACAACAGGTGCTTCATCTGGTTCAATTCCGTTGTCAATCAGACACTGTTCTGCCTTGAAACGATTGGTTGCAATACAGTTTCTCATGTTGTTAACTGCATCGTTCCAACCACGGGCGTAGTCCATAGAAGGTGACTGTGACATAAAACGTTTATTCATTTTGTTTCCTCCTCGTTTTCCAAAATCACATACAAAGCATGAGTTCCTTTTGGGAATGTGAACTTTTTAACTTCCGCTTCCATATGTTCTGGACGGATATATCTTGTATCGCCAACAGTTTTATCGCCAAGACATTTTCCGTTTTGCCAAAGCACAATTCTGTCGATGTCTGTGCCAAGTTGGTAGAACATATTGAGAAATTCGATTAAGTTCATTTGCCTTAAACCTCCTAAAATTTCTCCATCCTAATTACGACTTCTACTGTGGAGGATGTCCCTTGCTCAATTATGTACATCACATCTATCACTTTATACAGTTTACCGCCTACCCTTACCTTTTCTCCCTGTCTGGGAAGATGCTTCATCGTTCCGTTGACAAGGGCATTGTCACCAACATAGAAATAAACCCTAAACATTTGTTTTAAGCCTCCAATTCTTCTATGATGTTGAGTTGATTAAAGATACACTCTAAATCTGCCTTTGGATATGTGTCTTTATACCAATATACAGCACCTCGCTGCAAGTAATAAGTCAAGGCACAGTAGATTAGCTGTGCCTCGTCTTTGTTAATGTTGAGTTCCATTTGCCTTACCTCACCCTCACACAAAGTTCGTTATCATAGAAGCCGAACGCAACAACTTCATAATGCTCAAGGTCATAAAGTTTCGGATTCCAAAAGTTTCCTTTTGTAATACAATTCAGGTTGTCATCGTTGATGCAGATTGTCCCATGACCATCATACAGGGTGAGCAAATCTTTGAGCTTCATTTCGCTTCCTCCTTCAATTATAGTAGTAATAGACTCATGGCTTTCCCTTCTTAACAAATTTCCCTCAGCTTTCCCATTTGCTCCTCCGTAAAGATACGGCGAAGCCCTGCATATTCCTCACCACAAGCAAGGAAAGTTTCCCTTGCAGAGATACTGTCGGTACTGTAGCCGAACTCGGAACAGAAGTCGCTGAAGCTGTCGTAGCTGTATTTCTCTACGCAAGCAAGGATGTCATACTCGGTGGGAATTGCGTTTGCCTTGAGTTTTGCAAGTTCTGCCATTGCCTTTGCCTTTTCATGAGACCTCAGACAATCATAACTTGCTTTATATTTCTGTTGAGCATAGGTTCTCTCGGAAACTTCACTCACCTCTGTGTTGTGCAGGCTGTCCCAGAAGTAGCTTGTGTATTTGCCTTTGGGAGTTGTAATGGTGAACTGATACTTGTTGTGCGGCTTGGTCTCGCCCAACCAATTAGAAGGGATCTCCTTTCCGATGAAGTTGATTTCCATTGTTGCCTTGCAGTCCGCAAGGAACTGTTTCGCTTGAGCTTGATAGTCAGTCATTTTACATTCTCCTTTCTATTTGCCTTAAATGGCATAAAGTCGTCTGCCTTCGAGGACACCGCACAGTTCAATCAGGCGGCTTTCCCTTAAAGAAAGAAGCCCTCCCCTGCCACAGATGTCAATGATTGTGTCCTCATAAATTGCATCTGCCTTTGGGAACGCGGCTTTAAGCTGACTCATATATTCATTTGCCTTCATTAAAGCACTCCCATTTCCCTTAATGCAGCTTTTGCCGCAGTTGTGATATGGTCGTCATGGCAATTGTACTTGTCATACCAGCCGCAAACAATTTCGCTTGGGATGGTTGCGTGGATGCAATCCCAAGCAAGACGAGTGCCAAAGTCCTTGTAGTTCCCATTTTCCTTGAGGTTTGCTGCGTACTCAGGCAAGTTAGTGATTAGCGAGAATCTTTCCCTTATGTAAGAGAGTTCACTTTTAAGTTTCATTTCCATTCCTCCTTTGATAAAATATATAATAAAGCCCACCAACATTTCCGTTGATGGGCTTGATATAGATTTTATCCGAACAGACCAAGAGGCAGTTTCTCTTTGTAAGTCCACCCCATGGTTTCAAGCGTGTGAGACACAGCGCCGACAGTAGGAGCTTCGAATTCTCCCTTGATGGGAAGCGGATTGATCGGGCACTTGATGCGGCAGATGGGTTTGCCTTTTTCATTGAAGCGGACGAGGAGAATGAGCTGGATTTCCCTTTCCTTCGCATACACAGCTCTCATTTTCTGATACCTATCAGAGTACTCCATGTTTGCACCTTGTGCATACTTGTACCCATTGATATCAAACCACTTGCTCAGGTTGTCCCGCTTAGTGAAGACGATTGCCATGCCATAGGTAGGCTTTTCGTTTGCCTTGAGCAGAGCCAGAGCATCGTCACACATATGACGGTCGCAACCGTTCATACCATAGTACGGGCATCCAGTACAGGTTTCGCTTCCAGTACCGCACAGAGACAGAGCCTTCATCACATTTGCCTTATTCATTGTTATTTTCCTTTCTAAAATAAAATAAACCCGTTTTCACGAGTTTGGAATGGGACTTTTTGTTCGGCGGAAATCCCTTAGAAACCGCTATTCAATTTACCTTCTAGCGCGGCGCATCTGAAAAATCACGACTTAATACGTGCCTCTTTGCCTTACCAGATTACGTTTCGCTTATAGAGATTCAATTCTATGCAGGATGATGTCATGGGTGATGCGGTCAAGGATCACTTCAGGATCTGCACGAGGACGCGCAGCCATTTCGCTTTGGAATTGCTGTTCGATTGCGGCATCCCATTTAATGCCCCAATCTTTAAAAACGCGCTGCTTTGCTTTGATGATTTCTCTTCTGCTTCCTGCCATTTTGTTCCTCCTTTTTTTCGATCATGACCAGCATTGTTGTGGAATAAGCGAGCAGAAGCACGCCCATCACCACAATGATATTACGCGCAGTTTTCCCTTCTACGAGGAAGGTCGCCCAAATTGGAGTTGCGAAAGAAATTGCGCAGATTGCGAAATTAAAAACTTTCTTCATGTTGTTCCATCCCTTACATAATAGTTTTGTTGAGCTCTTCTTCGAGTTCGGCGCGAGATTTCGTGGACACATCCATGCTCTTAATGTCGTATCCGCTGAACCGGAACACGATTGTTCCATTGCTTCCTTCTACGAGCAGATATGAATCCTTCCATGGCTCTCGTGGAATTACCATGCTTGTTGGCTGCTGGCATTTTTGCAGCATCTCACAGATATCTGTCCAATCGCCGGGACATGGTTGTAGAGTCATGATATCACCTCCAATCTATATTACAATTATACCATGAATCTGCATGTTGTTAATGCTTGCTGTCCTCAAAGTATGCTACGATCATCTGATGTGTGTAATTGATTGCGCAATGATCGCAATCAATGCGCATACCCTTGTTGCAACAGCAGTCGCAACTATAAGAGAACGACTTCTGTGCCTGTTCTTTGGTTGAGGCGTCATACTGGAATTGAATGCCTCTTTGTTCAAATTTTGTCATAGAAATACCCTCCTATCTTTCATAAATATGATCTTCACCATCAAAAGAGATGATGTATTTAGAGCCGTTGTCCTCTATGAGTTCGGCAGATGTGATTGTATTGTGGCGCACATACTTACCATATGCAATGAATAAAGCACACACTGTAGCAATAGCAAGAAGGCGCACAATGATCTTCTTCATGTTGGTTCACCTCCTAATAATTTTGTACTGTTAAGTACATAATAATACCAACAGATACAAACGCACCTGTTGGCACTGTTATGAACTTAAATGGTAGTTTTAGGGCGTGGCTTAATTCCTACGCCCACTTTATACACATAACTACCAAAAGTGTTACAACAACCACAGCCTTCACCGTCAACCCAAACCCTACCGCCCTTAGTGGCTGTTCAGAGTTATAGTGCTGGTGGTATCTCACTGATGACTCCATGCGAACTGACGTCCGCACTTCATAGTCTCCCACCTATCCTGTAAACAATATAGTCCTAGTAAGCCACTATTATTATTAACGGCTATCCTATGGTGTTGTAATTTTTCCCGCACGCTATATGTCTAGTCCTATGTCTAGCCTTGGCACGTATTGAACCGCAATAAATGCGGCATCACTATTCTAATGGCAGGTACGCACTTGTACCGTTTTCAATAGCGGACGCAATGCGCCCACTGTTCCCCTGGTGGCAGACCTCTCGGGTTTATCTGCGAGCAGACCATTAGGGCATAAAATCCCCGCGAATAGTATACAGGCATATAAGCAGGATGCAGACCATTTTTTGCACTGCGCCGAGTTGTCAGCCACAGCACTTGCATGGATCATGACATGGACATAGATATACTATGGGCGCAAAGATGCACCGGCATGATACGGGCGTGTCGCACTGATTTTCAGGGGTAATGCTCCCCCACGCCTAGAGATACCCGTTCATATAGATTCCTCACCGCCTATGTGGTCGTTGCACCTGTCAGAGTGCAACATCCCCCATCCCTGAGAGCATAGTTGTACCATCTTGTGACGATACGCGGATATACCACTCCATACTACTAGAGCAGTGCCCTATTTTTTCGTTCAGTTGTCAAGGAACATTGGATAAAGCGAGTTGTCGCCAAAACACAACATAACACCTAAAAATAGCGAGTTGTCGCCTATACAAGTAAAGCGTACACACATAGCGAGTTATCGCCCAAAAGCTATACTTGTAGAACGGTATATAGTTGTGCTCACTCTGTATTTTTCATGCGGGCTTGTGACCGCCAACGGCTACATTAAGCGCCCCGCAATAGCAGGGCAGAATATCGGTTGACATAGCATAGAGTTACTTCTTAGAGTTTTTGTTAGCGCGGCGCTTAGCGTCACGCGCAGCCTTGAGTGCGGCTTTTTCGGCAAGGATATCTTCAACGGGGCGCAAAGACTGCTTGAGAATAGCGTCACCTAACATGAGTTCGACGTTGCGGACAAATGTCGCGTCAGACTGAATCTCAACGATACGCTTGCAGTTGCCGGGCAAGGATTCAAGGCGCTTGCACTCATCCACCCATTTGTCATAGTTGGACTGATGTTCCGGCGTTTCGTCGTCGTTCAACGCTTTGAATGCAAGACGCTTTTCGCAATGAGCGTGCGCCATTTCTTCTGACGTATCAATAATGCGGAAACGGACAGCGCAGGCAATGACATTTTCGGCAATGTTTGCCGCATTGAGTTTTGCGCCGTTCACGTCGCCGACAAAATTCAAAACGACGTGCAAAGCGTCATAAAGCGCGGACTGATTAACAGTTGCGGCTTTTTCCGCGTCGCCCATATGGTCATAGCGATACTTATAGACAGTATACGCCGGGATCAGCATAGCTTTAACGGCGGCAATCCATACACGCGCGGCAGTTACGCCGACACTTTCGCCATTGATACGTGCAGACTTAAATTCACGATTAGAGACAAGAGCCTCTGCATAGATAGACATAGTTTTTTCCATAATTTTACCTACTTTCCGGGCTTTTTGCCCTATAAAAATTTTGATTTGTGTTCTTTTTGAAAATGGAATTTCTGAAAAAGAACTATGTCAACCGATATTCAATTTTCAATGAACACTGTAAAGAGAGTTGCGCTTGTGTGTTGCGCTGTTTTCTTTACACTCACATTGTACCATACCTACAAATAAACGCAAACAAATAGATATTTGTTGATAGGGGTACATAAAACTAGCAAAATGTTTACTTTTTGCCACATTTTCATAAGGTGATTATCATATACACTGACTAAAAATTTAACCTTCTCTGACCTTAAAATCAAAAAAAATATATCATCCCTATAAAATACCTAATAAACCTTCTTAAATCACTTTTATTTTTAAAACCATAAATAAATCATTTGTTCGAAAAATTCAATATCACATATCGTCAAGCACAAATATATAATTAATCATAAAACAAACTTTTGTTCAAAAAATAATCCCCCATTATTTAACCGCATCACTATCTAAATCTACAATTTAATAAACAATCTGTTTCTAATTCAAAATAAAATCACTAAATATAACTCAAAACATCATCCTCTATTTTATACAAACATTTACACATCAACCAACCATTGTCCAAATCCGTCTCAAAACATTATTTTGGATGGTTTGCTTTAGCAAGCCAGACAAAGCGAGAGTCCCATGAGTGGGACGGTTTTTGTAGACGAAGTGAAACGAGTCAACAAAAACTCGCTAGAGGGTTGATATAATATATACACCGCGCATATTGTCAAATCCGCCTACCATATACCAGAACGCTTTCAACCATCTCCCATATCATCCATATAAACTACACCCAACCAAACCAAAACACCCTTCAAACTATTTCTCTTTTGTCTTGATATTATATTAATATTTTTTAT